>ENA-UONT01000139-UONT01000139.1-human-gut-metagenome-genome-assembly--contig:-CS20-NODE-139-length-104275-cov-50.599635_pt1 | contig 104275 bp, 96 predicted proteins | sample MGYA00242459_ERZ724006 | MGnify/ENA metagenome assembly ERZ724006
AAACACAAAAGAGAATTTCAAATAAATATCTTTATGGTAATAGGTATTGACAAATACCAATTTGTCGAATAGATGAGATTTATTATGGCAAAGAACTAATTTAATATCGAACACCTAAAGGTGGCATGGAAATTATAAAACCATGACCACCTTTTTTGTTACAAAAAATCAAGAAAAAGGAGATTGAAATTATGTTACAGAACAATGAAAAAACAGCAGAGGTATTAAAGGCAGAGAAGATTGTGGAGCAGGCAAAGGCAAGGCTTGCAGAAGCTAAGAGAAAGGCAAGTCAGCAGAAGCGCAAAGAGGAAAATCAGCACAAGTACATGATGGGTGGTATTGTTCATAAATACTTTCCAGAGTGCTACCAGTTTGACGAGCAGGAGCTGAACAGAATTATTGCTTCGGGGATGAAGTCGGAGCAGTGCCAGCGCATTATTGAAATCGTGAAAAAGGAAAGTGCTGAAAAGCGTGAGAATGCAGTTGTAAAAGCTGAAAGTGAGGTGGCAGGGGATGAAGTTACTGGCAAGAGCGAAAAGGCCTAAGACCAGTCAACGAGATTTTCTCGTTGCGCACAGATATACCATCTGTGATGGTATGTGCGCTCTCCGAGGGGTCTTGCAGACAGCTGTTGCCTGCCGAGGGCAGTCAAAAGGGAACACTGCGTTTTCCCTTCGGTGCAGAGGGCGCACCTACCCATTTGCATACTTTGCGTTCAGTGAAGCTCCAAAGAGCGGAGCTGCACTGCCCACAAAGTCAGCCGATACCGCACAATCCACAGTATCGGTCTGCCACAGCCTATGCAGGAGAGTGAGGTGTGGATATGGCAGTTAAAAACCTAAGTACCCGAGTTGCCATTATCGGAAGAGGTGCAAAGTGCAGAGGTGGTTCATCCGCAGTTGACAAGTCTGCATATATCAGCCGTACCACCATGTACTCTGAATATGACGGAACAACCTATTACCCGAAGTATACCGAGGATTTGGTGCATAATGAGGTCATGCTTCCGGTCAATGCACCAGCAGAATATTCAGACCCATCGGTGCTATGGAACTCCGTTGAAATGAGGGAGAGTAAATCTGCCAAAGCACAGCTGGCGAGGTCATATAAAATCAATCTGCCGAATGAGTGGAGTTATGAGCTTGCCATAGAGGTAATGAGGGATTATGTGAAAAGGAACTTTGTGGATGACGGAATGTGTGCGCAGTTTGCCATCCATGACTCTGAAAATCCGAATACGCACCAGCGTAATCTTCACTGCCATATTATGCTTACCATGCGTCCTATTTTGGAAGATGGTTCATGGGGAGATAAGCAGAAGAAGATTTATGCACTGGACGCAGACGGAAACAAGATAAGAAAAAAGAACGGGCAATATAAATGCACCACGCAGGATGTGACTGGATGGAACAGCAGGGAGAATGCCAGGAAGTGGCGAAAGGATTTAGCTGACACCATAAATGCGGTCAATGATAAAAACGGATTAAGGGAGAATTTTTGGGAGCATAGGTCATTTGCAGAGCAGGGGCTTGATACCATACCACAGATACATTTGGGAGAGAAAGCCAGTGCGCTGGAAAGGGCAGGAATACAGACAGAGAGAGGGAATGTCAACCGCAGGATAATGGAGCAGAATAAGGCTATTCTTACTGCAAAAATGCTTGTGGCAAAAGCAGAGGAACAGTTGCAGAAGCTTGTTAATTCCAAGCCAGTTGAAGCAGTACGCAATACTGCCAATGAAGTCCTTGATATGATTAGAGCAGTTGTCGGCAAAAAGGGCAGACTGGAATTGCCAGTAATCAAGAGTAAATATTTGAGGAAAATTTCTCAAAGACAGTCATTGCAGGAGCAGGAGAGAATGGAGCGTTTTGTTGTGGCAAATCAGATTGAGAGCTTTGAGCAGTTGCAGGAGTTTAAGACACAGCGAGAGCCAGCCTATGAGAAGCTGTCAGCGGAGAGACAACAGCTTGCGGAGCAGATAGCAAGACTGGAGCAGTTGCTTGTGGCATACAGTGATTATGAGCCTTATATCGTGTATCATAAGACGAGTAATTCGCTGAAAGGATTTGCCAAGCGTAAATATGATAAGGAGCATGAAACGGAGCTTAGAGATTACGACAGTTATCGTGCAGAATTGAAGAAAATGCTGTCCTCTGATGAGAAGATTACACCTAAGAAATGGACAGCGGAAAAGGCGAAACTGGAAGAACGATTGCAGGAGAGCAATCCCGACTATGCGAGAGTGGTTACGGAGCTTGCGTCAACAGAGGTTATTGAGCATAACAGAAAAATGTTTGCCATGACCCGAGAAGCCGAGCAGAATCAACGCAGTCAGATACGCAGCAGGAAGAAAAATGAACAGTCATTATAACAGCGAGAGGGCAGTTTACAAGCAATAGTTTGTAGCTGTCCTTTTTGCGTGAAGGGAGAAGAATATGGAAGAAAGCAAGAAAGTGAATACAGAGCATTTCAAGAAAAAGATAGGTAATACCACTTATCGGGTAAGAGTGCATTTTCCGCAGAATACCAAGCGGACTTTTACGGACAGCGTGAATACGTTGATTATGAATGAATGTACCAGCAAAAAGAAATAATCCACATCCTACCTTGACAAATCCTCACAGAGGACAGCCTGCTGTCCGCCATGGAGCGAGCCGGAGCAGAGGATATGGGCGATGAAGTGGAGAGAAAAGGACTTGGCACACCTGCCACCAGAGCTGACATTATTGAAAAACTGGTAAAAGACAGATTCGTAAAGCGTGAGAAAAAGCAGATGATTCCGACAGAGGATGGAATGAAGCTGATCACGATACTTCCGGATGTAGTAAAATCTCCGAAACTGACTGCTGACTGGGAGAATGAGCTTACTCTGGTATCTAAAGGAGACGTTGCTGCAGAACAGTTTATGTCTGGGATTGAAACTATGGTAAGTGATCTTGTAAAGACCTATCATAGCGTTAGCGATGAGCAGAAAGCCATGTTTGGTGCAGGAAAGAGAACGCAGGAAGTGCTTGGCAAATGCCCAAAATGTGGTGCTGATGTAGTAAAAGGGAAGTTTGGAGCGTACTGTACCGGAAAGTGCGGTATGAATGTCGGCAAGGCACTTGGGGTAACACTTTCCGATTCACAGGTCAAGAGCCTGCTTCAAGGGAAAAAGATACTTGTAAAAGGATTAAAAGGCAAGAAAGGCAGCTATGATGCTTATTTGATTCCGGAGAGCATCGAGAAATTTTCCTACACGAAAGACGGTAAGGAAATCAAGGGATTTCAGTATAAATTTAAGATGGAATTTCCGCAGAAGAAAGTAAGTATGGGAAAATAAAAGTAGTAGTGGTATAGTTGTAAGAGATAATGTACCGTCTGATAATTGGAATTTAAGTTAGACGAAATTCTACAAACATGGAGAGGTTATTGAATGAGAAAAGAACAAATAGATTATAATGAACTGGAAAAATTGGTAGATGCTTGGATTCCTCAATTGTTAAACAAAGAAATTCCAAGATATTCTTTTATTTTTCACTGTAATTGTGCATATGTTGATGCTGTGATTGAAACAGGCAGTTTTTTTAGTTCATCAGAATCTACAGAAAGACATTTAGTGTTTGCTCTAAATTATTTAACACATTTGGCATATAAGTATTTACAAGAAGAAGACATTTTTATTTATGAAGTGGATAATTTACTATATGGATATGCATATAGCTTATTAATGGAAGCATATAAATATGCTGAATTGTGTGACATTTTTCCTAAAGCACATAATAATAAAGCCTTCTTTTTAAAAGGCGATGGTAAAATTATTGTGAATGAAGAAGAATTATATAGAGAAAGTATGCAACAATATGAATATTATTTGTTACGAAAACCTCTTCATTACATTTTACAATATGGATGTGGTAGAACTGCCAAAGCTGATATAATACAACGTCAGAGAATAATTCTTGAGTTGTTTGATAGCTATTGGAATGAGAATGTATGGAATGTTGATTATGAACCTTATTCTGCTATAGAGGGTGGTGGTTTAAGAGATTATTTAATGCTTACAGCTGCTAAGCGATATATTCTATTATATGATGCAGATTTTAAAGTGCGTTCATTAAGATGGACAGAACTATTGATTTGTTTTTCAAAGATAGGAGCAACGCAAATACGAACGATGATTCCGACTGATAATGATGGATTTTATGAACAAGCGCTTGAGGACTGTATTTATAAACCATTAGGAAATGGAAATTATCCAAAAGCAAGTTTGGCTGATGCACCAATAGTTAGGACAAAAGACGGATGTATGTTCGGCAATCCATTTTTATTACTTTTTAATAATTCTGTTGATACTCAGTTTTTAAACTATTTGAGGCGACATGACAATAAACGATTTTTAAAAATTAAAGATAAAATTAAAGAACGTTGTATTCCAGAAGTTGAGTCATGGATGGATAGACGATTAAAGAAGGTAAAAAGAATAGCAAATTTTGAATTAAAAATTCCTGGTACAAAAAATAAGCGAGAACTTGATTTACTTATTTCTGATTCCATTGGAAATGCTTTGTATATAGAATTTAAGCATTTTTATCTTCCAGAGTCATATTCTGAAAAGCGTAATTTGGATAGTGAGTTGAGAAAAGCACAGAAAAAAATGAAAGATCAACTTTATGCAATAAAAGAAAACAGTGAAGAAGTAATGTATTTGCTAAAATCAAACTGTAAGATTAATAGAATTAATGGATTGATAGTTTCATATTTATATACAGGAACAGATGTTTGCGTTTCTGATGAGTATCCGATAGTTAGTCTTTTGACGGTTAAAGAAGCTATTGAGAATGCGGAGAGTGTAAAAGCAATATATGATTTTTGCCAAAAAAGTGAAAAAAAGTATGCCAATATTCCACTGGTAACAAAGAACGTTATTATGGAGTATGCAAATATGAAATGGGAATTACCAAAGAAAGTATTTGATCCCATATTTGAAAAAAAGGCAAATGAGTATATTTATGGTCAGGTAGTAAAAGAGATAGATGCAGGAATCGCTTTGAAAAGAGTGAGATACAAGGAATTAAATTTAAATTCTATAATAAAAAATGCAAATGACATGTAAGGTTGACATAAGCAAAGATGAAAAAGTGAATACAGAGTAAATCAATAATAACACGATATATAGAAAAAGCAGTCTGCATAGGCTGCTTTTTCTGTTATCTGAAAAAGGAAGGAGAACTGCGTGAGAAAATATGATTTTATATCGGCTCTGGCAAAGGAGACAGCAGCCGAGGTTGTCAAAAATCGTGAGGAATGGATGAAATACCTTACTACAGCGGCGAGATTATACAAGTATCCGTTCAGGGAACAGCTTTTAATCTATGCACAAAGACCGGACGCAACAGCGTGTGCTTCCATAGAGCTGTGGAATGAGCGTATGCACTGCTGGGTAAACAAAGGTGCAAAAGGTATCGCACTTTTGGACGAGGATGATGCACATGGCAAGCGTCTGAAATATGTATTTGATGTTTCAGATGTCCATGCGGCAAGGAGAATCGGACGGTATCCGGAACTCTGGGAATTACATGAGGAACATAAGGAAGATGTAATTAAGCGTCTGGAGCAGACTTATGGTGCTACCGATGATAAGAAGCTGTTTGAAGAAAGACTTATGGAGATAGCTGAGAGGATTGCGGCAGATTATTATGAGGAATTGCTGCCGGATCTGCAGTACATGATCGAGGACAGTTTCTTAGAGGGACTGGACGAGCAGAATGTTGGTATCCGTTTGCGGGAGACATTATCGGACAGTATTTCCTTTACACTTTTATCTGCCTGCGGTGCAGATATGCAGGAGTATGGTTCTGAGTTTGCTTTTGATTATATCTATGAATTTAATTCCATGGATACCCTAGCAGTACTTGGAGATGCAGCCAATGAGCTTGCAAAACCGGTACTTTTAGAGATTGGAAGAACCATAAGGGCATATAACAGAAGCCACGAACAGGAACAAACAGAAAATTTAACGCAGAAAGGACTTGCAAATACTTCTGAAATAGACTACAATGCGTTAAAGCGTAAAAGTGAGAGCGGACATGAGGAATATATTGACAACAATCAAAACAGCGTAGAAAGGGGCAATAGCGATGAATCTGACATACGAAAAGAACGGGGATTATCTGATTCCGACATTACAGGCGGACATTCAGCCGGAGGGAACCGTAACGAAGTACGGAATGATGAGGGAGACTTATCTGAAGGAGAACCACAGGGGCGTGTACTCAGCGTTTCTTCTGAAAGGGACATTGAAAGAACACCTGCTGACCATTCAGAAGCAGGCAGAGGAGAGAATGGAGAAGCTGACAAGCCAGATGGCGGCAACCGAGGGAGTGACAGAACAGCTCAAGGAAACCGATCAGATGCTTTGGGTAGCGAAGATGAACAACATTCGGAACCGAGCAGAGGAAGTGGTTCTAGGAGAACTGGTTTACAGTCTGTAACAGACGCAGATGATCTTCTCCGGGGAGAAGCACCGGAGCCCACCTTTACACAACTCAGCCTGTTTCCTTCTTTTGAGGAGCAGGTCGGAACAGTCGCAGCAGCGGAAGCAAGTATGAAATATACCATACCCGCTGCTTTTTCTTTGCCACAGAATGAGCTTGAAACCATTTTAAGGAGTGGCGGAGGAAAACAGCACAGCAGGAAGCGTATTTTCGCAAAGTACACAGAGGGCAGAAATGCCGAGCAGATGGTGGATTTTCTGAAAAATGAATACGGTCAGACCGGAAAAGGCTTTGAAATCAATGGGAATCCGGTATCGGTGTGGTTCGATGAGCATGGCATGAGTGTCGGCTATGGAACACAGGCAAGGGAAACACCGATTGTCACGATGGATTGGGAAGATGTGGAGATCCATATCCGTTCTATGATCGAAAATGGTACATATATGAGTACCAGTGAAGCATTTCTTGTGGATACACAGGAGAGAAATCGTGTTGCCAACCAGATCTATTTCTTTCTGCGGGATGGAATGGATGAAATGCCGGAGGAGCTTGGCTTAAAAGCAGGAAATTATCCGGAAAGTGAAGCAAAACTCATGGAGCTTCTTTCCACCCATGAGGGCAGGGAACAGCTTAAAAATATTTTGGAAGATGCGGCAAAACGCCTTGCTTCTGGAGAAGCAGAATTAAAATGGCGGCATGTGAAATCACCGGAATATCTGTTATCGGAGATAGCAGACCTTGACCGGGAGAGACTGGAATTTCCATTGCCGGATGCGGTGGAGGTAGCACAGGAAGATTTTATTACACAGGATGAGATTGACTATGCACTAGGCAGGGGAAGCGGCTATGAGCATGGAGCTTTCCGCATCTATGAGTATTTCATGGAAGGGCATGATCAGAAGGAGACGGTTGCTTTTCTGAAAAATGAATATGGCATCGGTGGCGGTTCCGGTGGACTGCCGGGTAATGATGATTCCCATAATGAACATGATGGAAAAGGTATCCGTCTGGAGAAAGGCAGCTATGGCAATCCGTATGCAAAAGTGCTTCTGAACTGGAATATTGTGGAAAAAAGGCTTCGGGAGCTGATCAAAGAGGATAAATACTTATCTCCACAGGGGAAGGAAAACTATAAGGCTTACAAGGAAGAACAGGCAGAGAAAGCGAGACAACGGGAGCTTTCCAGTCTGGAGCATGGACAGCGGTTAGAGTGTAAGAAAGACATTGATGCACTGATTGCTGAGAAATTCAATGGTTTTGTTCTTCCAAGGAATACCGCAGATGAGATCATAGATAAATATGGCATTGACTGTGTGGAATTTGTTCTTGCAAATACGGTTACGCATTTTGATTATGACGGTCGTTTTTCGCAGAACAATAAGGACTGGGCAAAGGGCATTGTTGCGGAAAATGAGTGGCAGAACAATGATCTGATTCTAAGCTCACATCCGGCAGTGCTGGACGGATTTACCAATCAGGCGAGAAGATATATCAATGTGCTTCGGGAAAAAGAAAGGGAAGCACAGCAAAAGATCACGATTGATGGATATGAGTGTGTTCTGGTTGATGAGTGGGGCAGTGAAAAAGAGAAATATCTGCTTGGAAATGACATTGAGGACAGCAGTTTTTATTACGCACAGGTCAATGGGAAAACCTTTGAATACGACCATAAGCCGGAGCGTGGCGAAGTAGAGGACGATTATATCAATGCCATTGCAGAGGAAGATATTGACAGGCACGAAGCAGAAGTGTTTTCACGCTTTGTGGGGACGGATGGTATCGCAGAGCCGGATGAAGTGCAGGAATTAGCGTGGCATGTGGTACATGATGCAGATGATGAATATGGCAATCCGACACAGTGGAGTGCCACCTTATCAGAGGGAGTATTCCTTTGGATTGATAAGGAAGCGGAGGGATATGCTATTTATGATACGGCAGACACCACCCGTCCGGCATTAGAGACATTTTCGACTTTGCAGGAAGCAATGGACTGGGGCAATGAGCTTGCAGAAAGTGGCAGGGAAGCAGAAGCGGAGTTTTCTGATGAAAAGGAACAGAATGTTGTTACAGAACAGACTGAAGATAAACTGGACAGTATAGATACACAGTCTGCCCGTGAGCGTCTGGAGAATGGAGAAGCAGAGCAAGAGACTGAAGATATGCTGTCGCAGGTGCTTACCGGAGATTGGGAGCCGCTTACACCTTCGGCAGAGGAGAATAAGACTGTACAGGAAAGATCTGTGGCTGCACCGGATAAAAGCAACGCTGTCAATTTCCATATCAGCGATGACCGCTTGGGTGAAGGCTCTCCAAAAGAAAAATTCCAGAGAAATGTTGCGGCAATTAAGTTGTTGGAGCAGATCGAAGGTGAAAACAGATATGCTACACCGGAAGAACAGCAGATTTTATCCCAGTATGTCGGCTGGGGTGGTCTTGCCGATGCGTTTGACGAGAGCAAATCAAACTGGTCAGCAGAATATCACCAGTTAAAGGAACTGTTATCGCCGGAGGAGTACCGCATGGCAAGGGAGAGTACCTTGAATGCCCATTACACAAGTCCGGTCATTATCCGCCAGATGTACGAAACATTGGAGAAAATGGGATTTTCCAAAGGGAATATACTGGAGCCTTCCATGGGCATCGGCAACTTTTTTGGTATGATGCCGGATTCCATGAAAGAGAGCAGGCTTTACGGAGTAGAGCTTGACAGTATCACAGGACGCATTGCAAAGCAGCTTTATCCGCAGGCAGATGTGCAGATCAAAGGATTTGAAAAGACCGATTATCCGAACGATTTCTTTGATGTGGCAATCGGAAATGTACCTTTTGGTCAGTATAAGGTGGCAGATAAGCAGTATGATAAAAATAATTTCCTGATCCATGATTATTTCTTTGCAAAGACATTGGATAAGGTGCGTCCCGGAGGTGTGGTTGCTTTTATCACAAGCAAGGGAACCATGGACAAGGCAAGTCCGGAAGTCAGAAGATACCTTGCACAAAGAGCAGACCTGCTTGGTGCAGTGAGACTTCCGAATACCGCATTTAAGGCAAATGCAGGAACCGAGGTCACTTCGGATATTTTATTTTTCCAGAAGCGTGACCGCATGGTGGAGCGTGAGCCGGACTGGGTACATCTGGGAGAGGACGCAAATGGCATTACAATGAACGCTTACTTTGCAGAGCACCCGGAGCAGATCGTAGGAAAGATGGAAATGGTATCCGGTCCTTATGGCATGGAAAGCACCTGTAAGGCAGATGACAGCAGCCCATTTGAGGAGCAGTTAGCGAAAGCACTTCAAAATATTACAGGACAGATTGATACGATTGATCTGGATGAGGAGCTTGCGGATGACATGAGCAGGCAGAGTATTCCTGCTGATCCGTCCGTTAAAAATTTCAGCTATACCGTAGTTGAGAATGAAGTGTATTACCGTGAAAATTCTGTCATGAAGCCTGTGGAAGTATCAGACACCGCAAAAGAACGTATCAAGGGAATGGTGGCAATCCGTAACTGTACGCAGGAGCTGATTGATATGCAGCTTGAGGAATATTCCGATGCGGCAATCAAGGGAAAACAGGCGGAATTAAACACATTATACGATTCCTTCTCGAAAAAATATGGTCTGATCAATTCGCAGACGAATAAGAGAGCCTTTAATCAGGACAGCAGTTATTGCCTGTTGTGTTCTTTGGAAAAACTTGATGATGAGGGCAATTTCAAGGGAAAAGCGGATATGTTCACGAAGCGTACCATTAAAAGGGCAGAGGTGGTCACAAGTGTGGATACTGCAAGTGAAGCATTAGCAGTATCTTTAGCAGAGAAAGCTAAAATCGACCTTGATTATATGGCAGAGCTGACTGAAAAGGACAAGGATACGCTGATTGAGGAGCTTCGTGGTGTTATTTTCCAGAACCCGCTTACCGATGTCTGGGAGACAGCAGACCAGTATCTCAGCGGAAATGTGCGTGAGAAACTTGCCATTGCAGCAACCTATGCAGAAAATCATCCGGAATATGCTCCAAATGTGCAGGCTCTTACGCAGGTACAGCCGAGGGAGCTGGACGCATCGGAGATTGAGGTGCGTATTGGTGCCACATGGATTGATCCAAAATATATCAATGATTTCATGCGTGATACGTTCCAGACACCGGAGCATTTATTCCGCAGAGATACGATTGGGGTGCAGTTTTCGGGTGTGACCGGAGAGTGGAACATTAAAGGGAAAAACGCTGATTTTGGAAATACGCTTGTCAACATGACCTATGGTACAAGCCGGGTAAATGCCTATAAGATACTGGAAGATTCCTTAAATCTGAAAGACACAAGAGTTTATGATACCATTGAGGAAGATGGAAAGGAAAAAAGAGTTCTTAATAAAAAGGAAACCATGATTGCAAGCCAGAAGCAGGAAGCGATAAGGGAAGCATTTAAGGACTGGGTATTCCGTGATCCGGAGCGCAGGCAGACACTTGTGGCAAAATATAATGAGCTTTTCAATTCCACCAGACCAAGAGAATATGACGGTTCACATCTGAAATTTCCGGGTATGACACCGGATATTGAATTAAAGTCGCATCAGAAAAATGCGGTTGCCCATGTGCTGTATGGGGATAATACCCTGCTTGCACACTGCGTTGGTGCCGGAAAGACCTTTGAAATGACAGCGGCGGCAATGGAAAGCAAGCGTCTGGGACTATGCCAAAAGTCATTATTCGTGGTGCCGAACCACCTGACTGAACAATGGGCAAGTGATTTCTTACGGTTATATCCAGGAGCAAATATCCTTGCGGCAACGAAAAAGGATTTTGAACCCGCCAACCGTAAGAAATTTTGTTCCCGTATTGCAACAGGTGATTATGATGCCGTTATTATCGGGCATAGTCAGTTTGAAAAAATCCCGTTATCACAGGAAAGACAGGCAGCCACAATCGAAAAACAGATTGATGAGATTGAGCTTGCTATTGATCAGGCAAAAAGAGACAACGGGGAGCGTTATACCATTAAGCAGATGGAAAAATCGAGGAAAGCATTGCAGGTGCGGCTTGACAAGTTAAATGACCAGAGCCGTAAGGATAATGTCGTGACTTTTGAGCAGTTGGGTGTAGACAGGCTGTTTGTGGATGAGAGCCACAATTACAAGAACCTGTTCCTTTATACGAAAATGAGGAATGTGGCAGGCATCGCACAGACAGAAGCACAGAAGTCCTCCGATATGTTTGCCAAGTGCCAGTATCTTGATGAAATCACAGGCGGCAAGGGTGTAACTTTTGCGACCGGAACGCCAATTTCCAACAGCATGACGGAGCTTTATACGAATATGCGTTATCTCCAGTATGGTACGCTTCAGAAGCTGGGACTGGGACATTTCGATGCGTGGGCGGCTTCTTTTGGGGAAACACAGACCGCCATAGAACTTGCACCGGAGGGAACCGGATACCGGGCAAAGACAAGATTTGCGAAGTTTTTTAATCTTCCGGAGCTGATTGCACTTTTCAAGGAGAGTGCGGACATTCAGACACCGGATATGTTAAAACTTCCTGTGCCGGAAGCAGAGTATGAAAATGTGGTATTAAAGCCGAGTGAATTTCAGAAAGAAATGGTGGCTTCTCTTGCGGAACGTGCTGAAGCAGTCCGGGACAGACAGGTGCAGCCTTACGAGGACAATATGCTAAAGATTACAAATGACGGAAGAAAGCTGGCACTTGACCAGAGGCTGCTCAACGATATGCTTCCGGATGAGGAAAATTCCAAAGCGGCAACCTGTGTGGAGAAAGCCTATGAGATATGGGAGAACACCAAAGAGCAGAAGTCGGCACAGTTAATCTTCTGCGACCTCTCCACACCGAAGGGCGATGGCACTTTCAATGTGTATGAGGATATAAAAAATAAGCTCATGGAAAAGGGAGTGCCGGAGCAGGAGATCGCATTTATCCATGATGCCAATACAGAGCTTAGAAAAGCGGAGCTGTTTGCAAAGGTAAGAAGCGGACAGGTTCGTTTTTTATTAGGTTCCACAGCCAAAATGGGAGCCGGTACGAATGTGCAGGACAGACTGATTGCATTGCATCATCTGGATGTGCCTTGGAGACCTTCTGATGTAGGACGGATTTTGCGGACATTCAAAATAAAAAAGAATGTGGAGGTAACAGACAATGGCAAAATCATTATTTGAGGAACTGGGCGGCAAATACGAAAGGCAAGGCGATTATCTAATTCCATGTATAACTTTACCCGCCGAAGAAGAACAGGCAATAGGTATCTGGGGGCAGCGGCATTTGGATTATCTGAAGCATCACTGTAAAGTTACATACACCAATCTTCTTACAAGCGGCAGACTTAACGCTTACCTTGCCGACATTGACAGACAGGCACAGGAACGCTTTGAAAGGCTCATAGAGGGTATGAAACAGGCACAGGGCATAACGGAACAGCTAAAGGCAGAAAACGCCTTAGAATGGACAGGATGCCTCAATAACATAAGGGCTTGTGCGAGGGAGATTGTGGAAAAGGAAATTATTTTTGCATAAACAGATGATTAGTGGCAGGGGGAAATCCTGCCGCTTTTTCTGCTTTAGTTTGTCAGCTTGACAAATAAAGGGTTAAGGAATATAATTAGATTCAGTATTATACAAGGAGTTAATAAATATGCGGCAAGGTATTCTTAAATAAACTGTCAATTTGATAGTGGGAACAAAAAGTAGCAGTCCCGTTTCACTTTTAATATGGGGCTTAGTTTTTTGTACCCAGTTTAAGAATACTTTTATCATGTAATTTTATATGCCCGAAAACATATAAGTGTTTTGGGGCTATTGGAGTTATTTACCCAGTGATAGGAGTATTTATCACTGGGTATTTTTATGCCCTTTTTTGGGTGTTGATAGGAGGAAAATCACATGAAAATAATTAACTTAGGCATTCTGGCTCACGTTGACGCAGGAAAGACAACATTAACGGAAAGTTTATTGTATACCAGTGGTGCAATTGCAGAACTAGGGAGCGTAGATGAAGGCACAACAAGGACAGATACAATGAATTTGGAGCGTCAAAGGGGAATCACTATCCAGACAGCAGTGACATCTTTTCAGTGGGAGGATGTAAAAGTCAACATTATAGATACGCCAGGCCATATGGATTTTTTGGCGGAAGTATACCGTTCTTTATCCGTATTAGACGGAGCAGTATTATTAGTTTCTGCAAAGGATGGCATACAGGCACAGACCCGTATACTGTTTCATGCACTACAGATAATGAAGATTCCGACAATTTTTTTCATCAATAAAATTGACCAAGAGGGGATTGATTTGCCAATGGTATATCGGGAAATGAAAGCAAAGCTTTCTTCGGAAATTATAGTGAAGCAAAAGGTTGGGCAGCATCCCCATATAAATGTAACGGACAATGACGATATGGAACAGTGGGATGCGGTAATTATGGGAAACGATGAACTATTAGAGAAATATATGTCAGGGAAACCGTTTAAAATGTCAGAACTGGAACAGGAAGAAAACAGGAGATTCCAAAACGGAACGTTATTTCCCGTTTATCACGGAAGCGCTAAAAACAATCTGGGGATTCGGCAGCTTATAGAAGTAATTGCCAGTAAATTTTATTCATCAACGCCTGAAGGTCAATCTGAACTATGCGGGCAGGTTTTTAAGATTGAATATTCAGAGAAAAGGCGGCGTTTTGTTTATGTGCGTATATATAGCGGAACATTGCATTTGAGGGATGTTATTAGAATATCTGAAAAAGAGAAAATAAAAATCACAGAGATGTGTATTCCGTCAAATGGTGAAATCGTCCCGGCTGACCATGCCTGTCCGGGAGAAATTGTTATTTTAGCTGATGATACTTTGAAACTGAACGACATTCTGGGAAATGAAAAACTCCTGCCTCACAAAACATGGATTGATAATCCCATGCCATTACTTCGGACAACGGTAGAGCCGCAAAAGCCGGAGCAAAGGGAAGCCCTGTTAAATGCCCTCGCAGAGATTGCTGATACAGACCCTCTTTTAAAATATTATGTGGATACTACAACGCATGAGATTATACTTTCTTTTTTGGGGAATGTGCAGATGGAAGTCATTTGTGCCATCCTTGAGGAAAAATATCATGTGGAGGCAGAAATAAAAGAGCCTACTGTTATATATATGGAAAGACCGCTTAGAAAAGCAGAATATACCATCCACATAGAAGTCCCGCCAAATCCTTTCTGGGCTTCTGTCGGGTTGTCCATAGAGCCGCTCCCTATTGGAAGCGGAGTGCAGTATGAAAGCAGAGTTTCACTTGGATATTTAAATCAATCGTTCCAAAATGCGGTTATGGAGGGGGTTCTTTATGGCTGCGAGCAGGGGCTGTATGGATGGAAAGTGACAGACTGTAAAATCTGTTTTGAATATGGATTGTATTATAGTCCTGTAAGTACCCCCGCAGACTTTCGGCTGCTTTCCCCTATCGTATTGGAGCAGGCTTTAAAAAAAGCAGGGACAGAACTATTAGAGCCATATCTCCACTTTGAAATTTATGCACCGCAGGAATATCTCTCACGGGCGTATCATGATGCTCCAAGGTATTGTGCAGATATTGTAAGTACTCAGATAAAGAATGACGAGGTCATTCTGAAAGGAGAAATCCCTGCTAGATGTATTCAAGAATACAGGAACGATTTAACTTATTTCACAAATGGGCAGGGAGTCTGCTTGACAGAGTTAAAAGGATACCAGCCAGCTATTGGTAAATTTATTTGCCAACCCCGCCGCCCGAATAGCCGTATAGATAAGGTTCGGCATATGTTCCACAAGTTAGCTTAACAGCTTGCAAAAGTCATATAAAATGAGATTTGAAAGGATTAGAGACTAATTATGATGAAATGCGAATGGATATTGTGTCCTGTTTGTGGGAGCAAAACCCGTAATAAAATTAGGAAGGACACTGTTTTGGAGAATTATCCCCTTTATTGTCCAAAATGCAGACAAGAAAGATTGATTAAAGTTGACAACTTGAAGATAACTGTCATCAAAGAGCCAGACGCTTAAGACGCAGAGCCGATGAAATTGTGGAACAATTCACGAATCATCGGCTCTTTTTGTTTCGTATTTGAAAGAACAAACTCACCAAATAAAAAAAACGATATTCGGGTGGGTTATTTTGTTATACCCTAAATTACCCTCTGAATTTGTTTTTAAATTTGGAGGGATTTTTTTATGTCCTTTTTTCGGGCAGTTATCTATCTGCTCATACGAAGCAAAATTTATCAATACATAGCATATCAGAGAACGGCAGGAAACCAGTTAAAAAAATTTCTGCCAGTGCAGCGGTACTTCTCACCTTGAAAGTAGAAGTACAATCTCTATACAACAGAATTATTATTTCCTATAACCGTAAAGGTCACAGAGCCTTTGCGGTTTTTCTTTTGTCGATTTTTGTTGGAAAGTGCCGTAGGGCTGTTTCTGATATGCGGTGTCGTTCTCCGCCTCTCCATCTGGATTTTTTACATTTCAAAAATTCAGATGGGAGGTATTTATGGTGAAATATGCACCAAGAAAGGTATATATCAGAGAAAGTGGCGGCTATGTGGAATTATCCTACACGGAGTTCTGCCGTTGCAGGGAATCCGACCAGACCTATATGGACAAGCTGTTTATCCCCATTCAAGGCTGTCTGCTTGAAGTCGTGAGGGAGCAATACACAGACTTCTACCGTGACAAGGAACGGTGGCGTTATCTGCAAAAATTAGATACAAAGAATAGACTGCTATCTCTCGACGGATTTACGGACAGCGAGGGGAATCCTCTGGACTTTATCACTGATGAAGCGGTGGACATTGCAGAAACCGTTGTCAATGCGGTCATGGTGGACAGGCTGAAAGCCGCCCTGCCTTTGCTGTCGGATAGTGAACAGGAGCTGATACAGGCAATCTTTTTTGACGGACTTTCCGAGCGTGAAGTCGGGGCGAGGTTGGGCATAACCCAGAGCGTTGTAAACAAACGCAAAGCCAGAATCCTAATAAAACTAAGAAAGATAATAGAAAATTAAAATTTAAGGCGTTCAGCCCCCTTGTTTTTTCCTTTGGGAAGATGAGGGGGCTTTTCTCTGCCCTCTCAATCAATTCTGATTGGAGGAAGTAAGAATGGCATACAACCACGGACGGGAGGACAGGAAATGGCGTATCTGGAAAGAAGCGGAGGAAAAGCTGCTGCGTGAGTGCGGCGTTGATGAAGCGACCATTGAGCAGATACGCATGGCGGACAGGGCAGACTTCAATTCCAACAGGCGGTTTTACCGATGGACGAATGACGTTGCGGAATATCTTGAGGACATGGCAGGCAGGGAGCGGCAGGCGGAAGTGGGTACGGTTGCGGAGTTACTGGAAGAGATTGAGAGCGAAAATCTCTATCAAGTATTAGTCACGGTGGACGGGCGTACCTTGAAAATCGTCCTGCTGAAAATGCAGGGGTATTCCACAAAGGAGATTGCCCCGCTTGTGCATTTGACGACTGGTGCCATCTATGCGAGGTTAGACCATCTGCGGAAGAAGCTGCGGAAAATTTTATAGCTTCTAAAACAGCCTGCCATCCTGCGGGCTACTGGGTGAGGGATGGAAATCCCCTCACTCATTTTTTGCAGGAGGACAACAGGATGGCATACAGGGTTAAGGCATACACGCTTCGGGAGGAATCCACGGAAAGCGGCACAAGGTATTTTATCAGCTTTAAGGACGGGCAGGGCAAATCCCACGAGTTGGAAGTGTCGGAACAGTTCTTTATGGAGTTTCGGCAGATGGAACGCAGGAACAGGAATCTTCTCCAATGGGACGAGCGGCACAGGGAGTTCAACGAGGTATGGGACGAAACCCTTTACAGACGGGCGTTGCGTGTGCCTAAGAGCCTTGATGAACGCATGGTTGAGGAAGAACGGAATGAAACGCTCTATAAGGCGGTTGGGAGCCTTCCAGAGATACAAAGGCGGCGTTTCCTGCTCTACTACGAGTATGAGTTCAATTTTTACCAAATCGCCGCTATGGAGCATTGCACCGCTTCGGCAATACAGAAATCTGTTGCGATTGCAAAGGAGAAAGTAAAGGCGGAAATTGAAGAAATATCTCCAACCGTGACCGACACCGCCCGAAAAAGAAATCTGTTTTTTATTTGTGTGGGATTGGCGGCATTACATACTCTCACTTTTTTCGTGGGAGTAAATCTATTTTTAAGGAGGTCAACGCCTATGTGCAACGAAAACAAAGACACCGCCCGAAAGGAGGAAAGCCATGCAGAAGTTACAGACAGTCAACGCCGAAACGCTCCTTTATGAACCGCTTGAGAAGCCGTCCTTTGTGGTGGACAGCCTTATCCCCACAGGCTTGTCGCTGTTCTGCGGCTCACAGAAGATAGGCAAGAGCTGGCTCATGCTGAAGCTATGCTTATGCGTGTCGCAGGGAATCCCTTTATGGGATATGCCGACAATGGAGGGCGATGTGCTTTACCTCTGCCTTGAGGACACGTTCTGCCGCATACAGGACAGGTTATTTCGTTTGACGGACGAAGCAAGCGGGCGGCTCCACTTTGCCGTGGCAAGCTGCAAGCTGTCAGACGGTCTTATCGTGCAGCTTGAAGATTATCTGAAAGATTACCCAGACAGCAGGCTCATTGTCATTGATACCTTGCAGAAAGTCCGTACAGCTTCAAAAGACAATGCCTATGCAAGCGACTATGGGGACATCTCCCTCATCAAAGACTTTGCCGACAGGCACTCTCTGGCGGTCATTGTCGTACACCACATCCGAAAGCAGAATGACAGCGACGTGTTCAACAAGGTGTCTGGGACGACAGGATTAACGGGGAGTGCGGACGCTACCTTTGTTCTGGAAAAGGAGAAACGTGCGTCTGACACCGCCAAGCTGTATGTGACGGGCAGGGACACGCCTTATCAGGAATACACGCTGCGTTTCCGTGATTGCCGTTGGGAGCTTGTGGAGCGGAAAACGCAGGAGCAGCTTGCGAAAGAAACGATACCAGATGTCCTTTTTCGGTTGGTGGATTTTATGAGGGATAAGGAAGAATGGATAGGCACGGCAACGGAACTGTTAGCCGCTATGGGGGAAACGGAAACCATACCCACGGTGATTACGAAATGGCTGAATGAATACCGCACCACATTTTTAAGCGAGAACCGTATCTGCTACCAGTACAGCCGCAGGAAAGACGGCAGGCGGATTGCCCTTGCAAGGAGGGCGGGTGACAGCGGTGATGGTGGTGACAGCGATATTAGGATACCCCCCTGTTACTGTCATTGACGCTTAAAGCCATGTAAAGCTGGCGGCTCTGCCCTGCGGGTGACAGCAGTGACGGTGGTGACAGTGATTTTAGGATACCCTGCCGCTGTCATCCCTACGGGAGAACACCCCGTAAACGCAAAATGCAGGCGTGAGATTTACTCGCCCTTTTCGGTCGTGTAAAACCACCCCTGCGGTCAGAAAAATCATTCCGATTTTTCCGACTGCGTTTACAGGGTGTAACACACTACACTTTGCCCTGCAAAGTCGTGTGCCAGACGTTCCCTCTGGACTCCCTTAAGGCAGGGCTGTGCCCTGCTATCCTACGCCTTACGGCTTCGGATAAAAGAATGGCGGCATGACGGTGACGGCTCTTGCGAGGGGGGTATCCCAAAAACACCGTCATCATCGACATGACCGTCATGCAGGGGGTGAGGGTGACAGTTGCGGCAGTCGGCAGGGGGTATCCCAAAACTGCTGTCACCACCGTCACCGCTGTCACCCCAAAGGACGGTCACCCGCCGAAAGAAAGGAGGAATCCGCCTATGCCTTATGCAATCCTGCGTTTCCAGAAACGAAAAGCGGGCGGCGTTGCGGCTTGTGAACGCCACAACGAGCGGAAGAAAGAAGCCTACAAAAGCAACCCAGATATAGATATGGAACGCTCTAAAAACAATTACCATCTCATAGCACCACCAAAGTACACCTACAAGAAAGAGATTAACCGCATGGTAGCCGAAGCGGGGTGCAGGACAAGGAAAGACAGCGTGATGATGGTGGAAACGCTCATCACAGCTTCACCAGAATTTATGAACCAGTTACCGCCCGAAGAACAAAAAGCGTATTTCCAGACGGCTCTTGACTTCATTTCGGAGCGTGTTGGAAAGCAGAATATCCTCTCCGCTGTCGTCCATATGGACGAGAGAACGCCCCATATGCACCTCTGCTTTGTGCCGATTACGCCAGACAATAAGCTGTCAGCGAAAGCTATCTTAGGCAACCAGAAATCATTATCCGAGTGGCAGACCGCCTACCATGAGCGGATGTCCTCACGGTGGAATCAGCTTGAACGGGGGCAGTCCTCAATGGAAACCAAGCGGAAACACGTCCCCACATGGCTCTATAAATTAGGCGGCAGGCTTGATAAACAGTATGAAGAAATCGTGTCTGCCCTATCCGACATCAACGCCTTTAACGCAGGGAAGAAAAGGGATAAAGCGTTAGATTTACTCTCTGCATGGCTGCCAGACGTGGAGAAATTCTCTAAGGAAATCGGGAAACAGCAGGCGTATATCGACAGTTTGAAAGAGAGAATTGGGCAGGAATCAGACTATGCGGGGCGTATGCGTGATGAAAAGTACGAGCAGGAACTAAAGGTGCAGAAAGCGAATCAGAAGATATTTGAATTGCAGAGAACCAACGAGCAGATGGGGCGGCTGCTGTCAAAAATACCGCCCGAAGTGTTGGAAGAATTGCAGAAAAATCATAGAAGCAGAGCGAAAGAAAGGTAGATATGTGAATGAAGAAACAGGATTTTAAGGTGTTAAAGACCAAAGACTTGTACCCGTTCCCCGACAATCCGTTTCATGTGGCAGAAGATGAAACACTGTCAGAGTTAGCGGAAAGCATCAAGGAATTTGGCATTGTCACGCCGATAATCACACGCCCGAAAGAGGACGGGGACGGTTATGAAGTGATTGCAGGACAGCGGCGTGTCCGTGCTTCTGAACTTGCAGGGATAAATACCGTGCCTGCGTTTGTCCTGCCCTTAGACCGTGACCGAGCCATCATCACCCTTGTAGACAGCAATTTGCAGCGTGAGAATATCCTGCCATCGGAGCGGGCGTTTGCTTACAAGATGAAATCCGAAGCCATGAAGCGGCAGGGTTTCCGCACAGACTTAACCTCGTCACAAGTTGTGACGAAGTTGCGGACGGACGACAAGGTGGCACAGGGCTTCGGCGTGGGCAGGATGACCGTGCAGCGTTTTATCCGCCTGACGGAACTGATACCGCCGATTTTGCAGATGGTGGACGAGGGGAAAATCGCCCTCACGCCTGCGGTGGAACTGTCCTTCTTGAAGAAAGACGAGCAGGAAAACCTCTTTGCCACGATGGAGAGCGAAGAAGCAACGCCCTCACTCTCACAGGCACAGCGGATGAAACAGTTAAGCCAGAGCGGGCGGCTTGACATGGATACGATATTTGCAATTATGACGGAGGAAAAGGGAAACCAGAAAGAAACCTTGAAAATCAACACAAGCAAGCTGAAAAAATACTTTCCGAAGAACACAACGCCGAAGCAGATGGAGGAAACCATCATCAAACTTTTGGAGCGTGAGTTGCAGAGGAAACGCAACCGTGACAGCCGCTAATCTTCTTTTTTCGGGAAGTAAATACAGAGAGTTGAGGTATGGAGAATGAGAGAAATCCAGTATGAAATCGTAAAGGAAATCGCAGTATTGTCTACGGGCGACAGTGGCTACACAAAGGAAATCAATCTCATTTCATGGAATGGGAAAGAGCCGAAGTATGACATCCGCAGCTTTTCCCCGAACCGTGAAAAGTGCGGCAAGGGAATCACGCTGAACGCTGATGAAGCGGCGGCACTCCTTAAAGCATTACAGAAAGAATTAAACAGCGAGGATTAATGGTATCTGATTGGCAGGGCGGGGACATTTCCAAACTCTTCCCTGCCCTGTCTGGAAAGGAAGATTTAAGTATGGGCGAGGATAAGAAAGCAGATAAAAAGAGAAAGCGTATCGTGCCAAAAGCACCAGTGCAGATGATAATCAGCCGTGAATATGTCGGCACACAGACCGTTACAGAAGCGTTTGTCCCGATTATCTCCGAGGATATTCGGAAGAAGATTGCCGAGGGCGACACCTTCGACAATGAGGGGCTGTCCGCTTAGAATGTACGCAATGGGACATGAAAACAGATAGGACAGATACGGAGGTTTTACAGTATGGCAGGAATCAAAGAAGAAAAGAAAATCTATTTAGTCGGCATTTATTGCCGCTTATCTAAAGACGATGGTACGGATAACGAGAGTGCGAGCATTGCGACACAGAAATCCATCCTCACGGATTATGTGAAAAAGCAGGGATGGCACATAGCAAAAACGTATGTGGACGATGGTTATTCTGGTACAAATTTCCAAAGACCAAGTTTCCAGAATATGATAAAAGACATTGAAAGCGGTCTGATAAACTGCGTGATTACGAAAGATTTATCCCGTCTGGGGAGAAACTATCTTGATTGTGGGTTATATCTGGAAGTTTTCTTCCCAGAGCATAACGTGAGGTATATAGCGGTCAATGACGGCGTAGATACCTTGAATAAATCTGCTATGGACATCACGCCTTTCCGCAACATTTTAAACGAAATGTATGCCGCTGACATATCTGTTAAGATAAAATCGGCATATCGGGCGAGGTTTCAACAGGGGAAATTCATGGGAACTACCGCCCCTTATGGCTATATCAAAGACCCTGCCGACCACAACCATCTGCTGATAGATGATAAAGTGGCACATGTTGTAAAAGAGATATTCGACCTTGCATTAAAAGGGAATGGAGTTGCCAAAATTTGCAGACATCTTAATAAACAGCATATCCTACGCCCTGCCGCTTATGCGGCGGAGCGTGGCGAAACAGGCTTTGAACGTCATTTTGAGGGGAACGAGGACAAACGCTATATTTGGAGTGGGAACAGCGTGAGGAGCATTTTAAGAAGCCCGATATATGCGGGAAATCTTGTAGGCTACAAACGGATTGCCGCCAATATGAAAAGCAAGAAACGCCCCTCTAAGCTGCCCGAAGAATGGGAAGTGATACCCAATACCCATGAGGGAATAGTCACGCAGGAGGAATTTGATATTGTCCAACAGCTTATTACAAGTCGTAGGCTTCCACAGAACAAGGGAGGATTTGTAAATATTTTTGCAGGCGTTATCAAGTGTGTGGACTGCGGATGTGCTCTGCGGGTAATGAACGTACACAGGAGGAAACGCCCAGAGATTATCGACTGTGTACAGTATTCATGTAATAATTATGCAAGAAACGGAAGAAGCGAGTGTAGTGCCCACAATATAGAAGCAAGGGATTTATTCAATGCCGTTCTTGCCGACATCAACTGTTTTGCGGATATGGCAGTGAATGATGAAAAGGCGGTCAGGGCCATAGAAAAGCGGCTCACGGAAACAGACCAGAGCAGGGCGAAAGCATTAGAGAAAGAACGTAAGAAGCTGAACAAACGCCTTGCGGAACTGGACAGGCTGTTTTCCTCTCTCTACGAGGATAAGGTCATGGAGCGTATTACCGAGCGGAATTTTGAGATGATGTCGGGGAAATACCAGAAAGAGCAGCTTGAAATTGAAGCAAGGCTGAAAGAGGTGACGGAAACTCTTAATGAAAGCTACGAGAAATCACGGGGAATCCGTGACTTCCTCGCCCTTATCCGAAATTATCAAGGCTTAAAAGAACTGGATGCAACAGTTATAAACGCACTCATAGACAAGATACTTGTTTCGGAGCGTGAGAAGATGGCAGACGGAACAGTGAAGCAGGAAATCAAGATTTACTATAAATTCATCGGCTTTGTCGATGAATTACATATCATACCTACAAAACGGTGGGCAGCAATGCCCGCTAAAAATTGTACGGTGTGCGGCGTTGAATATGTCCCGGGCTCTGGTGCATCAAGGTATTGTCCTGCTTGTGCCAAGAAGATACGGAGGGAGAAATCAAACGAGAGCAAACGCAGGAGCAGAGAACAGAAAAGGATAGCATGTATGAACTGTCCGCAAAAAATGACCGACTGATATCGAACAGCAGGAGGGAAGAATCTTACGACAGGGCAACCAGAATGATAAGGTCAAGATATTTCGTTATGTTACGGAAGGTACATTTGACAGTTACTCATGGCAGCTCATAGAGAATAAGCAGAAATTCATCGGACAGATTATGACCAGTAAATCTCCGGTACGAAGCTGTGAGGATGTGGATGAAGCGGCACTTTCCTATGCAGAGGTCAAGGCACTTGCCACAGGTAATCCTTACATAAAAGAAAAAATGGATCTCGATATTCAGGTATCGAAGCTGAAACTGATGAAGGCAAACCATACCAGTCAGAAATACAGGCTGGAGGATAACATCACACAGCATTATCCGCATCAGATCGCTATTTTCAAGGAACGTATCGAAGGTTTTACCGCTGATATGGAAAAATATGCGAAAAATAAGCCGGAGGATAAGGAGCAGTTCTTTATGCAGGTGGGCGGAAAGCCATACACCGATAAGAAGGAAGCTGGAACTGCAATCATAGCCATGTGTAAGGAAATCAAAGGCATCAATGCTAGTGCGGATGTAGGGGAATATCTTGGATTTAAGCTGAATGTAACCTTTGATTCTTTCAACAATAAATTTGTAATGAATGTCAAAGGAGCCATGAGCCATCCGATGGAAGTTGGCACTGATCCGCTCGGCAATATCACCCGTATCAACAATGCGTTGGAAGCAATGCCGGCACAGCTTGAAGAGGCACAGACGAAACTTTCTAATGTGGAACATCAGCTTGAAACAGCAAAAGCAGAAGTAGACAAGCCGTTTCAGCAGGAAGCGGAGCTTTCCGAGAAATTGGAACGTCTTGCAGAACTTAATGCCTTGCTTAACATGGATGAAAAGGGCGATGATGCGATTGGCATGGATGACGAAGCCACGGAACCAGAAAAACCACATGAAGATGTGAAATCGGTGGATGAAAAAGGGGATGAGGTTGCGGATATGCCAGCAAGGCAGAGTAATCTTGGAAAAACGGTTGCGGATAATAAGCTGTCAGACCGACCAGCAGAACGGACTTCATTGCAAGAAAGGCTCGCAGCAATGAAGGCAAGAGTGTCTGGGACACCTGCAGGAAGGGATGCAATGGATAAGGCAAAGGGGAAAGATCAGATTTTATAAAAAAAGTTTTATTCCCAACTTTATTCCCAACCTGTCAGCACTGTTCGGGTTGGGAATAAAAGCAGGATTATTAAAAATGTTATAGCAGTTGATGTAAGGGCAGTCAGTAGTGGCTGCCTTTTATCGTACAAAATGGAGGTCATTTATGGCAGAAAATAATACAGAAAAACAGCGTGTGCAGGAGCTTACGGATAAACTGGAGCAGGGATTGCAGGATTTATTCAACAGTGACAGTTATCGCAATTATCTTAGCACGATGTCAAAATTTCATAATTATAGTTTTAACAACACGCTATTAATTGCGATGCAAAAGCCTGACGCTACGCTAGTGGCCGGATACAAGGCTTGGCAGAAGAACTTTGAGCGTCATGTAAATAAAGGGGAAAAGGCAATCCGTATCCTTGCACCTGCACCCTATAAAATTAAAGAGGAACGGGATAAGATTGATCCGGTTACACAAGAGTTGTTGCTTGATAAGGACGGAAATCCGCAGAAAGAGGAAGTCGAGATAACAATTCCGGCATTCCGGGCAGTATCCGTTTTTGATGTGGGGCAGACAGACGGAAAGCCGATACCGGAACTTGCGGCAAAGGAGCTTCTTTCAGATGTGGAAGGGTATCAGGATATGATTCGTGCAGTAGAAGCCATTTCACCAGTACCGATTGAACTGGAGGAGATAGCTGGAGATTCCAAAGGCTATTATGATAGGGAAGCAAAGCGGATTGCGGTACAGGAAAACATGAGCGAGAGCCAGACCTTAAAAACCATGATTCATGAGGTGGCTCATTCCAAGCTGCACAGTAAGGAAGTGGAGCAGGATGAGCAGATGCGAAAAGACCGCAATACCAAAGAAGTGGAAGCAGAGAGTGTGGCATACACCGTTTGTCAGCATTTTGGTATAGATACCTCTGATTATTCTTTTGGGTATATTGCAGGTTGGAGCAGCGGAAGAGATACCAAAGAACTTAGATCTTCCATGGATACGATACGCAGGACAGCTTCGGAGTTGATTACCGGGATAGAGGAACAATTACAGGAATTACAAAGGAACAGGGAAGTATCACAGGAACAGACAAAGGAAAGTATTCTCCTCATACAGAATACGGACCTTTCAGAGTTCAGTCTGCTTGATGTATATGGCATGGACAGACCAGAACTGATGCAGGCATTGTCAGAAATGACAGACGATGACAAGTTGAGCATACAGGCATATTTGGAAAGCAGGGGTGCATGGACAACGGAAATCGGCAATCAGGATTCCAGAGAGTACGGAGAGTATCATCTGGATGTGCGTTATAACACGGATACAGATGAGCTGATTGATATGAAGGAGAGAAAGGCGGTCTATGATAAGGCAATGGAGCCGATCAATGCCGATGATGTGGTTGTTAAGTTCGCTTCCATTTTTGAAAGCGAATGGGAGGTTTTGAAAATCACAAATATGTTAAGGGATGATGTCGGAAAAATGCTTAAAGATATGGCTTCTCTTGATGAAAAAGAATGGGATGGCAATTACCTTTCATATATGGAAAAACAGGGAGCGGAAATCACGTTACTTGCGTCCAGTAGTAAGGAATTAAATGGAAATATGCCGGACTTTTGGGATTATGAATACGATTTTGATGCAGGTCTGACGGATGCGGAGGAATTGTCTGTCATGCAACAGGCAGAGCATATCATTAACCGTTTGGAGCATGGACAGCCTGCCTTTTCCGATGATGAAAGAAATCTGATTGTGAATTATGCGTATAAGCTGGGGGATATGGAGAAAACAAGGGAGCTTGCAGAACATATCTATGCACAGGAAGTGGATGGAAATCAGGATGTCGCATTAGCAATGATTGATGCACAGGCAGAAATTGACGCACTTCCGGATAGCATGGTCAGCATATCCGAAATGCAGGAATATGGCTATACGTGGAATGAAATGCTTCCGTTGACGCAGGAGAGAGCATTGGAACTGTTCGATGGTGACTTGCCTGTGTATCTTCTGCATACGGATGGTTCAGAGACTACCGTATCCGACAGAAAACAGATTGAGAAACATGACGGGATGTGCGGAATAGAAAAAGGGGACTGGCAGAATGAACGGAAACTTCGCATGATGCAGGAAGAATTATCAGAGAGTGATTCCAACAGGGAAGCACAGCTTTTGTATGGAAATACCGATAAATATGGAATTTTCCAGTTAAAGGATGATCCGGAACTGGATAAGTTCCGTTTTGAGGGAACGGAAAGCCTGAAGCGTATGGGAATAACCAAAGACAATTTTGATGCTGTATTGCCGGAAAATTATAAGCTCGTGTATAGGGGAGAACTGACGGAATTGCAGGGACAGACACAGTCGGAAACATTGGAAGCAATCTATACAAAGTTCAATATTGATCATCCGGCAGATTACAAGGCACATTCCCTGTCGGTCAGCGATATTGTGGTATTACATGAGAACGGAGAAAACAGCGCACACTTTGTAGATTCTTTTGGATTTACAGAACTGCCGAAGTTTATGCTGACACTGGAGGGAAAGAAAAATGAGATAGAGACGGAGCTTGCGGTTCATATCGCAGACCGTTATATCCTCATGCATGAATGTGATGAGGGATACGATTACTCCATTCTGAATGAGCAGTATCATTTACTGGATGGCGGTGTCTACGATAACCCAGATATTACGATTCAGCGTGCAATGGATATGGTGATTGCGGATTTGAAAGAACCGAGGTTTTCAGCGGTCACAGAGCAGTATTATCGTGATGAATTTTTGCAGGGCGAGGTGTATGCAGGTTCCGAAGCAGAGATTGTTGATTTTGAGGAACTTTCGGAGAAAGCCGAGGAAGTGGAACAGACAGATTTGGAAGCAAAGCAGGCAGAATTCAGAGAGAACAATCCGGATGTGGTTGCAGATTTCCGGGCAAAGACAGAAGAATTGTTTCATAGTCTGGACGGACAGAGTGCGGACGATATAGAAAAAACAGTGTATGCTTATGTGCAGTCGCAGATTGATGAATACGGTCTGGATGCGAAAATCGTGGATGTAGTGGTAGCCGGGAGCCGATGCAGAGGTATTGAGCAGGAAAATTCGGATTTGGATGTGGTTGTGGAATACACAGGCTCCACCAGAGAAGATGACCTTTTCAATATGCTTCATGAGGACAGCATTTATATTGCAGGCATACAGGTAGATATTAACCCGATTACAGAGGGCAGAACCGGAACATTGGAGACTTATCTTCCAGAGGTGGAAACTTACCTGCAGGAGAAGGCACAGCAGGAGCAGATCAATACACAGCTTGTAACACAAGGGCGGGAACAGGAACCGACAGAGCAGACGGAACTGGCAAATGAACCTGTTATTGAGCCGGAGACCGTCCATGTGACATTTACAGTGGCAGAATGTGGCGAATTTCACAATATGGGTGAATACCATGAGGGCATTGAAACGATAGAGGAAGCTATGAAGCTCTATAATGCCATTGATCCTTCCCGTATGCATGGAATTCCTTCTATTGGTGTAAATATGCACATCGAAGGGACAGAAGAATGGGAAGATGAGCATGCAGACATTGTAAGCGGCAAGAGAATTGATGTTGATTTCCTAAATTACACACCGGAGCTTCGTGATACACCAAAGGTGCAGGACGCAATTAAAAAGCTGATTGCAGCGTATCCGGAGAAAGATGTGATTGATATGGAGACAAAAGAGCATAAGATACAGAGACTTGCGGCAGAACTTGACCAGTTATCCTATGATATTGACACTTTTGAATACCGAGACTCGGTACCGGACAGGGAAGCACAGATTCAAATGATTGCAAATGATATAAGAAGCGGTAATGTGAAGCCATTACAGATTTTTTTGCAGACATCTATTGATGAAGGAATTGACGAGGACAGCGAAAGACAGGCAAAAGAGCTGATTGCTAAGCTGGCAGAATATAAGCCGCTTGCCAAGATCGAGGAGCTGGAGGAGCAGAATTATAACATGATTGATGACAGGCTTAATAATGGGGTGGAGAAATTCAATCGTGAGGAAGAAAAGAAAGAACAGCGGGAAAAACCGCAGGCACGTTCTTCCCTAAAAGAGCGACTTGCAGCCAAACAGAAGGAAGTGGCACAGGGAAACAATAAGGATACGAAGGAACTGGAAAAATCAAAAAATTCACATAGGGAGATGTAGGATGATGAATAAATTCACAGTAGAAGAAATCAATTTCATGTGTGTTTTTGAGACACAGAACAGAATGAAGATGATGGAAAAAATCAGACGGATAATGCCGTACATAAAGGACAGCGATATGGAAGATCTTTCTAGGCAGGTGTTGAGAAAGTTGGATGGCATGACAGATAAGGAATTTGCGGAAAATTCATTAGAAGCGGTAGAAGAATAGCGGTATCGAGTGGGTAGTCAGTTGCAATGGCTGGCTACCTGCTTTTTTAATTTGGCAAATTTTTGACATATAAAATTGATTGAGAAAAATCATGGGGTAAGGTATAATTTCGGTATGAGTCATGAGATCAGATGAAAAATGAATGTTTCTATTTTAGAAAATACCTGACAATTATAGACAGTTTGGAGGTTCTAGTGTGAAAAATGAAAAATTAGAAATAATAGAAAGTAACGAATTTCAAAATTTATTTGATAAATCAAAAAAGCTGATTGACAGTGCCAGAAGTAATATGGGACAAATGGCAAATGCAATTACCGTTCTTACCAGTTTTCTGCTTGGAAGATATATTATCGAGCAGGAACAGCAGGGTTCAGAAAGAGCAAAATATGGAGCAAAAGTCTTGGATTCTTTGTCATCATATCTGACAGAAGAATATGGCAGAGGTTTTTCAAGAAGCAATGTTGCTGGAATGCGTCAATTTTACATGGCTTACAAAGATAGAGAAGATGAAATTATCCAATTGGGAATTGGACAATTTGAACAGGCTTTTGGAATTGTCCAATCAGGAATTGGACAATTAGAAACGGCATACAAAAAAATACCATTTAAGCTGAGCTGGACACATTATCAGATACTTATGCGTATAGAGGATAAGGACGAAAGAGACTTTTATGAAAAGGAAGCAATACGTTCTAACTGGAATGTAAGCACCTTGAAAAGACAATTTCACTCCAGTTTGTATGAAAGACTTGCATTGAGCAGAGATAAAAATGATGTGATGCGATTGGCAAATGAAGGTGCCGTTCCGCAGAAACCAGAAGATATTTTACATACTCCGTATGTACTGGAATTTGCAGGGCTGGAGGATAAAGCATCATACCATGAAAGTGATTTGGAATCAGCCGTAATAGGAAAAATGCAGAAATTCCTTCTTGAATTAGGAAAGGGCTTTCTCTTTGAACAGCGGCAAAAGAGATTTACATTTAATGACAAAAATTTTTATGTTGATCTGGTTCTGTATAACAGACTGTTAAGGTGCTATGTCTTGATTGATTTTAAGATTGATGAGCTTACACATCAGGACTTAGGACAGATGCAGATGTATGTAAACTATTATGACCGGTATGAGAAAATTGAGGGAGAAAATCCGACGATTGGTATCTTACTCTGTAAGCAAAGTGATGAGGCTCTTGTCGATTTAACACTCCCAGAAAATGCCAATATTTATGCAAAAGAGTATAAATTATATTTGCCGGATAAAAAACTGTTACAGAAAAAGCTAAAAGAATGGCTAGATGAAGAACAGAATTGATTCAGAGGGAGAGTGCTATCTGATGGGATAGTATTCTCCCATATTGTTTTATAAGCTGTGGTTTTTGTTTTTTGTCTGTTGTTCCTGCACCGGATCGGTTTGTGTCCGTCCGAGATAACGATTAAGATTTTCCTGTTTCCGCTTCAAATCCCGCACCTCTTTTTCACAGCTCTTGTAGGTTGCGGTCAGTTCTTTTTTCTGCGTTTCCAATGCCTGATATTCGGCTTGCAGCTTATCTACATTCAATCCTTTTAGCTTGATGCCTGCCTGCTCAAGCACACGCCTTGCTCCACCATATAGGATGATCTGGCTCTCGTATCTGCGGAAATAAGCGTCCGGGTTCTTGGCTTTCTTGTAAGCGATATGATAGGAGCGGTTGTCTCTGTACTGCTCGGCATATTTGATGATTTCCGCAAGGTTTTTCATGCGGTGTTCCAGTTCCACAACGCTCTGTTTGGCGGACTTGCCCGCTTCGGTTTTTACAGTAATTTTATGCTCCAGATCGGAGAGAGAACCAGCTTCATTATAGCTTTGTGCGGCGATCTTTAGATTCTCGATTGCCGCCCACTGTTGCAGTCCGGGACTGTTCTGGAATTTCTCGTCCGAGGTGTCAATGATCCTGCGGGCGGAGTAGTCCTTTTTCGGGATCACTGCCTTTCGTTCCCGTTTCTTTTCGATGCGTTCCCGGATACGTTCCTTTGTGTATTCTTTCCCTAAAGACCTCGTACTGCCACGGACAAAACGCTCCTTGTCCAGAGGTCGGAAAGAAATATATTTCGCAGCATTTTCTCCAAAAGTTTCCCCTTTGATTTCGTAACCTTTTGCCCGCATTAGAAGCAGAAATTCTTCGTAAGAGGAAGCCGATTTGATACAAAAATTGATGTCCCGTCTGAGCTGTGTTTTCCAGGTCGAACCATTCTGATCAGACTGCCATTCCTTGTATTTTTTGCCACGTTCACCGCCGGGAATGATGACAGAAAGATTGTGTTCCTTACACAACTCATCACTCAAGTGGCGGATGCGGTGGTAGGTATGTGTGCAGTCATGGTATTTGTTATATTCAATATTGTCAGCCGCACAAAAGATGATATGGTTGTGTATATGCCCCTTATCAATATGCGTGGTGACAACATACGAATATTTCCCCTCTAAAACCTTGTCTGCAAGCTCTTTTCCGATGCGGTGCGCTTCCTCATAACCGACCTCGCCCGGAGCAAAAGCCTGTATGAGATGATAGGCTTTGTTGGGACTGTTTTCCCTGCAATGGTCAAGCGTATATTTAAAGTCGATCGCCGCAGTTTCGGGCGCACACGCATAAGACGAAACATAGATTTGTTCGTCGGTTTTGTCCGGGTTGCAGATATATTCTATGGCTTTATCAACGGTTGCTTTGATAGCATGGATTTTTGTGTATGCCATACTTTATTCATCAACTCCTTCACTTCGTCTATGTCCTCCTGATAAATGTTTCCGGTGCTGTTTACCCGCTTTGCGATTTGGTTCAAACTGGAGCTAATACGTCCCAGTTCCGTATTGTAATTTCGTAGGTAACTGTAATCGACATCGTATACATATCCATACAAAATGAGCTTACGCAGGAAGGCAGACATACTCTTCATGCCGGATGCTTTGAATTTGGTATGGAGGATGTACTGCTCATCATCATTTAGATAAAATTGTACCGGGGTGGTTCGGTTTCGCTTTGCCATTTCTGTCACTTCCTTTCTGGTTTTGGGTACAAAAAAACTGCTGTAAAATGTTCGATTTTTACAACAGTTTGTTTCAAGTTTTGTTCAGTTTTGGGTATAACTATCCACAGCAAATTGTAGCAAAAGCGGCAGGAAAGGTCAAGGTATTCAGGTGCAGAACTGAAGAACTGAAGAAAACTAAAAGAGGGTTAGGGATACTTCCCTATGGAAATTCACCCACACAGACGGTAGGAAAGTGCGGGGAATTTCGCCTGTGTCATGACACAGGCAGTGCTTGCTAAGGTTGTTTTGGGCACACCTGGAGGGTGTGTCGGTATAAAAAATTGATAGTAAATTTACAGTTTTCAAAATTTTTTGCAAAAATTAATGAAGCCTTTAATCATTTGGAAAATGTCAAGCGTTATTATATATAGAGAATCACAAGGGAGGAGGCTAGAGCGTGTTAAGTGATGACAAATTGATAGATCAAATTAAATATGGAAATGAACGTGCGGCAGAAGAGTTGATTACTCGGTATTATGCATCTATACTGCGCTATTGTAGGTGGCATTGCTCTAGCGTGGAAAAAGCTGAGGATTTGACGCAGGAAACATTTTATAAGCTGTTTAAAAATATATCCGGCTATAAAGGAAAAAGAAAATTTAAAGCCTATTTATATACCATTGCAAACAGACTGTGTATTGATGAAAGTAGAAAGGCGCCTTTTTATCCGTTAGAGGATGAAGAAAGTATAGTTGATGAATGTAATGAAATACTCAGGCTGGATGATAAGTCAGAGGTGAATTATCTTTTAAGTACTTTATCCCCCGAACAAAGGGATGCAATTATATTACGATTTGGAGAGCAGCTTGAGTTTCATGAAATAGCAAAAGTGATGGGATGTAACATGAGAACTGCACAAAGCAGAGTTCGGAACGGATTAAAAATTATGAGGAAGGAGCAGAAAAATGAAAGATAGAACATTGAAAAGCAACTTGTATCATTCGTTAGGACAGGAAGTACAACCGAAGAGACTGGGAGAAACCATAAACTACTGTACTGAAATTATGAAAGAGCAAATGTTTTATAAAGAAGAACCACGAACAAGTTTCTTTCAGTATTTGTCAGATGTTTTTCGGTTTGAAGGGATACCGATATTTATTTTGCAGGCGGTAACCTTATTTTTTGTTTGTCTGATGATTGCCAGCGTGGCGGATATTCCACAGAATATTCCAATCTTTATGCCACTTTTTGTGGTGGCTGCTATGCCTGTTCTTTTCAAAAGCCAGTTATATGGAATGAGTGAAATTGAGGCGGTAACGAGAGCATCCGGCGCCCAGATTATGTTGGCGAAATTAGTCTTGGCAGGTTCTGCTAATCTGGTCTGTATCACTATTGTATTATGTCTGGAAGTGTCGTTACAAAATGATTGCAGCAAGTTAGGACAAATGGTGTTGTATTGTCTGGTTCCTTATCTGGTTTGTATGACAGGAATGCTTAGGATGGTGCGGCTACAGAGAAGAAAGAGCATATGGACATGTGCGGTTGTAATGCTTGGTTCCTGTGTTTGTTGGGCTTTTATCTCAAGGGTAATACCGTGGTTATACGCTACATCCGCAATTGGATTTTGGTTGATTGCATTTGTAGTATTCGGGATATTTTTTGTAAAAGAAGTTTTATTTATTGTAGAGATGAGAAAGGAAGGAAAAATGTATGGAATTATTGCTTGATCGATTAACGAAACAGTATGGGAGTAAAATAGCAGTAGACTGTGTGAGTGCAACTTTAAAGCCAGGGGTATATGGTCTTTTGGGAGCAAATGGTGCTGGAAAAACAACTTTGATGCGTATGCTGTGTGCTATTTTGGAATCAACTTCTGGTGAAGTGTTGCTGAATGGAAAAGAGATAACCTCGCTGGGGGCTGCTTATAGAAATGTATTGGGATATTTACCACAGGATTTTGGATATTATCCCAATTATACAGCAATGGAATTTTTGATGTATGTTGCAGCTCTTAAAGGGATACCAAAGGATATGGCAAAGAAAAGGGCAAATGAACTGTTAGAGGTAGTAGGGTTAAGTAATGTGGCAAATAAGAAAGTAAAAACATTTTCCGGCGGTATGAAACAAAGAGTTGGAATTGCACAAGCATTATTGAATAATCCGGGTATTTTGATTTTGGATGAACCTACAGCAGGACTTGATCCGAAGGAGCGAGTGCGGTTTCGTAATTTACTTTCAGAATATGCCGGAGATAAAATTGTGATTCTTTCAACGCATATTGTGTCGGATGTAGAAGCAATAGCAGATGAAGTGTTATTGATGAAGAAAGGCAAATTTGTGTTGCAGGGAACGGTTCAGAAATTAACAGAAAAAGCAAATGGTAAAGTTTGGGAGCTTACCGTTTCCCCATCAGAAGCAAGAAAATGGCAGGCAAGAACGACAGTTGCAAATTTAAGGCATGAAGGAAAGGATATGGTGCTGCGTATTGTTTCGGACAATATGCCTAGCAAACAGGCAGTTCCGTGTGAAGCAACATTGGAAGACCTTTATTTATATTATTTCCCAACAGAAGAAGGGGGACAGTAGGATGGAATTATTTTTATTAGAACATACGAAATTATGGAGAAAGCGCATAGTTAAGATTTGTGTACTGTTATGTTTTATTTATATCGTGATTTTTGGGAATATATTATCTTTTCAATGGTTTAGTTTTGGGAGTTCGGGTGATTATACAAGTGCTTTTGGAAACAATTTTGACGGCTATGGAGTAATAAGGGAGAGTCAGGAATATGCACTCAACTTTGGAGAAGAATTAACGGATGAAACATTACAGCAGGTAGTGAGAGATTATCAACGAATGGAAGCTGCCGGTATGGAAAAGGAATTAGAAAAAAGCGACTGGAAAATTATCAATAGCTGGCTTGCAACATTATATCCGGAACTTCGGGACACAGAGACTTATCAGACAATGATAAGTTATGTCAATCCAGACAAATTGACAGGTTTTTATGAGAGAAGAGAGCAGGCGATTAGTGACTTCTTAGAAAACAATGGTCAGACAGGAGCTGAAAAAGAATATCTGCTTAGGATGGAGAAAGAAGTAGAAAGTCCGTTTCGATATGGATGGGTGGACGGATGGTCAGAGCTTCTTGCAAGTATGGTGGCAGATTTAGGTAGTGTGATGGCTTTATTTTTGGCAATTGTCTTGTCATCTTTATTTGCAGGCGAGTGGTATGATAATACAAGCCCTTTGGTATTAACAACGAAGAATGGCTGGGGAAAAGTTGCATCGGCAAAAATATTAACAGGATTAGTATTTACAGTAGAATTTTTTGCAATACTTGTAATTCCTAGCATTTTATCGCAGTTACTATTTATAGGTACATCCGGATGGAATATGCCAATTCAGAACATTAAACTGCTTGCAATAGCACCGATGAATATGCTACAGGCTGAAATTTATGAGTATATGTTTGTATTACTTGGAACACTTGGATTTGCAGGCGTTGTAATGTTTATATCTGCTACCGTAAAAAATAATGTACTCGCATTCTTGTTTAGTCTGGCTTGTGTGTATGGTCCAATGATGATAGCAGAATATCTTCCGTATGAATTGCAAAAGATATTGGATTTATTACCTTTAGTTGGCAGTGGTGCCGACATTTTCAGAACAAATACATTTTGTATCTTCGGAAAATATGTATGGTCGCCGTATCTGTTAGTTACAGTTCCTGTTTTGATAGGTATTTTTTGTATGCCTTTTGCTGTAAGGAATTGGTCAAGAAGAATGAAGGCATAGAAAAATTATGGCTACAAGGAAGAAAAAAGCAAAATGGCTTGTAAAATTATTGAAAGTAATAGTTGTAGTATATTTGCTGTTAATCTTATACCAGTTAATCGGTAATGTTTATTCCAGATTGAGTAATACACATGAGATTCAGGTTCCTGAGGAGTGGAATTTAATTGTTGTGAATAGGTGGAATGAATTGCCGGAAGATTACGATGTAGAATTAACAGAATTATCAAATGGTCAGATGGTAGATAGTAGAATCTATCCTTACTTACAGGAAATGTTTGATGCAGCAAGAACAGAAGACGTATATCCTGTTGTTCGTGAAGGCTATAGAACAGCGGAGGAGCAACAGGAGATACTGGATGATAAGATACAAAGCTACATAAATCAGGGATATTCACAGGTTAAAGCAGAAAGAACGGCGAAAGAGTGGGTAGCATTGCCGGGAACCAGTGAACATCAACTTGGAATCGCAGTAGACATCAATGCAGACAAATCAAAGTGCAGCAATGAAGATGTTTATGAGTGGCTTGCTGAGAATGCTTATAAGTATGGCTTTGTTTTGAGATATCCACCAGGGAAACAGAAAATTACCGGGACAAGCTACGAACCATGGCATTATCGTTATGTGGGAAAAGAGGTTGCTAGGGAAATTTATGAACGTGAAATATGTTTAGAAGAATATTTTAAGTAAATAATTGAGGAGGTAGGATTATAGCTAAGCTATTATTACTTTCCCTTGAGGAAAGTGAGGATGAATTGTTAAATGCTGTCATGTCAGTTTTGGATGGTTTTGAAAACACTAAGCGGGTAGTGGAAGAAAAATTATGTGCAAAATTAGTTTTTGAAGGAATAGAAATAGATATTTCTAGACGATTGATATATAGAGGAAAGAGTGAAATTAAAACTACGTTTGTTGAGTTTGAAATCCTGCATTTATTGGCAAGAAACCCGGGAAAAGTATTTAGTAAGGAACAAATATACGATATTGTATGGAAAGAACCCTATTCCGGTGATTATAATATCGTGATGAGCCATATCCGTAATTTACGGGAAAAGATAGAAGATAACCCAAGCAAGCCAATCTACATTCAAACAGTCTGGGGTGTGGGTTATCGTTTCAACAAAAATTTAAGCAACAGTCTGTAAAAAGATAAAATACAGATTGTTGCTTATTTTTCGTTTTTTACTCCTAAAAGATATTCACATGATACTTGGAAAAATTCAGCAAGGGCAACTACTTCATAATCTGGCACGAAGCGTGTACCTTGTTCGATTCGTAATACGGTCAAATCGCTAAATTCATATCCGGCAAGCTGGAGCTGTTCTGCTAATGCTTTTTGTGATATATGCTTTTCGGTTCGTAATTCTTTTACACGTTGTCCAATAAGGTTTTTGGAATTGTTTTCTTTATTCCAGTAAATCTTCATTCAAATACCAACTTTCTAAAGATGAAGTGCTACATGATTGATTTTACGGAATAATGTTGATAATATACTTCTAAAGATGAAGTATAAGAAAATAAATTTATTTGATGTAATCTTGGGATTGATAATACTGACTGCAGAATGCAATACTTATATGGAAAGGTGGATACGAAATGAACGAAGTATTTGAAACAGTAGCAGAGGTATTGGAGGAGCTTAGAAGCGAAGCAGAAGAACGAGAGTATTCTGTTCACACAAACGAATCGGAAAATGCAGATAAAGCATTGAAAAAGGCGAATCGGGAATATGAAACGGTGTTGGCTGAGCTTTCAGCAGAGCACAGAGAATTTTTTGAAAATTATATGGATATAGTGGATCACGCTCATTTTCAAGAAGAACAAAGAGCCTACTATCAGGGGATGGTAGATGTAATGCAGATATTTGACGGACTGGGAATTTTAAAGGAAAGAAACAAAGTGAAAGAAGTGCTTATGCATATCAAAAAATAGTTCAAACAGGGTGGATGGCTTACCAGGAAGCTGACCACCCTGTTTTTCTTCAGAATAATTCAGAAATAATCCAGAAAAAATCGAAATCTTTCTGCTATTCTGTTTCATGGGTCTTATATGTACGAAGATAGGCTTCTACCAGTGCAAGAATGGTGGTTATCTGATCGTTTGTACATTCTGAAAGATAAACCAACAGTCTTTGGTAATCCAGATTATCAGTTGGAGCTGCCGGATAAAAGAACGGATCAGCAGAGATGTGTAAAGCTCGAATGAGCTGACCGAGTTTTTCAAGGCTTGGAACATTACCATGATTTTCGATCTCTTTGATATATCTTGATGAAACACCGGATTTTTCGGATAATTCATCATAAGTCAGCTTTTGGTCTAATCTGGCTTTCTTCAGGCGAAAACCCATGTCTTTATCAATTTTCTTAGATTTAGCCATGTCATGCACCTCCGTATATAGTGTATAGTTCACCATTTAAAAAGAAAATGAACTAATAACACACTATATCAGAGGGGTATAATGCACTTGAATAAAACAAGAAACTTTGGATATTGCATATAAAAAAACGCAGTATTCAAAGTTTTTTTCTCATGTTTTTATCCTTTGAATGTGTTTGGGAGAGTTATGGATTCTGAACCGTTGAAAGGATATTTTTGTATTTGGAAAATATTATCCTGCCTATTGCGTGGAAGGATAGGTAAATAGGTCACATTTTAAGTAATGTGGCAAATTCTACAATTGAAAGTGCATTATATACACTCGTAAAATGTGGAGAAAATTTAATATCAGCTATAAACAGCGTCCTGTGGGTATGTGCCTATAAGGGCGTTTTTTATATACAGAAAAATTTTTCAATCCGCCCGAACATCTCCCAAGTTTCATTTGGGAGATACACCGGAAGGGAAAAAAGGCAAAAGCCTTGGCATTCGGAACGGGAGGAGGTGAACTCGTATGGGGCAACCTTCTTCTAGGGATGAAATGACTATCCGGCACCAATTTGATCGGTTATGCCAGATGGCATTAAAAGGCGAAGCTGCAAATTATTACAAGCACATGGACTATCGCAGGAAACACGAAGTTACATTCTCTGAACTGTCGGAAAAGGAGTTGAGCAAATTATTTACTATGGATGAGTATGGAACAGAATATCATCATTTTGAAGTGCATGGCTATGACATTGAAGTAAAAAATACCCTGATCGCTGAAGCTTTGAAGGAACTTACAGAAAGAAAAAGGAATGTCATTTTACTTTCGTATTTTATGGAAATGAGCGATGCGGATATTGCAAGAGAAATGAATCTGGTTCGCAGTACCATTCATGAACACAGGACACGCTCACTTGAAATTTTGAAGAAGATTATGGAAGGAATAGCAGATGAAAAAGAGGTATAAAAGCAGAAATGAGGAAAATTTGTTGCCTTTCCATATTATAAAGGCAGCATCAGAGGGCGATGTAAGCGCCATCAATGCAGTGTTAAAGCACTATGAGGGATACATAATCAAATTGTCTACCAGAAAGTTATATGACGAAAGTGGACAGGTGCATTACTGCATTGATGAAACGCTGCGTCGCAGATTGGAGACAAAGCTGATTACAAAAATATTGGCTTTTGAAGTTGCATAGCATCCAATCAGAAAATTCCCTTTCTATTCATTGATTGGAAATGATGCAGCGTTGTACCTTGACAACTGAATATTTTTGCATACAGGACGTGAGGATATGCCGAGCCACTAGGTAGGTTCGCAAAGATGTGCCTGCTCTTTTTAGAGTGAACGTGAAGAAGTGTTGAAACATGACATTGAAGCAAAGGTACGGAGCGAGAAAAATCTGACAAAATGTGTGGCAGTAACACAGGGCGATGAAGCATATCTGTAATAATGATACTTCCGGATTGTAAAGAAATTTGCAGTCCGGTCAATTTGAATGACGGTGCAAGACCGATGTGGGCAGAGTAATGACCTGCCACCTGTATTGCTTTTTTATCTGCCTATGAGAGCCTGCAATGGGGTGTGGGTTGTCATTGGCAGATAAAGTGCGTGTTAAGATGGGAGGTGGATATTATCGAGAAGAAAAGATTATTGAGATATAGTATGCAGCTATCTATGTTGCGACAACTCTTAAATAAGAAACTGATAAATGAATTTGAATATGAGAAAATAAAGAAAAGTTTGATGAAGGATTATAACATTATATCTGATATTACAGCTTGACTTGTTGAGTGTGTTGCAATATAATAAACATGAACACTACGGAGGGAACACAAAAAGGAGGGCGTATGGAAGTTGAAGTTATTAAGGCGAACACCCCTTTTGATGAGACGGCAAAAGTAAGAAAGATAGACCGCCTGAGAGTAGCTGCGTATTGCCGTGTTAGTACAGATGATGAGGATCAGATTAAGAGCTATAATTCGATGGTAAAGTATTACACGGAGCTCATTAAAAATAATAATCAATGGATTTTTGCAGGAGTATATGCAGATAAAGCGATTACTGGAACAAAGGTAGATAAAAGAGAAGATTTTCAACGTTTGATACAAGATTGTATGGACGGAATGATAGACATGGTTATTGCAAAAAGCCTTCCACGTTTCGCTAGAAATACGTTAGATACATTAAAATATGTAAGGATGTTAAAGGAAAAAGGTATCGCTGTTTATTTTGAAGTGGAAAAAATAAATACTATGAAGGATGGCGAATTCCTGATGACGATATTAAGTTCAGTGGCACAACAAGAGGTAGAAAATACTTCAGCGTATGTGAAAAAGGGCTTGAAGATGAAAATGAAACGTGGTGAGTTGGTTGGATTTCAAGGCTGTCTTGGCTATGATTATGATGTTGCGACCAAATCACTTTCTATCAATGAAGAAGGTGCAAAAACTGTTAGATATATTTTTGACCGGTATGTTTCAGGTGCAGGAAGCACTATGATAGCAAGAGAGTTAAATGAGCAGGGGATAACGACTATAAAGGGAAATCCATGGACAACATCAAGTGTTATGGGAATTATCAATAATGAGAAATATAAGGGTGACATTTTACTTGGAAAAACTTTTACGGTTGATCCTATATCAAAGAGAAGATTGGAAAATCTTGGAGAGGAAGATAGATTTTACATAAGAGATCATCATCAACCTATTGTTTCAGAAGAAACTTTTGCAAGGGCACAGGAAATCAGAGAGCGAAGAAATGGTGGCAGAAAATCTCCTACACCGGGAAAAAGAGAAAAATATAGTCGGCAGTATGCTTTTAGCTGTATGCTGGAATGTGGTTTCTGTGGCTCAAGCCTTTCCAGACGAAGATGGCATAGTAATTCAAAATATAAGAAAACAATATGGCAATGTGTAACATCAACAAAAAGTGGAAAGCGATATTGTCCAGATAGTAAGGGAATCCCAGAACAAGTGATAGAGGAAGCATTTGTTGAATCTTATAAAATGCTATGTTCCGATAACAAAGATATACTAGAGGAATTTATTTCTAGGGTAGAGAAAACGCTGAGTGAAGATACTGCAAGAGATAAGCTGATGAAATATCAGAAAAGTGCAGATAATCTTCAATCAAAAAGAAAAACTCTTTTGGAGAAGTATTTAGAAGGAGTTGTTTCACAGGATATTTATGAGGAAACTGATGTAGGATATGAGAGAAAATTATCCAACATTAGGGCAAATATCGAAATGTTGGAACAACAAATGGAAGATGAGGTATCCCTAAAGCGACGAGTGGAGGATTTCAAAAAGGCATTGTCTCAAAATGAAGTGCTGCAGGAGTTTGACAGAGGTATTTTTGAAAGTATTATTGAAAAAGTCATAGTTGGTGGCTATGATGAAGATGGAAACAAAGATCCCTATAAAATTACTTTCATATATAAAACAGGATTTAGAAACGAGGTCAGAAACGCAAAGGAGCGTTTTGACAAAGCAAAGAGTGTAGGTGATAAGGCGAAAGAATTGTGTTCCCATATCGCAGACGAGGTAAAAGATGTGTGTTCCTATGTTAGTGACAACACATGTGGAGACGGTAGTACTGCTTTCCCACAAAAAGCCGGACGGACATATCAACGTAAAAGTTGAGTTTGGCGAGGGTGAGGGAAAAGTTCCGCTTGATAATATCGCTAAAAGAGCCGAAGAATATAAGCCCAAAGAACGAGTGACCTACAAAATGATAAAGGAGTACATAGAAGCTAAATACGGCTTCAAAGTACATACCGCATATATCGCAGAGGTAAAGAGAGATTTAGGATTGCCGATGTATGATGCTCCTAATGCGGTAGAAGAATTGAAACAGCCGAGGAAGCATCCGACAGCGGAGAAAGTGGAAGCGATAAAGGATGCGTTGAAGCATTTTGAAGTGATTTAATGAGGATAGGCGTATCATTAGAAATAGTGGTACGCTTATTTTTGTACCTTTTTGCAGATTTGTCCTTTCCCCTGCTTTCCAATATAATGAAGCTAAAGAAGTGGAGGTGTGCTTATGAGAGAGAAATTTAATCATCTGTATTTGGATAGCCACGAAAGAAAACTTTTGATACATAGCCTTGTAGAGTTAAAAAATCAACTTATTCAGCAAGGCAGATATACGGATTGTATTGACGAGCTTATTTTTAAGGTCATAAATGCACCGACCAAGAGAATGAAAATTGAATATGTCTAAGGCAGATTACAAAGCCGCTTATTCTTATTGATTTTAAGAGTAGGCGGCTTTTTTGCGTTCTCTGGTACTGTTTACATAGCTACCTTGACAAAGTGGCTAAATCTATGTGAAAGGAGGACGCATCTATGTCAAATTTGATAGAAGTTTTGGAGCTTCGGAACAGGCTCAGCGATATGCAGCAGGAAGCAATCTATTTCAGAGGATGCTATGACAGCGTTGGGTATCTCAAAAAGGCAGGAATTTTATAACCAAGAATGGGCGGCATTGGCGTGGAGCTGATGACGTCCTACATATGAAAGGGTAGAAAAATTCATAGATATGAGGTATAATAAAATACACAAATACAAATGCGTAAGGGGGCGGATTAAATGGAAATTGTTCTTAATCTTAATAGTACTGAAAACTCATTAGACCTTATTAAGTATTGCACTCTATATTTTGATAAGCTTAAGATTGACTCCCCTATTGCTATTGATAGTGTTGAAACTCTTTCGGATACGTCAGATGATAAAGGAAGATATCCTTCAAAGATTAATTTCACTCCATATATTAGTGATTCAGTGAGAATACTCCAAAATATATTAATCGAGGAAGGAATATGTACTGATGATGTGGATACCTCTTTTGGTCAATGCACTCAATTAGCCCAAAAGATAGTGGTTCAAAATAGTCATTTGTTTTTTTCATCGGAAAGTTTTAATATGCACAAAAATAGTATGGAAATACGTAATGATGCAGAAATTATTTCGGATGAAGTAAAGCAGGCAATTTCAGAAATAATTACGCAAGAAGACCGTTGCCGACTTAAATCTGTAATTCCTGAATTTAAATATTCTTCCGATGTTCCCGATTTTTATCTTGTTTTAAATTTATATAAAGGGCTTGTAGATTTGATGTTATCACATATTGAAAAAGGGGACAATGTGGTTACAAATAGTTCCATAATAAATGAGATTCTGTTCAATTATTATTCCTTACATAATAAGAAAATAAGGAAAGCAGGACTGAAATATAACTTTGCTCAGATAGAAGCTACGAAGATTTTACTACCATTTGTTCAAAATGCACCTATGGATGACGTTTTAGAAATTCGACATAAAGCAAACGATGAATTATTAGAACTCAGAAATTATGTTGAAACAACATTAAAAAGTTTAAGTAACGAGGTTTTTTTTAATTCATCATTAAATGAAATTGGACAAATACTTAATCAAAAAATAACTCCTTCAATAAATCAATTTGAAAGAAAACTAAAAGGATTAAATGTAGTTACTGCTCAGGAATTTATTAAAAACATGGCAAATCCACTATATTATTCACCTATGCTTACAACTTTCTTTACTAATGTACCAGCAATTGTATCTGTGGGATTTTCGCTTGGAATGATATCACTTCAGACTTTTTTGCAAAGAAAATTAAAAAAAATAGAAATTCAAAATGACCCATTGTATTTTACTGTAAAGATTCAAAATCAGATATAAAATCTCCTTTATGTTTATATGGGTTTAAAATTTATTTTACATAGCCGAGTGGTTTTCACTATACGAAAATCACTCGGCTTTTTCTATTTCTGGAGGTGATTTTATCCATTGAAAACTAACCGACCCTATGTGCAGATTGACCAAGATGTGCTTGAACGGGTACGCCAGATTGACCTGTTATCCTATCTGCGTGAGTTTGAACCGAGCAATCTCGTTAAGGTCAAAGGCACAAGCAATGTGTACTGTACCGCAGAACACGACAGCTTGAAGATTTCCAACGGCAAATGGTATTGGTGGTCGAGAGGTTTCGGCGGCTATTCTGCCCTCGATTATCTCATCAAGGTAAAAGAATATTACTTTGTAGAAGCTGTGGAAATTCTCACGGGGCAGACGATGGCGGACTGGAAGCCACCCCCTGATCCCAAGAAAGATGAACCGAAAGTTCTGCTCCTGCCGCCAAAGAATAAGGATTGTAACCGAGTGATACAGTATCTTTTCGGGCGTGGTATTGACTATCAGCTCATACAGGAGTGTATTGCAGACGGCACACTTTATGAGAGCACCGATTATCACAATGCTGTTTTTATCGGCAAAGACGAAAGCGGAACACCGAAAAATGCCGCCCTGCGAAGCACTCTCGGCAGCACTTTCAAGCAGGACGCATCGGGCAGCGACAAGCGGTATTCGTTCCGACTTCTGGCAAGAGAGCCAACGGATACCGTGCATTTATTTGAAGCCGCCATTGATTTACTGTCCTATGCCACTTATTTAAAATGCGAGGACAATAAAGGAAATTCAGATATATCCTAATGGAGAGTCAGAGATGCCTTTGAAGTCGATAGAGTTTAATTTTCCGATATATCGTGATGGACAAGAGGTAAGGCGGCTCTTGTGGGAAAAAGGTAATACCGTTGGAAGTATTTGCCTCCTCGAGCGGGTGAGCAACTGAAAAATATTGATATGAACTAAGTAGATTTACAGTATATGATAAAAGTAGAGGCTTCATTCAATAATGAGTGAGGCTTCTTTTAGTTTTGCTTATCAGTTTGAAGTGTTGTAAATTTATGTAAATTTATAGACATTTTCTTATCTTAAAGCTATAATATTAAAATCATAGAGAAAAGGTAGACATTGATTTTAGAAAGTGATACAAATGAAAAAGCTAAAAAAGAGATTCATTGTTCCGGCAGTGGTATTTATATTGGGTATGTGTGCGTTAATCGGCGCTATATATGTAGTCGGCGAGGGTCAGGAACAGCAGAACAGGACAAAAGCGAAGCTCAATGCGATGACATATGCGGAGCGTATAAATGGCGAGCTTATGGAGGGAATAGGAGTTACCGATACCTTAAAGCAGGTTGTCATAAGTGGTGATGGAAATATTAATAGATTTTATGATGTTGCAGCAAATATGATGGACGATTCGATTCAGAGTATACAGATAGCACCGAATGGAGTTGTGACTGAAATATATCCGGAGGAGATGAATGAATCCGGTAAGATTGATCTGATAAATGATAGTGACAGGGGAGAGATTTCGCGCTATGCGAGGGATAATGACACTGTAATTATGCAGGGACCATTGGAGCTGAAGCAGGGCGGATATGGTATAGCAGTGCGCAATCCGGTTTATTTGGAGAATGAAAATGGTCAGAAGAGCTTTTGGGGCTTCACAATTGTTATACTGAAGGTTCCGGAAATTTTTTCTGATTCGGTAGAGGCTCTTTCCAATTTTGGATATAAGTACAGTCTGCAGAAGTGTGCTTCACCGTGGGATGATACGTATGAGTGGGTTTACGGTTCAAAGAAAGAGTTGAACGATCCGGTGATATATGACTTCGACGTGTATGGAGACAAGTGGAGGCTTGAGATTTTACCCAAGAGTGGGTTTTACAATAATAACTACCTGATATACATGTTTATTGGAGGTGTAATTATAGTCCTGCTTTTGACTGGGCTTACAGCAGCGTTGATTTCAATCAATGAGAACAGGAAGAATTTCAAGAGACTTGCTGTGACTGATGCACTGACCGGTATCTACAACAGGCACGGCTTTGATGAGCAGGTTGAGCAATATATGAGAAAGAATCCGCAAAAGCATTGTGTTGTGGCAATGCTTGATATTGACGATTTCAAGCTGGTCAACGATATGTATGGACATGCGGCAGGTGATGGTGCACTTAAGAAGCTTGCAGAGAGCATGAAGCAATATTTTTCAAAGGATGTCATACTCGGCAGAAACGGGGGCGATGAGTTTAGCATTTTCATGCCGGATTGCACAGTAATGGAGGTTAAGCCGTCCCTTAAGAAGTTTACAGAAGAAACCAGGAAATTTTATGGTAAAGGTGAAGAACATACCTTTACCATTTCACTGGGGTTTGCGGAGTCCCCTGTTTTTGCTGATAACCGTTCACAGCTCATGAGGTGTGCGGACATGGCACTTTATGAGGTGAAAATGCGTGGGAAGAACGGCTGCATGGCATATCGTGAGGGTAAGCATGTAAAGAGCCGCGCAAAGCTTGGTTTTGCAGTGAAGGATATTATTGACAATATGCCGGGAGCGTTCATTGTTTACAGGGCAGATAAAGAAAATGATGAGATCCTGCTTGCAAACAATGAGCTGCTTAGGCTTACAGGCTGTAAAAACATGGATGAGCTGCTTGCATATACAGGTAAGAGCTTCCGCAATCTGATACGCCGGGATGAACTGGAAAGCTGTCAAAAAAGCATATGGTCGCAGATTGACGGAGGAAACGTAAATGATTATAGTTTCTTTCATATGAGAAAGGCGGATGGCACATATATTTCAGTGCTCGACCATGGCAGGATAGTGGATTTAGTGCACAATGGCAGAGTATTTTATGTGATGATTATGGACTTAAAGTCACTGCAGAGGCACTATGGAGACTGCCTGGAATTGGTGGAAAAGTAGAAAAAAGCAGATTGTGAACACATGCGTTCACAATCTGCTTTTTTAATAGTGCATACACAATTTATTTATCCGAATAAATCACATTTCCACCGCATACGGTGTACTTAACCTTACCGGTCAGTTCCATGCCGGTAAAAGGTGTGTTTGATGATTTTGATGCATATTCGCATGGTACCCATTTTTCGTCAGGATCAAAGATGACAAAATCTGCAGCAGCACCCTCTGAGATAGTACCGTAAGGCATGTGGTACAGTCTGGCAGGGTTGATAGTCATCTTTTCCAAAAGCTCAAGCATGCTCAGATGGCCCGGTTTGACAAGGTTTGTGATACCAAGAGCAAGAGATGTCTCAAGACCGATGATACCGCTTGGAGCTTCGGTTACAGGCTTTGATTTTTCCTCGGTGCTGTGAGGCGCATGATCTGTTGCGATAAGGTCTATTGTGCCATCGATAAGTCCATCTATAATCTTTTGACGGTCTGCTTCAGTGCGAAGAGGCGGATTCATCTTGGCAAGGGTGCCGTGCTCTAAGACAGCATCCTCAGTCAGCGTGAAGTGATGTGGAGTGGCCTCGGCATGGAGCCTTGCACCAAGCTTTTTGTAGGTGCGGACTATATCAACAGATACACCGGAGCTGATGTGCTGTATTACAACATCAGCATCACTGCGCAGCGCAAGCAGACAGTCTCTTGCGACAAGGGCTTCCTCAGCGATGGATGGTGAGCCGTAGATACCGAGAGCGTCAGATACTTTTCCGTGGTTGATGCCGTTGTTTTTGATAAATGCAGGGTCCTCCTCATGGAGACTTATCGGCATATCCAGCTTTGCAGCATTTTGCATGGCTCTGTAGCAGAAAGCAGCATTTGTAAGCGGGATGCCGTCATCGGTAAAGCCACATGCTCCGGCTTCCTTTAAAGCTGCCATGTCAACCTCATCCTGTCCTTTGAGGGAGTGCGATATTGCAGCGGCCTGATACATACGGATTTTTTCCTGCTTTCCACGTGTGAGGTTGTCCTTTAGAGTATCCACATTGTCCACTGTAGGCTTTGTGTTTGCCATGCATACAACAGTTGTGAAGCCACCCTTTGCGGCAGCCAGGGAACCGGTGTGGATATCCTCCTTGTATGTGAAGCCCGGATCACGGAAATGCACATGTGTGTCAATAAGTCCTGGTCCGACAATCATTCCGGATGCATCTATTATTTCTTCTTTTTCTGTTGTAGCAGCGTCTGACGCACATGAGATGTCAGGTGCTATTTTTACTATGTTCCCATCTTTTACAAGTATATCCATCTGTTCGTAGAGACCAGAAGCAGGGTCTGCTACAATGCCGTTTTTTATTATCATGATAATCCTCCTGTAGATTGTACTTATTTTCTGATATATCCTAGTATAACAGTTTTAAACGAACTACACCATATCACTTGCATATTTTACCGGTAGTACAAGAAAATAATAATTACTGTTCACACCTAACAGTGTGACCAGCAACGATTACATCCCATTTAAGCAAATGGTATAGTTATTTAGAAAACGTTATCATAGTATAATGGAGAAACACGAATTTACAAACAAATTTCGTAATTGTTCAGTGCCTTCATAGCTGCGAGCCGCAAGCGCATTAGAATCAGCAGCGCAGAATAGTTACCCAATTTCAAACAAAAGTGAAAATTGAAAATGGGTCGCAATCATAATCGTCTGTATATATGGACAATAGAAAATTTTATAGATATAATATGATTTAAGGGATTCTGAATTGGATACCTTTTGAACCTCACATCATTTTACTAAGTAGGACTAAATTGGCATAATGTACAATAGCCATAGGTTGATAGCATAGTAGGCAGACTCTGGGGAGCTGTAATCCCTAAAACTTTTAAAACAGCACCCAAAATTCAGCCCAAAAGCCGGAAAAATTGCGAGAAAAGTAGCTGAAACCGCAGAAATTTCCAAAACAGCTCCTAAAATTCAGCCCAAAAGCCGGAAAAGTTGTGGGAAAAAGTAGCTGAAACCGCAGAAATTTCCAAAACAGCTCCTAAAATTCAGCCCAAAAGCCGGAAAAATAGCGGGAAAAAGTAGCTGAAATCACTATAAATCACAAAACAGCACAAAAAAATTAAAGGGAGAAAAACAATGAGCTTAATAAAAGGTATACATCACGTATCTATGAAGTGCAGCAGCACAGAGGAATATGAAAAGACAATAGATTTCTACAAAAACATTCTGGGAATCCCGGTCGTAAGGGAATGGCAGGCAGGAATCATGCTTGATACCGGAAACGGAATTGTTGAGATTTTTAACGATGGAGATGATGCACCGGGAAAAGGTGTGATTCGTCATTTTGCATTTGCAACAGATAATGTGGATGCGTGTGTAGAGGCTGTAAAAGCAGCAGGATACGAGGTATTTATTGAGCCGAAGGATATAGAAATCGCATCAACACCGGTATTTCCGGCGCGCATAGCATTCTGCAAGGGACCACTTGGCGAGGAAATTGAGCTGTTTCAGGAAAAGTGATAGGACGTATTAATGGTTTTACAGGGGTATTATGCTATGGGAAAAACTCCAATTAAGCACACGCTTGCAGGCTATATTATAAAAAAAACAGATACCGAAGGATACCGGTCAGGAAAACTAACCGGAGAAAAACATTTGAACAAAATAACAGAAATGATGGAATTTGTTGGCGGACGCCGGAAACTAATCGATCAGGCAAGGTTCATAGAGAATAATACACAAGCAGGCCGCGATGGGAAGATAAGAATTAATTGGATTCAGGTCAACAGCGATATTAAAAAAATTGATTGTGATGTCAGCAGCATACCGGAGATGTGTCGGCTTGAGGGTGTTGAGGATTCAAGAGCAAAACAGCTAAGATTGATAGAGTCTGTAAAGCAGTGGAAATCAGAGGTTGGTGACTGCGATTGGATATGCAGATATTATGATGATATTTTGGGGCGTCTGGAAGCCGGAAAGAGTGTCACAGAGGCTGATGAGGATATGCGTTTTAAGTGTATCAATTCTATAACAAGAATAAAGGAGCCTGTGTGGGAGCGTGTTTTTAGTGCAAAGGTTTTTAATGATTCAAAGAAATTTGAAAAATGCTATCGACAAAAGATGGTATCAATTCTGACTAAATATTCTCCATATTATGAGAAGGATATGGAGGATTATGATACAGAGGGAGAGGAAGATGATGCCAAAGAGGATAATAAGAAGTCGGGGCTTGAAATTTTGAAGATGCATGGTATTATGTCATATGCACAGACAATGGAATGGAAGGGACCATTGTCATATAGAATTGATGATACATGTGTTATTGATACGTCAAAGCAGATTTATGGAACCATTATTAATACGCAGACACTTGAGCATGCAAGTCCGGTTTCGCTTGCAGGATGCAAAAGAATTATGACCATAGAAAATAAGGCTAACTATGAAAGTATGCAATATGATGAGAATACCTTGTATATTTTTTGTCATGGTTATTTTACTCCTAAGGAAGTGTATTTTCTAAAGAAATTAAGCCTTATTGTATCTAAGGAATGTGAGTTCCTCCATTGGGGAGATATGGATTTTGGAGGGATAAGCATATTCTTGTTTATTAAGGATAGAATTTTTGAAAAACTAATGCCTTATAGAATGGGGGTAGCGGATTTTGAGGAAGCATTAAAAAAAGATGCGGGAATACCTCTTAAGACTTCGACTAGGGAAAAACTTCAAAAAAAGGATGCAGGATTGCTTACTGAATTAAAAGAAGCAATTCTTGAATCGGATAAAACAATAGAGCAGGAAAGGCTCTTATGAGGCTGATTCGGAAAACTCTAAATACACATATATATTTGACAAATCAAAGTATAAAGATATATACTAGCCGAGTTAAGCAAATTAATCAAGCTTTAAAATAATAATAATTAAAATGATGATTTTACGAAAGGAGTGCAACTATGAGCTGGAAAACAATCACACTTCACCTCATGAAAGGTAACTGTTTAGCTGTTTACAGGGATAGTGCGCTCTTTTTTATGTAAACAGCTTAAATAAATTAAGTTAAACTTTAGTTAAAATAAAACTGAAATGCACTATCTCCTGTTCAAAATATTTAAAGATAACTGTTTTGAAAAGGAGATTTTTTTATGCGTAAATTTAATATTAAAGCACAGATACATAAATTGTATACACTGACCACGGTAGGATATTTCAGGATAGCAGGGGCTTCATGGGTTGCACTTCTTGCGCTCAGAGGTTTTTCAATGTTTGAGATAGGAATATTGGAAAGTATATTTCACATAGTAAGCAGCTGCTTTGAGATACCATCAGGAGTTGTTGCGGATGTGTTTGGAAGAAAGAAAACCATGGTGCTTGCAAGTCTGGTAAGTTTTGTATCGGGACTTTTTATGATACTGTCTAACAATTTCTGGTCAGTTGCATTTGCTATAGGCTTTAGCGCCTTAAGCTACAATCTCGAATCAGGCACACGTGAAGCTTTGGCATATGATAGTTTAAAATTTGCCGGTCAGGAGGAAAAATACAATAGATTTGCATCAACTGAAATGATGTTGTATAGGATAACAAGCTCAATAGCTACTTTGTGCGCAGGTTTTGCGCTGTGGCTTGGTTACAGAAAGGCATATGCCTTTGATATTGTATTCAGCCTCATAGCAATAGTAATTGCGTGCAGTCTGAATGAAGTATCTGTGTCAAATGATGAAGATACGGATAACAAAGAAAACAATAACCCAAATGCAAATAAAAATGCGAAAATAGGATACCGGCTCAAAAATGTCATTACAGAAAGCTGGCATTTCATGATCACAAATAAAAAGGCCAGAAGTATCATGGTTATAAATGCACTTATAGGGGCGGTTTCAACATTGGTACTATTCTTTTTACAGGCGAAGCTTCCCCTTGCAGGATTAAATGATGCGCTGCTTGGACCGGCACTTTTTGTGATGGGACTTGGAGCGGCATTTGGTGCAAAAGCAGCAGGATTTTTTCCAAAATGGAAATATAAAAAATACATTATTATCAGTAGTATAGGTGTTATATTTGCATTTGCTATGGTATTTGCAGAACTGCCATATGTTATGATACTGGGTGGATTTGCGGGCTCTTTTTTTGATGATTTTATAGAAGTGCGCACGGATATTATACTCAATGAAATGATACCGTCAGAGCAGAGAGCCACACTCATTTCAGTTAATTCATTTATGTTTTCAATCGTTATGATTGTAATGTCAACACTTATGGGAAGCATTATGTAGCATCATCGCCGTTTAAACTTCACTGATTAAAGCAATAGTAATTGATTCAGCTTCGAATATAAACAATTATTAGAATGTGATTCATACGCACAGCATACCTCTTTCGTGCATACAATAGCATGAAGGAGGTATGTTTGTATTATGAATCCATTTAAAATGAGGCCGGAGAGAACCGGCGATTTATTTGTTGACTGGGAGAAATTCTGGGTAAAACCATATAACAAAAATGAGGTAAATCCGTATACAAGGACGAGAATCATATTGATGAATGGTACAGAATTTGAAAATGTGTGGTTTTCACATCAGTTTTCAAGAAGCGTAGGTGATGATGAGCTTAGACGAAAGCTTGCATACATCAGGAAAAGTGAGCAACAGCAGCAGAAAATACTCACGCATTTAAAGCCGGCAGATGAGTCGGCATTGGAGCACACCATAGGCTACGAGCAGCTTGCGGTTGACCTGACTGCTCATCTTGCAAAACGAGTAAATGACAAAAATATTAAGTCTGCGCTCGATTTTGCCCTGCTCGAGGACTTTGATCATTTGTACCGCTATGCAGATTATCTTGATTTTACCACAGGTGAGCACGCAGAGAAGCTTGTCGGAGGCTATACGGAAATCACACCGGGCAGACCGACTATTTCACATCACAGGCATCCATATGATTCAATACGATATCCGATGACGGATAAATGCCCTGCGACAATGGATGTGCTGGCTGCAAACGTAATCACCGCAGCAGAACAGCAGACTATGAACTACTATATGAACACAGCGGCACTTTGGCCTGATGAGATGGGACGCAGGCTATATCAGGAAATCGGAATGGTCGAGGAACAGCATGTCACACAGTATGGCAGTCTGTTGAAGCCATGCATGAGCCGCCTTGAAAATCTTCTTGTGCATCAGTATGTCGAGTGCTGGCTGTATTGGAGCTGTTATGAAACGGAGACGGATACAAGAATACGTGGCATATGGCAGTTTATGTTTGAACAGGAGCTTAAGCATCTGCATATTGCACTTGAGCTGCTAAGACAGTACGAGAAAAAGGATTGGCAGGAGGTCATCCCTAACGCTGAGTTCCCGGCTCCTCTTGTGCTGGAGAGCAATATTGAGTATGTCAGGTGTGTGCTTGGCAGTACGGTAAACGACACAGCATGTCGTGAAAGGTATGTGGATGTAAGAACCAATGCTCCTGAAACATTTATCAGATATCAGCGCCTGGTCAATGACCCGGTAAGAAATGTAATGAGCCATACATTTATTGAGGATTATATCCGCAAAAACGGGGAGGATTATCGCTTTGAGGTGGCGCCAAATCCGGTGCCGGAGCTTCGTGACCGTACAAAGGATAATATATGTGTGGGAAGACAGCCTCTTTGCAGGAATCGGTATTAGAAGCTGTTTTATATGCCATCTGTGGCATGTGATACCCGGCCCTGACGTTTTGTCAGGGCATTGCTGTGCAAAGAAGTATAACTCGATTGTATCTAAGCTATGGAGTAGCTTGTAATCGTTGCTGGTTACACTGTTAGGTGTGAACAGTAACGAGTAAGGCTCACAGAAGCCGGTTGACGAAATTATATAGGTGTATTAAACTGTAATCAGGTTAGAGAAGACTAATTACATACAGCTGTTTTACATTAAGTGGTTTTGAATATTCAGTTACTGCAAAATGATATACGAAACGATATATGAAATAATATGTTGAATAATAAAATATTCAAACTTCCCATATTTTATTTTGTGATACCGGCCTAGCATACAGTGTATTCCTCATATTTTTTTCTTCGGAACAACTGTATACTCTCCGGTAAATATAGTTTTATATATGGGAAGTTTGTGTAAAATAGAAAAATAGCCGAACAGCAGAATAGGAGGCAACCATGATTACATCAACCATATTAGGTTTATTAATACCATTTATAGGCACGTCGCTCGGTGCGGCATGTGTACTTTTTATGAAAAATGAGCTTTCCGTAAAGACCACAAAAATGCTCAGTGGCTTTGCAGCAGGCGTAATGATTGCGGCATCAGTCTGGAGTCTTCTGATTCCGGCACTTGAGCAGTCACAGAGCCTTGGAAAAATGCAGTTCGTCCCGGCAGTAGCAGGCTTTATGCTCGGAATGTTTTTCCTATTGATACTGGATACGATAACACCGCATATGCATCTCGATAATTCAGTCGAGGGTCCAAAGAGCAATTTAAGCAGACAGACAATGATGGTGCTTGCAGTTACATTACATAATATACCGGAGGGCATGGCAGTCGGAGTGCTCTACGCAAGCTGGATATCAGGAACCACCACCATCACGAGGGCAGCAGCCCTTTCACTGGCAATCGGAATAGCCATACAGAATTTCCCGGAGGGCGCAATCATATCCATGCCATTACATAGCACAGGAAGCTCAAAGTTTAGAGCCTTTGTATACGGAGTATTGTCGGGAATAGTCGAGCCGATAGCGGGAATACTTACGATACTTGCCATCGGAATAATAGAGCCGGTGATGCCGTACCTGCTAAGCTTCGCCGCCGGAGCTATGATATATGTAGTCATAGAAGAACTCGTGCCGGAAATGTCAGAGGGAGGTCACTCAAACCGCGCCACCATAGCATTTATGGTGGGCTTCTGCCTCATGATGACACTCGATGTGATGCTGGGCTAGGCCTGGGCAAACCCTCATGGAGAGCGAGCCCACGGCAATAGCCGTGGGCAAAGCGACAAGAAGGTAAATAGAGCCACAACCCCGCAAGTCAAATGCATTGTGAAAAACTGTGAAAAAAAGGGAAATTCTTCCCTAATTATTTGGAAATTTTTAATAAAACGCAAATAAAAATAAAGTAAATCTAAACATCTCCAAAACGCAATAGAAAAACTGCACAAAAATAAAAACTTAAATTGTTGAAAATGTATAAAAAGCTAACTAAAAAATGTGAAACTTTGCCAGTCAAATAATATAAAAATGAAACGTTGACTTTATAAAACGATGTGACTAAAATCAAGTACAACGATAGTTGCTTCTTATTAAATCAAGAACAAACAAACATCAAAGGTCAGACAAAACACATCTTGAGTTATTAAGAAACAATTTGCGTATCAAATTTCATATAGCAAAAAAGAAAGGAGGTAACGCAGATGGATGCTCTGGTAGATGGACTGTTAGAGGAACTTAATTGTGACGTGGTATTCAAAATACCGATATTCGGAGGCATACCCATATACGAGTCGGTAGTAGTCACATGGATAATAATGGCAGCGGTATTTTTACTGTGCTTTTTTCTCGGCAGAAATCTTTCAGTTGAAAATCCCGGACGCAGACAGGTAGCCGTAGAGGCAGGAGTCAAATTTCTTAATGATTTCTTCAGTGAGACACTCGGAGAAAAAGGAAAGGATTACATACCATATCTGGCAACAGTAATCATCTATATAGGAATAGCAAACCTGATAGGCTTACTTGGCTTCAAACCGCCGACAAAGGATATGAACGTCACCGCAGCACTCGCTGTAATGAGCATAGTTCTTATCGAGGTGGCAGGAATCAGGGCAAAGGGCACCAAAAGGTGGCTTAAAAGCTTTGCAGAGCCAATGCCGGTAATACTACCTATCAATATCCTTGAGATCTTTATCAAACCATTATCGCTGTGTATGCGATTATTTGGAAATGTCCTTGGTTCATTCGTAATCATGGAGCTTTTAAAGATGGTCGTCCCGGCAATCGTCCCGGCAGTATTCAGTTGTTATTTTGATATCTTTGATGGACTTATACAGGCATATGTATTTGTATTCCTGACAGGACTTTTCATCAAGGAGGCAACCGAGTAAGAAGACCTGATGATGCATGAAACACCACATCATTTAATTTCACATCGTAAGCATGGAAAATGTAACCTCGCTTACAAAAGAAACAAAATAATTGCTAACCAAAAGAAAGCATATAAGCAAGAAAAGGAGAACACATTATGTCATCAACATTATTAGTAGCAATCGGAGCTGGAATCGCAGTATTAACAGGAATCGGAGCCGGACTTGGAATCGGTAAGGCAACAAGCAGCGCAGTAGACGCAATCGCAAGACAGCCGGAGGCTGAGAGCAAAATCTCTAAATCACTTCTTTTAGGATGTGCCCTTGCAGAGGCAACAGCTATTTACGGTTTCGTTATCGCATTACTTATCATCCTCTTCCTTAAATAATCAGGCAGCGTAACTGACAGTTACAACCAGGTGAAACAGAAAGGAAGGTAGAGCAATGTTAAAAATTGATCCATGGAATATAATATGGACAGTAGTCAATCTGCTTTTCCTGTACTGGATATTTAAGAAATTCCTCTTTGACCGCGTGATGGGCGTGATCAATCAGAGAGACGAAATGATTCAGAAGCAGTTCTCGGAAGCAAAGAAGAGTCAGGACGATGCAGAAAGCTTAAAGAGCGACTATAAAAAGAAGCTCGAGAGTGCAAAGACTCAGGCAGACCAGATAATCCTTGATGCCAGGGCAAGAGCCGAGGCTGAGCAGGAGAAGGCTCTTGAGAGAACCAGACAGGAAGCAGACAGTATGCTTGAAAAAGCAAAAGCGGACATTGCTAGCGAGCAGGACAAGGCAACAAAGGCCGCTGAGGCTGAAATTGCAAAACTTGCCATCTTAGCAGCGAGAAAGATTGTAAAGACAGGTGAAGCTAATGACACAGGCAGCAGTAAATAATGCAATAGTTTTGTACAGGCTGGCTGTAGAGCGTCGTGATGTGGAGGAAGCACAGAGAGTATACTTTGTGACAGAAAAGCTTGCACAGACGCTCGCAAATCCACTTATACCGCTGACCAAAAAGTATGACATCATAGAAAAGGTATACGGATTTGAGAGTGAGCCAAAGCTTATCACAAGCTTCATAAAGGAAATGGTAAAGCTTGGATATGCCGCTGAAATGAATGAAATCTTTGAGGCATATTACAGATACTGGGATGAGAAAAACCATATCATAAGAGCTGAGCTTATCAGTGCAGAGGCCGCAACCGACGAGGAAGCAAATGACGCCAAGGCGCTGCTACAAAGCAAATATCCGGAATATGAAATATCCCTTACACAGAAAGTGGACGAAACACTTTTAGGTGGATATGTGATTAAGACTCTTAATACAGAGTATGACAGAAGCTACGAAGGAAAGCTTCGTGAGCTTGAAAGAAAATTGACCAGGAGGTGACCCCTGTGGGCGCAATCAGTGCAACAGACATAATCTCCATTATCCAGAGCGAGATAGAGAATTTCGACTTCGATACCGAGAGCCGTGAGACCGGCGAGGTAATCTACGTCGGCGATGGAATCGCCACAATATACGGCATCGACCATGCCATGTACGGTGAGATCGTAGTATTTGATAATGGAGTAAAAGGAATGGTTCAGGATATCCGTCAGAATGAAATCGGTGTAATCCTTTTCGGAAGAGACTACGGAATCCATGAAGGAACCAAAGTAGTAAGAACAAAGAAAAAAGCCGGAATCCCTGTAGGCAAAGGCTTTATCGGCCGAATCATCAATGCTTTAGGTGAGCCTATTGATGGAAAGGGCGATATCAAAGAGGAAGATTACAGACCAATCGAGAATGAGGCACCGGGTATCGTGGACAGAAAGTCAGTAGATACTCCACTTGAGACAGGAATCCTCTCAATCGATTCAATGTTCCCAATCGGACGTGGACAGCGAGAGCTTATCATCGGTGACCGTCAGACAGGAAAGACATCAATTGCCACAGATACAATCATCAACCAGAAGGGCAAGGATGTTATCTGTATATATGTAGCAATTGGCCAGAAAGCATCAACAGTAGCAAAAATTGTGTCAACTCTGACAAAACACGGCGCAATGGATTACTCAATCGTGCTTTCATCAACAGCCAGCGATCCTGCATCACTGCAGTATATCGCACCATACGCAGGAACAGCCATGGCAGAGCATTTCATGCATCAGGGCAAGGATGTACTTATCGTATATGATGACCTTTCAAAGCATGCGGTAGCATACAGAGCACTTTCACTGCTGCTCGAGAGATCACCGGGACGTGAGGCATATCCTGGAGACGTATTCTATCTTCACTCAAGACTGCTCGAGAGATCAAGCCGTCTGAGCGATGAGCTTGGCGGAGGCTCAATCACAGCACTCCCAATCATCGAGACGCAGGCAGGAGACGTATCAGCATATATCCCTACCAACGTAATATCTATCACAGACGGACAGATATTCCTAGAGAGCAACCTCTTCAACGCAGGTATGAGACCGGCCGTAAACGTAGGTCTTTCAGTATCCCGAGTTGGTGGAGCTGCCCAGACAAAGGCCATGAAGAAGGCATCAGGAAGCATCCGTATCGACCTGGCACAGTACAGGGAGATGGAGGTCTTCACACAGTTTGCATCAGACCTTGATGATGCCACAAAGGCACAGCTTGCACATGGAAAAGCACTTATGGAGCTGTTAAAACAGCCGCTTTGCCATCCACTGTCACTGCATGAGCAGGTAATGACACTTATCATGGCAAACCATGGTGTGTTTGACACAATTGAGACAAAAGATGTCAAGAAATATCAGGGCGATATCCTCTCATACATGGATCTTTCTTATCCGGAAATCGGACAGAAGATCGAAGAGAACAGAGCCATTGATGAAGAGCTCGTAAATAAAATCATGGATGCAGTAAAAGAGTATAAAGGGTAACAGGTAGTATTATGGCAAACACGAAGGAAATACAGGATCGAATAAAAAGTATCAATGATACGCTTAAAATCACAAATGCCATGTATATGATTTCTTCTTCGAAGCTGAAAAAGTCCAAAAAGATGCTGGCAGATACAGAGCCGTATTTCTTCACACTGCAATCAGAGATGAGCCGAATACTCAGGCATCTGCCTGATATGGAGGACATCTATTTCAAGACCAACGAGGATAAGCTGCCTGAGGACAGAAAGGTCGGATATATCGTAATCACAGCCGATAAAGGACTTGCGGGCTCATACAACCACAATATCCTGAAAATGGCTGAGGAGCACTTGAAGAATCATCCGAACCATTCACTTTTTGTACTCGGAGAGCTAGGACGTCATTATTTTGAACAGCGTGGAATTGAGATTGAAAAACAGTTCCACTACACAGTTCAGAATCCGACACTCAACCGTGCCAGAAATATTGCAGAAGAAATTTTGGAGCTATATCTACATAACGAGCTGGACGAAGTTTATATTATCTATACCAGCATGATAAATGCGATTCAGGAGGAAACACAGATGTCACAGCTTCTGCCGCTGAAAAAGGCAGACTTCACTGTGCAGATTCCTATAGACATACCGAGGGAGGAGCTGGCACTCAAGCCATCGCCTGAGGCAGTCATGGATCGTATCGTACCAAACTACGTTGTTGGATTTGTCTACGGTGCTCTTGTAGAGTCATTTTCATGTGAGCAGAACGCCAGAATGATGGCGATGCAGTCCGCATCAAACAGTGCGAGGGACATGCTTGCAGAGCTTGACATTCTTTACAACCGTGCCAGACAGGCAGCGATTACACAGGAGATTACAGAGGTAATAGCCGGTGCTAAATCGCAGAAGAAAAAGAGAAAGTAGGCTTTTTGATGAAAACAGGAAAAATTATCCAGGTTATGGGTCCTGTTGTCGATGTAGAGTTCGAGGATGAGAACCTGCCGGCAATCAGAGACGCACTAGAAGTTTTAAATGGTGACAAAAAAAGTGTGATGGAAGTCGCACAGCATATTGGAAATAATACAGTACGCTGTATCATGCTTGCTTCCAGTGAGGGACTTCACAGAGATATGGAAGTAACAGCCACAGGCGCCGGCATCAAGACACCTGTCGGAGAGCAGACTCTCGGCAGACTGTTCAACGTGCTCGGTGAAGCTATCGACGGCGGAGCACAGCCTGATACAGAAGAAAAGTGGGAAATCCACAGAGAACCACCAACATTTGAGGAGCAGAACCCTGCAGAGGAAATCCTCGAGACAGGTATCAAGGTCATCGACCTCCTTGCCCCATATGCAAAGGGTGGAAAAATCGGACTCTTCGGAGGAGCCGGAGTAGGAAAAACAGTCCTCATCCAGGAGCTCATCAGCAATATCGCAACAGAGCACGGCGGCTACTCAATCTTTACAGGAGTCGGAGAGCGTTCCAGAGAGGGAAATGATCTCTGGACAGAAATGAAGGAATCAGGAGTTCTGGAAAAAACAGCCTTAGTGTTCGGACAGATGAACGAGCCACCAGGAGCACGTATGCGTGTAGCTGAGACAGGACTTACAATGGCAGAGTATTTCAGGGATGAGAAGCACCAGAACGTGCTGCTTTTCATCGACAACATATTCCGTTTCACACAGGCAGGTTCAGAGGTTTCAGCACTTTTAGGACGTATGCCTTCAGCCGTAGGTTATCAGCCTACACTGGCTACTGAGATGGGTGAGCTGCAGGAGAGAATCGCATCTACAAAGAACGGTTCGGTAACATCGGTACAGGCCGTATACGTACCTGCCGATGACCTCACAGACCCGGCTCCGGCTACAACCTTCGCACATCTGGATGCCACAACAGTTCTTTCAAGAAAGATTGTTGAACAGGGTATTTACCCGGCAGTAGACCCACTTGAGTCTACATCACGTATCCTCGAGCCTGATATCGTAGGCGAGGAGCATTACCAGGTAGCACGAAAGGTACAGGAGATTCTCCAGAAGTACAAGGAGCTGCAGGATATCATCGCAATCCTCGGTATGGAGGAGCTGGCAGATGAGGACAAGGTACTTGTATACAGAGCAAGAAAAATCCAGAAGTTCCTCTCACAGCCATTCCACGTAGCCGAGAACTTCACAGGTATCCAGGGTGTCTATGTGCCTGTAGAGGAGACTATCAAGGGCTTCAAGGCCATCATAGATGGTGAGATGGACGAGTATCCTGAGAACGCATTTTTCAATGTCGGAACAATCGAGGACGTCAAGGAAAAAGCAAAGACTATGCAGCAGTAAAAGCATAAGGAAGGACAAATCGTATGGCAACAAATACATTTTATCTAAAGGTAATAGCTGCTAACAGAGTGTTTTACTCAGGAAGATGTCGTTCCATAATAGTCCCTGAGTTCGATGGCCAGAAGGAAATCCTCGCTCACCACGAGGATATGGTCATAGCCGTCGATGAGGGCGAGATGAGATTTCAGCCGGAGGACAGTGACAACTGGGAGTACGCGGTAGTGGGAATGGGCTTCGTAGAGATAGTCAACAACCGTGTGACACTGCTTGTCGAGACAGCCGAGCATCCGGAGGAAATCGATATAGCAAGGGCAAGAGAGGCAAAGGAGAGAGCTGAGGAGCAGCTTCGCCAGAAGCAGAGTATTCAGGAGTATTATCACTCAAGAGCTTCGCTGTCCCGTGCCATGACACGACTGAAAGCAACTTCAGGAAAATAATAAATGTTAACAAATCACAAAAAAGGGGTTATGATAACCTCTTTTTTGTTTTTACATTTGTGCCGGGGCACACTGTTACAGTACTTGCCTGCTTCCATGATATTTGCGGTGCTGGTATCTGAGTTTGAAGAAAAGTATCTGGTATAGCTATCATGTATATCCAATATATATTTTAGGTATTGTGCAAAATTTAATACACTGTATATATGGGGCGGGTATTGAAATATCCGCCCTTTTTTTCTATAATAATAAACCGTGTGGATTGCTGTAAATATGCAATTGCTGTGGGTCACACGAGGGTGTGGCAGATAACAGCGAATATGAGAAAAAGAGGCGAAAAAATGACTGAAAAAGAAAAAATAAGGATTCAGACATCAGAGACCTTTTTGCTGAGTGCGATTCTGGCACTTTCCGGAGGCTTTCAGGATGCCTACACCTACAATGTGAGAAACGAGGTGTTCTCGAATGCGCAGACAGGAAACGTGGTGCTGATGAGCCAGCATCTGATGATGGGTGAATGGATGAAGGGACTATCGTATCTTTTCCCAATCCTTTCATTTGCATTCGGTGTGCTTGTGGCAGAGAGAATCGGGCATAGATATAAGAAGGCAAAGCGCATCCATTGGCGTCAGATAGTGGTGGGGATAGAGATAATCATACTGTTTGTGGTGGGCTTCATACCACACAGGTACGATATGATAGCGACCATGCTTGTATCATTCAGCTGTTCTATGCAGGTGCAGTCCTTCAGAAAGGTAAACGGCTACGGCTATGCCAGCACCATGTGCATCGGCAACTTAAGAAGCGGCACAGAGAGCCTGTCAATATATCTGCGTGACAGAAATATCGGGGCACTGAAAAAGACCGCGCACTACTATGGAATTATTCTGATATTTGCAATAGGAGCAGGTATAGGCGGAGTGTGCTCACTGCACATAGGAATACGCGCTATATGGGCTTCAAGCGTGCTGCTTGCCATTGTATGTGCAATGATGGTCAGGGAACACAGATAAACAGTTACAAATAGTCACGAAATATATATAACGGAGATACAATATAAAATGAAATTATTAAAGCAATTTCTCATCATACTTGCGATTTCGTTTGTAGGTGAGATACTCAAATATTTACTGCCATTGCCTGTTCCGGCGAGCATATATGGCATGGTTATACTTTTCATAGGTCTGCTGACAGGCCTGATACCGCTTAACTCTGTAAGGAGTGCAGGCAAATTCATGATAGAGATAATGCCTGTCATGTTTATCCCTGCGGGAGTGGGGCTTATGTCATCCTGGGGAAATCTTAAGCCGGTGCTTGTACCGGTGCTTGTAATCACGGTTGTGGCACTTCTTACTGTAATGATTGCTACAGGATATGTTTCACAGCTCGTAATCCGTATGCAGAAGCGCAAGAGGGCTGAGGCTGGAGAAAATAAATAAGATAGAGGATAATCATAATGGATAATTTGTTTCAGACATCGCTTTTTGCCGGTGTCACAGTAAGTCTGGTTGCATATCTGATAGGTATGCTTTTAAAGAAGAAGTTTAAAGTTGCAATACTCAATCCGCTTCTCATTTCAATAGTACTGACTATCATAGTGCTTGTTGTGGCAGATGTGGATTATGACACATACAATAAGGGAGCATCGTACCTTAGCTGGTTTCTGACACCGGCCACGGTATGCCTTGCGATACCACTCTATGAGCAGTGGACACTGCTCAAGAAAAATATAGCTGCAGTCGCGCTCGGACTTACAGCAGGAGTCATAACAAGCCTTGTGACAGTGCTTGTGTTGTCAGTGTTTATGGGGCTTTCACACGAGGACTATGTCACACTGCTTCCAAAGTCCATCACGACAGCTATCGGTATGGGCGTATCAGAGGAGCTCGGCGGATATGTGACTATCACTGTCGCAGTTATCGTCGTGACAGGTGTGCTTGGAAATATACTCGGAGAGTTTGTTTGCAAAATATTCAGAATCACTGAGCCTATATCGAAGGGACTGGCGCTTGGTGCTTCATCACATGCCATCGGAACAGCGAAGGCAATCGAGATGGGCGAGATAGAGGGCGCCATGAGCTCTCTTGCTATCGCGGTGGCAGGAATACTTACGGTGGTGTTTGCATCGGTGTTTGCAAACTTTTATTGATTTGTCTGAGCGCTTCCTGCGCGTTGGCTTTTTTACAGAAAGGAGCTATATTTATATGATAATTACTATTGCTAGAAAGTGCGGTTGCGATGCAGATACTATCGGTAGAGCAGTCGCTGAGAAATATCATTTACATTTCATGGACAGAGAGGCTATTGCGGCCAGTGCCAAAGAGGCAGGCTGCTATGATGAGTATGAGGAGTTTTACAGTGAGAGACCGGTTAATTCCCTGCTTTATTCTATTGTGATGGAGACGGAGGAGGATAATGTGCTGCATGATACTCCGGGGAGGGCTCTTACATTTATAGACAGGCTGCCGCTTGAGGACGGCTGTGAGGGATATGTGATTCAGGGACGATGTGCAAACTTTGCCTTTCAGGGAAGAGATGATGTTGTCTCAGTTTTCCTGACAGCGAATGATGCCTTCTGCGTTGATACTGTGGCTGATACACATGGAGTCTCAGCGAGAAAGGCAAAGACTGTTGTGCGTGAGACAAATGACAACAGAAAGACCTATCACAAATACTATACCGGACAGGAGTGGGGGCAGGCAGAAAACTATGACCTGTGCCTGAATGTGGCAAAGCTCGGTGTAGATGGTGTGATTGCGATGATTGACAGCTTCATACAAAATAGAAAATAGAAGTGTATATACAAAAGCCGAATCCGTGGGAGTGTGGATTCGGTTTTTTAGTTGGTAAAAGGTTGCAATTTTAATATTGCAATGGATTTTTTTGTTCATGAAAAATTTTAAATTAACAATACGAGGGCAGATTGTCTAAGTATTTTACAACTATGACACATCACAGGTTTATAATTATCATAACAATTAAACATCAGCAATCAAGGAGAAGAAAGAGTGTGAAGAGGAAAAAAATTACAGCAATAATGGCAGTGATTATGATGGCAGCGGGGCTTTCAGCATGTTCACAATCAAATGCCAAGCTAGAGGGAAAATCTGGTATTGTAAAGGATGAGGATTCAAAGACAGAAAGTGACACCGGTGTAGTAGACCAGGCTCCGGCTACGTATGTGGATGCGGAGTATGTTAACAAAAACGATATAATTTCAACTGATGATACAGCAACGATAGATGGTATTTCATATAAAATTGATTCATATGAGCATACCACAGAGTTTGGAAACAGAAATAAGGATACGGTTGCAGAGTTTTTGAAAGATAGCTATGAAGGAAATATAGATGAAAATTATAATTTGAGCAATGGCTATAGTTACATTTTTGTCACTATGACATATACAAATAATACAGATGAGCAGGTTGAGATATTAAGAAATGCAGGAGCTTTTTATATTATAAATGATGATCTGGAGAGATTACAGGTTGGTGATCCCGGTGGGATTTATATAGACAACTATTGGACAGAAGGCAAAGAAAACGAGAGATATCATTATGTACTTGGTGCAGGAGAAAGTGTTACATCAGAGGTTGGATATATTATTCAGGATGAATGGATGTCAGAAGACTCTAAGTATATTTATTATTGTATAGAGGGTATAGATTCAAAAACCAATGATAAGGTGCAAAAATATTTTAAACTGGAGCTGTAGTTATGAATAGAATATTTAAACTCGAAATCAAACGTGCTTTTAGAAATAGATTATTCCCTGCCACAGTGTGTGTTGCGGTTGCAATATGTGTATGGCATTTTATGGAAAATGTGTGGATATGGAGGATGTATGTTTACTCTGACACGTATCCGTTGTCTGTATATGAGAAATGGATAGGTGCGGATAATGCAAGTGTGCAGCCGTTGCTGCTTTATCTGATAATGCCCGCTTTATGTGCCATACCATATGGCAGAAGCTTTTATTTTGATGTTAAATCAGGGTATGCTGCCCAGATCATATCAAGAGGAAAGAAGAGCGATTATATAAGAGCAAAATATGGAGCTGCATTTGTAAGCGGTGCGCTTATTGGAATGATACCACTGGTGTTTGACTTTCTGCTTACTGCAATGGTATTTCCGATGGTAATACCACAGGTAGGAACAGGCACATTCCCGGTAACGGCAATGGATATCATGTCAGGGGTATTTTATACACATCCACTTGTATACAATCTGATTTTTGTGCTAATTGATGGCTGCTTCTGGGGACTTTTAAACTGTGCGGTGTTGTGGGCGGTTAATTTTGTAAGAAACCGGTTCTGGATATTGCTGACACCGTTTATCATATACATATTTGTGTTCTGTATGGTTCACTTTGTAAACAGGGTAAGTTTATCACCGGTAATGTTTCTTAGACCAAGTGCGCCGTTTAGAAATGATATCCGGGTTGTGATCTGTGCGTTTATTATCCTTATAGTGGTAAATATTATATTTTACATACATGCGGTAAAGAAAGAGCTTGCTGCTTATGAATAGGAGAATTTTTGCAAATCTGATCTTATATGATATCAGAAAAGGATTTAGGGAAAACAAGATAAAATGGATAGTCGGAGTATTCATATTTGTATTTTTTTCATTTATCACCGTCAGTGATTTTAGTGTAAATTCACCGGAGCTTGGATTTTTGGCATACTTTACAAATATACTTCAGGGTATGCCGCCATACATAAAGACAGATGACAGCGTATTTACCATTCCGGTGTCGTGGTTTTTGTTTTATGCGTTTTTATTTTTTATGGTAGGATTTTATCCATTGTCAGATCTGTATGGTGCAGGCAAAAAGACACTGATATTGTCTGGCAGCAGGTTTAAGTGGTTATGGAGTAAGTACATATGGACGGTCATAAATGTGATTATGTATTATGCTGCAATGATACTGGTTCTTGCGGCTGTGACATGTGCAATCGGGAAGTGGAGCACAAAGCCTGATGATATGCTCATGGAAATGGGAATAGATATGCAGCAGTTTTCGACCGGAAATGAAGTGCTTGTATGGCTGATACTGCCAATGCTATGTGCCTGTACAATTGCGGTGGTGCAGCTTACTATCAGTGTTTTTGCCGGTGCGATCGCTGGATATATTGTTTCCATAGTTTATCTTGTGGTGTCTGTTTACTGGGTGAGTCCGTTTCTTATGGGCAATTATCTTATGATCATCAGAAACAACAGGCTCTGTGCGGGCGGAATGGATGCGGCTGCCGGAATAATAAGCTGCATTATTGTGATGGTGGTTTCTATTGTGTCCGGAAGTGTGTATTTTAACAGAAAAAATATTTTGTGAGGTATTTTATGAAGATAGAGATAGAACATGTTTCTAAAAAGATAAAGGATGCTCTGGTACTCGATGATGTATGTATGACACTGGAAAGTGGTAATATATATGGATTTCAGGGCGTAAACGGCTCCGGCAAGACAATGCTGATGAGAGCGGTAAGCGGACTTATGTATCCTACAAGCGGTACCATCAGTATTGATGGCAAGGTACTTGGAAAAAATATGGCTTTTCCGGAAAAGATAGGTATGCTTATTGAGAATCCTGCATTTATAGATAGTTATACAGGCTATGACAATCTAAAAATGCCTGCATCAATAAATAAAGGTGAAGTTGATATAAGCAGGGCACTTGAAACGGTTGGACTGAACCCACAGGATAAGAGAAAGTATAGAAAATATTCTCTTGGAATGAAGCAGAGACTGGGTATTGCCTGTGCCATTATGGAGGAACCAAAGCTTCTTTTGCTGGATGAACCTTTTAACGCCCTGGACAAGGAGGGACAGGAAAAACTGTCAGAAATCATAAGGGATATGCGTGATAAAGGAAGTCTTATACTGCTTAGCTCTCACGATAAGGATGAGCTTGAAAATCTATCAGATGTAATCTATCTGGTGGACAGCGGAAGGTTTAAATTGAAGTGACGAGGAGAATTTATTATGAAGCAAAGAAAATCAAAACAAGTAAGGCTTTTTTCGGGAATGCTCATAGGAATTGTGATGATTGCTGTTTTGGCAAGGATTGTTTATCTGAATCATTGCTATCCATCCCCAAAGGTCATCACATATACAGACAATGACACTATAAAGCTTGGAAATTATGAGATAAAGCAGACCGGATGGGAGTGGGGCGATGGCAGTCTCCTAAAAGAAAAATGTCCTGATTATGCATATGATCAGACGGATGATGGTTCAGAATATCCTTTCGACAGTGTGCGTGTGGGTTTTATAACCTTGTCAGTTACCAAAGTAAAGGACGATACAACATCACTTGATCTTACAAGCCTTGCATTTGAAATGGGAACCAATGGTGATCAGTATGACATGGAGCTGTTTTTTAAATTAAATCCTACTTTGGAAGCTTTGGAGATAAAGCTTAGTGCCGGTGAGGATGTATCTTTTGTGATACCGTATATAATGGATGAGCAGCAGGTATCAAAGAAAGACTGGAGCAGGGTAGATAAGATGAAGCTGTATATGGTGCTGCAGTATTATCCGCAGAAGATAAGGTTGTGTTGTAACTGATTTTTAATTTTTAATTGATCTATATAAAATGTACCAAAAGTGAATAAAAAATGTCATCTCATGTAAATTGTATTGAAAAAAATGGGGAAATGAATATAATTGAAATTGTAATCGATTTCTAATAACAATAATTATTGTTATTAAGTAACTTAAAACATAGTATAGTAAAGGAGAAGTCTATGGGGAAAAGATGCAATGCAAAAGGTATGATTTATAAAGTCGTATAAAAAAGATAAAAATATGTTAGCCGGTATGTTTTCCATACCGGCTAATTGTGTTACAAAATGGGGGGAATTATATATGAACAAACATCATAAAACAATACTAATACCAGCCATTTGCATTGCAGCATTTTTTACCATGTCTGCATGTGCAGACAGCAAAATGGCAGATACACAGCAGAAGAATACAGCGGATAAATCAGACACGCAGCAGGGGATTGATATAGCTGCGTATGAGAAAAAGCTTGCCGATAACAGGGAGAATTATAAGCTAGGCTGTGAGCAGTACAGCACAGATACCGATATGGTAAAAAACACGGATTACAGGAATTTATCGTTTACAAACTGCACTTTTAAAGATATGCCGGAAACGGATGAGTTGTATGTCATGGAGGGGGGAGTACACGGCATTACTACACAGGAGAGCTGGGATACAATAAAGGACTGGCTTGAATCAATCGGTAAGCTTAATACAACTGATATGGATTCGGAGGTAAGGATCATAAACAGTGACCTTGGAATGGATGATACAAAGGAAACACCATACAGTTATCCGGCTCTTAAGGATCATATGGATCTTGCATCAGGAGCAGGAGCACTTGTAAATACGAATGAGTGTCATATACAGATAGCGGATAATGGCATATATTCCATGAGTGATGGAAAGATAGGAGCATATCTGAATACGGATGCGCATGCGAGCAGTGACGCTCTTGGAACATACACAGATGATGTTGTAAAATCGGGGACAATAGACGAGCTTGGAAAAGAAAGCTATCAGCTTATAAATGGTGAATTGACCATTGAACAGGGGGCAGAGCTTACAGGGGAATATTTTGAAAAAGGTACTCCGTTTGTACCCACAGATGGCATTACATTGTCAGTTCCTGAGGTTCGCGTGTTCAGGCTCGGACAGGTGTACGGATATGATTATATGGTTCAAAGGCAGTACCATGGTGTTCCAATAGCATATCATGATTATGGAAATTATCAGATATATGGAAATGAGTATAATTTTGAAGAGGATATCAAACATGCATATGTAGTGGATTCTGATGGAGTCAGTGCTTATGCGGGAGTTAACGATTCGGAACCGCTGGAAAATTTGTATTCGTCGGATGAGATATTGGGAATAAAGGATGCCGCAGATATTTTAAGCGGGAAGATGGCAAAGTTTTTAAATGTTGATGTACAAAGTGTATGTCTTACATATGTACCGCTTAATTTGGGAGATGGTTCTGAGTGCAAAATATATCTTCCGGCATGGCAGTTTGACGGAATAAACAGGACTAAGGACGAAAACATCAGGATGTATATTGATGCATTTACAGGAGAGGTCTATTACTATACCTATGGGGAGGCGGCTTAGTATGATAAGGGCGGAAATGAAAAAATATCTGTATTTTCCGTATCTGCTTCTTGCGGTCATAGGATGTGTTGTACTTGCTTTTAGCGCAAATGCGGATTATGATTCGTCAGGCAGTGCCGTGTCGGTATTTAGGCTTGCCATAACCGGTATTGCACATAAAAGTAAGCAGCCGATAGAATACAGCGCACTTTTTATGTGGATAAAAGGGATGAATGGCTGGCTTCCGATTATACTGCCGCTTTTAATGTCATTTGGATATATCGCAGTGCTTTCCGCGGAACGGCACAACGGCATGACAGGTTTTTTGCTCATAAGGTCGGAAAATGCAAAGTACTGTGCCACAAAGGTGACAGCAGGAGTACTTACAGGTGGAACTCTTTTCATGATAGCGAACATTGTTTTCGGACTTATGATGCTTATTGCATTTCCGGCATATATATCATTTTCCGTGGATGAGCAGATGATATATGCTGACTGGTACGGAACAGGCAATATGGTACTCATATATGTGGTAAAACGGCTTATAGGTTCTTTCTTATATGGTATGGCGGCAAGTATGTTTGGAATAGGAGCAGCAATATTTTTTAGGGATCGGTATATGCTGCTGTGCCTTCCGTTTCTACTTAATTACATATACACGCAGATTCTGCAGAAACTTACACTTGAAAACCCGGCAGTGGCGAGGTTTAACTTATCAAATCTGATGAATGTGTCGGGTGAGAGCGGCTGGGGATGGACGGTAGGACTTACTATAGTTTGTTATGTGATACTTGTTCTGCTGTATTATGCACAGGTGAAAAGGAGGCATTGCGATGGATAGATTTTCGTTTCGGGCAGCAGTGCACATTGCGCAAGCTGAATTCAGGCAGTGGCTGCGCAGCAGCAGGATAATAATACTGTTTGTCATGCTCGTATTTGTGAATGTGCAGGTGATCGGGCCGCTTCGACAGTGCAAAATGCTTATGGGAGAAATGCTATCCATACCTGAGGCTTTTGTGGCTTTGGGAAATTCGGGAGTTATCCTTCTTATAATACCTATACTTTTTCTTGTGCTGATGGCTGATTTTCCACAGAGGACGGGAATTGACAGGTTTTATCAGATGCGCTGTACAAAGAGGACATGGATATTTGGACAGGCAGTTTTTGCGGCAGCAGCATCCTGTTTTGTGCTTTTATTCCTTTTGGTGTCATCGTGCGTTCTTATGATAGGGACAGGCAGATGGAGTCTTTCATTTTCTGATGCGGTCACACATTTTACTTCAGTTTATCCGGATAGGACGGGAGATTATGTGGTGCAGCTTCTTCCGGGAAATCTGTATCAGCAGATGACACTTGAACAGGCACTTATACACACATTCTGTCTGCTGCTTTTATATTTTCTGCTCATATCATATGTGCTGCTTTTTTCGACTGTCAGCAATCACAGATATGTGGGGATACTCGCAAATGGCTTTGCAATCATACTCGGAGCGGTCACCTGCGAGGTCAGAATGAAGCAGATGTGGATACTTCCGATGGCGCATACGATACCGTGGCTGCACTATGATGAATATCTTGACAGGATGAATTTTCCGATGTGGGGATCATATCTTTATCTGGCAGCCATAAGTGCGCTGCTTCTTGTGCTTTGCTTTGCAAGGGCAGGACATTATCAGGTAAAGGAATAGGGGGATTGCGCATGATAGAAATAAGAAATGTATTGCTAAGACTGGATGGCAAATCAATTTTAAATAATATTTCGCTGACACTTGAACCGGGGAAAATCTATGGACTTGTTGGCAGCAACGGAAGCGGCAAAACAATGCTGATGAAATGCATCTGCGGATTTGTGCATCCGACAGAGGGAGAGATAAAAATGGACGGCAGGCGTGTGGGAAAAGATGTGGATTATCTGCCAAATGCAGGAATAATCATTGAAACACCGGGATTTATACCGTATTACAGCGGGCTGCAAAATCTACGGCTGCTTGCCGGAATACGCAGAAAGGTTACGGATGATCAGATACGTAAGGCTCTTAAGATAACAGGACTTGATCCGGACAGCAGACTGCCGGTGCGCAAGTACAGTCTTGGAATGAGGCAGCGCCTTGGGATTGCACAGGCAATCATGGAGCAGCCGGACATACTGATACTGGATGAGCCGATGAACGGACTCGATAAACACGGTGTGGCTGATATACGTGAGCTTTTGATGGAGCTTAAAAAGCAGGGAAAGCTCATACTTCTGGCAAGCCACAATCCCGCAGATATCGAGCTGCTTTGTGATGAAGTATATGAAATGGAGCTGGGAAACATAAGAAATTTCAGTTAATAAAAAATTTATAATTTTTATTAGCACTCGCTATTGACGAGTGCTAATAATGGTGCTATAACATACTTGTAAACAAAAGAAAGCAAATTTCCGAAAGGAAAGTTACAGGTATATAAGGAGGTATGACCTATGTTATTAACAACTACAAACAACAACTTATTTGATACATTTTTCAGTGATCCATGGTTCAATGATCCTTGGTTTGATGACAGGGACGTACAGAAGGCACAGAAGAAATTATACGGACATAACGGAAAGAGAATGATGCTCACCGATATCAAGGAAAGCGATAAAGGCTATGAGCTTGAGATGGATCTTCCGGGATTCAAAAAGGATGAGATTAAGGCTTCTTTAGAGAATGGTTATCTGACCATTACAGCAGAGAAAGGCTTAGAGAAAGATCAGAAAGAGGAAGAGGGCAAGAAGTATATCTGCAGAGAGCGCTACTCAGGAAGCTGTCAGAGAACCTTCTATGTGGGTGACGAGATTGAGCAGGATGACATAAAGGCATCCTTCAAGCATGGAATCCTTCGCCTGGATATTCCAAAGAAGCAGCCTAAACCACAGGTTGAGGAAAAGAAATGTATCTCCATCGAGGGATAATCAGATATTGCAAATGATAAGCGGGCTGCCTGTGCAGTCCGCTTATACTATATGGTGTAATGTATATTGTTTAATTATGATGATAAATTGTTACAGGTAAATAGAAAGGCAGGTGAGTATAATGGCAGCAAAGAGAGATTATTATGAGACTCTCGGAGTGAACAAGAGTGCGGATAAAGAGGCAATAAAGAAGGCTTATCGTAAGCTGGCAAAGAAGTATCATCCTGATACAAATGCAGGCAATCCGCACGCTGAGGAGATGTTTAAGGATGTCACGGAGGCATACAATGTATTAAGTGATGAGAAAAAGCGTAAGCTCTATGATGAGTTTGGTTTTGCAGGACTGCAGGAGGGCTTTTCCGAGGAGGCTGCAAGACAGGCTGCCCAGGGTGGCTTCGGTGGCTTTGGCGGCTTCGGCGGCAATGGTTCTTTCAGTGGCTCATACAGCTCAAATGGCGGACCATTTACACATCAGGAATTTCATTTTGAGAACGGTTCCGGGGATATGGATGATATTTTCTCAATGTTCGGAGATATGTTTTCACATGGAGGCGGTAATCACAGTGGCCGGAGTACAAGTGGTAACAGTGGATTTACCGGAAATAGCGGTAGCTGGAGTAATTTCTCAGGTGGCAGAAGTTCAGCAGGTCGCAAGGGTTCTGATGTTATGGCTGACCTTACGATTTCATTTGACGAGGCTGTTTTTGGATGCGAGAAATCTATTTCGTTACAGGATCCGGCCACAGGCAAGGTTTCCAATCTGTCCATCCATATTCCGGCAGGAATCGAGTCGGGCAAGACAGTCAGACTTAAAGGACAGGGCAATCCGGGCAGAAACGGTGGTGCAGCCGGAGATGTGCTTCTCAACGTAAATGTGACACCGAGCAGTGAGTTTGAGCGGAAGGGACAGAATGTATACAGTACAATCCGTGTTCCGTTTACGACAGCGGCTCTCGGTGGTAAGGCGAGGGTACATACTCTTTATGGAGATGTGGAGTGCAGCATCAAGGCAGGTACACAGGGCGGCAGCAAGATACGTCTCAAGGGCAAGGGTATTTCGAGCATGAAGAATCCTTCAGTAAAGGGAGACCAGTATGTGACTGTTGAGATTTCGGTTCCACGCAGGCTTACGCCAAGGGCAAAGGAAGCGCTTGAGGAATACAGGGCTGTGAGCTGATAAATTTTATGTGCTTTATATATGGAAAACAAATTTGAAATCCGCTATACTATAGGTATTATAGTACAGCGGATTTTTTGCTTGATGGGATTTTAAAAGGAGAGACTATGGGAAGATTTTTAAATCCGGATAACAGTTCATTTCAGGATGTCATTAACTCTGAGATATATGTTGATAAAACAGGTTTGCTGGATTACACAAACAGTGTGATAAATACCACATCAAAATTTATATGTAACAGCAGACCGCGCAGATTCGGTAAATCTATTACAGCAGATATGATGGCTGCATATTATAGCATGGGCTGTGATTCGAGAGAACTGTTTATGGGATATGATATAAGTAAGAAGGGTAGCTTTGAGAAATATCTTAATAAATATGATGTGCTGCATCTGGATATACAGTGGTGTATAGAACCGGCAAAAGGCCCGGAAAATGTTGTATCATATATTATAGAGAATACAGTCGCTGAGCTTAAACTTGCATTTCCGGATGTGAAGGTTGAAGGGAGAGTTACGCTTTCAGATATGCTTTCACAAATAAATGCACAGACAGGAAAAAGATTCATAGTGATAATAGATGAGTGGGATGTTCTGGTTCGCGATGAGGCAAATAATCAGTCAGTACAGGAGGAGTATATTAATTTTCTCAGAGGACTTTTTAAAGGTTCATCGGCTACAAGATATATTGCGCTTGCATATCTGACCGGAATCTTGCCGATTAAGAAGCTTAAGACACAGTCGGCACTTAATAATTTTGAAGAATTCACTATGATATCTCCTGGGGGATTTGCGCATTATATTGGTTTTACAGAGGATGAAGTGAAGAAATTATGCGAAAAGTCCGGACGTGATTTTGAACTTGTGAAGAAATGGTATGATGGTTACCTGCTGGGTGAATATCATATATATAATCCAAAAGCTGTGAGTAATGTAATTAAATGGGGGAATTTTCAAAGCTATTGGAGCCAGACAGGCACATATGACTCTATCCAGCCACTCATAAATAAGGATTTTGATGGTCTTAAGAGTGCTATAGTTGAAATGATTTCAGGTGCAGAAACAGAGGTTAAAACTACTACATTTCAGAACGACATGGTTACATTCAGAAATAAAAATGATGTTATGACGCTGCTTATACACCTTGGATATCTGGCATATGATCAGAAACGGCAGATGGCATATATTCCGAATGAGGAAATTCGTATGGAGTTTATGAATGCGGTTGAGGATAGTCATTGGAATTAATTATGATAAAAAGACTAAAGTGCATGAGTGTATAATAGAAGAACTGGTAAAATAAGAAAGGACACAACATGAGCAATTATATAATGGATCTTAGAAAGGTGGTCGGACATGCCCCTTTACTGCAGGCAGCAGCGAGCATCATCATTGAAAATGAAAACGGACAGGTGCTTCTCGGAAAGCGCACAGACAATCACCAGTGGGGCTACGCAGGCGGTTCTATAGAGCTTGGAGAGACTGTTGAGGAGGCTGCAAAAAGAGAACTCTTTGAGGAGATGGGACTTGTTGCAGACGAGATGGAGCTGTTTTATATCAATTCAGGCGAGGAGACTCACTACATCTATCCTAACGGCGATGAAGTCTATAATGTGGAAATCATATACATATGCCGCAAATATCATGGCACCATAAAGCGCCAGGAGGAGGAAGTCGAGGAGCTTAAGTTTTTCGATGTGGATGATATTCCGGAGGATATTTCTGAGCCAATCAGACCTGTATTTCGTGAATATATAAAGATGAGGAAAAGAGAGTAGCGATACTCTCTTTTCCTCATATGACATGTGAAATATCGAAGCTTACATGGCAATAGGAGAAGTATTATCCTCATATTCGAAGCTATGCTCATAGATATATTCTGGAGCACAATCTATTTCATCATTCATCCATGTAATGACGCCATGCATAATTTTAAAATTTGAAAATATAGCATCATCTTCAAGTGGTTTAAATGCACTACCTGTTAAAACGGATGCATCAAACACTCTTTTTTCACCGCCTGAAAATGTCACAATCATCATTAAATGATCTGTAACTTTTGCATCTGTTATAGAAATCTTATTTGATTTTTCACTTGCGTAAGCTATACCATTGACTTCAAACATTGTAATTCTCCTTATAATGGATTAATCTTATCGAAGTGTTCTCCTCGTACGGCATTATTCCAGGCTTTGTATACTTCCTCTTCATGAATTGCCAACCAGCCGATTATTATTTTTAATTGTTTTGCTGGAATTGAGCCTGCGAGAAGGTCTCCGTCAACTGCCACAACTGCTTCGTAGTCGCCATAAAATGCATGAATATGTGGCTTGTGATGCTGTTGTGTATCATTAAAATACATTTTAATAATAATACCATAAAATCTGCTTAATTCTGGCATAAATCCCCCTTTTATAAATACATTTTGATAATTCAATCATATCAAAATTTTATAAAAATTACAATTAGAAATAAACTTTAACGCTTTAAATGAAAAAAGTGCTTGCGCATGTCTTATAAAAGAGTTATCATAATACAAAACGAAACACTTAGGAGGATTTACAATGGAAAAGCGTATTTCAGGTCACACAGGCTTATTAGCACTCATAGGATCACCGGTCGGTCATTCAGGTTCACCGGCTATGTACAATTACAGTTTTGAAAAACTCGGTCTGGACTATGCATACGTTGCATTTGATATAAAAGAAGACAAGGTTAAGGATGCTATTGCAGCAATGAAAACCTTCAACATGCGTGGATGTAATGTGACCATGCCTGATAAGGTAGAGGCTGCAAAGTACATGGACGAGCTTTCACCGGCAGCCCAGATTATCGGAGCCATAAACACTATAGTAAATGACAACGGCAAGCTTACAGGGCACATCACAGATGGTGAGGGATTCGTACACAACTTAAAGGATCACGGAATTGACATCAAAGGAAAGAAAATCACAGTTGCCGGAGGCGGCGGAGCTGCTACAGCTATCCAGGTGCAGTGCGCATTGGACGGAGCTCGTGAGATTACTATTTTCAACAAAAATGATGCTTTCTTCGAGCGTACACTACAGACTGCAGAGAAGATCAAAAAAGCAGTTCCTGATTGTATTGTAAATGTATACGATATTGATGATACAGCCAAGATGACAGAGGAAATCCAGTCAAGCGATATCTTTGCAAATGCAACAATCGTTGGCATGAAGCCTCTGGATGATCAGAGCGTGGTAAAAGATCTTTCAGCTTTCAGACCGGGGCTTGTAGTTGCAGATGCAGTTTACAATCCAGAGGAGACAAAGCTTCTTCGCGAAGCAAAAGAGGCAGGCTGCACATGCGTAGGCGGAAAGGGAATGCTCTTATGGCAGGGCGTCGCCGCATTCAAGCTTTACACAGGACAGGATATGCCGGTTGATGATGTGAAGAAACTGTTCTTCAGTTAGATTTAAGTTCTTATTACAATATCATTAGATAGCTTCCTGTTATACAGGAATATGATAAAACAACAGCTCGCGGTTTCCCGCGAGCTGTTGTTTTTTAGGAGTTTTTATAGGTTTATTATTTTAAAGGAGAATTTATAAATAATCGTGACGGGCAAGCACGTTTAAGATATTTCTACCTTCTTCTGTACCCTCAATGATTCTGCGGGCACGCTTGCTGTCTCCGATATTTACGATTTCAACATTGGTATTACTGAAAGCCTCATCAATCTCTGAAAGAACAGGTGTGTTGGCTCTCATACCAAGGCAGATGAATCCGTAATCAAATGGGATTTCCTCAATCTCACCCTCTGGATTCTTTACGATGAAACGGTCATTCTTAACCTCCTGCAGAGCAGTGTTGGTCATCTGTTTTACACCGTATTTTGCCATTTTTGCGTTTGTGTCACACTTTGTGACAGGGTCAAGTCCGTTTCCAATCATTGGAAGCATCTCAACCATTGTTACCTCTGCGCCTCTTTCTGTGAAGAATTCCATCACGTCAAGACCTACGGCACCACCGCCGATGATGGCGATTTTCTGTCCCTTCATATCCTCAGGATACTCATTGATGCGCTCAATCATCTTAAGGACTGTTGCAACATTTGTGCCATCCTTGTCAACGAGATCGTGAAGACCTGTGATAGGTGGGAGAGTAGGTACAGAGCCTGTTGCGTTTACTATGATATCAGGGTTTAAGGCCTTTACCATATCAACTGTTGCTGCTGTATTTTTGAAAACAAACAGGTTGTGAAGCTTGCTTGCACGGTGAATCATGTAGTTAGGGAAGTCTGCAAGACGCTTCTTGTCAGGAATCTTGGAGATAACTGATGCAAGTCCGCCAAGCTCAGCCTTCTTTTCAATGAGGAAGGTTGTACAACCAACCTCTGCTGCTGTGCAGGCTGCCTCAAGACCTGCTGTACCACCACCGATTACAACCACGTTGCAAGGTTTGTTTACTTTTGTCTTCATGTAATCCTCACCACTGTTTACGGCAGGGTTTACTGTACAGCGGATTGGCTGGTTGAGACCGATTCTGTGTCCGGCGCATCCGATGTTACATGAGATACATTTTCTGATATCGCACACATTTCCGAACTCTACCTTATTAACCCACTCAGGGTCAGCGATAAGTCCACGGCCCATACCGATGAAATCAGCATCGCCTCCTGCAAGGATATCCTCGGCTACTTGTGGGTCACGGATATTTCCTACTGTGATACATGGCTTGTTGTATTTCTCCTTTACAGCCTTTGCCATGAATGAACGCCATCCGTCAGGTAAGTAGTTTGCATCAATCTGGTACTGGATAGATCCGTTGAGACCGCATGATACATCGAATACATCTACTTCCTTCTCAAAATACTTTAAGTACTCAAGTGTATCCTCAAGTGTGTTTCCACCCTCCATGAGCTCGTCTGCACTGATACGGACGAAAATAGGGAAGAAAGGTCCAACCTGATTACGAACTTCCTCGATAACCAGCTTTGCAAATCTTGCACGGTTCTCAGCTGAGCCGCCGAACTCGTCAGTTCTCTTGTTTGTGATAGGTGAAAGGAACTGACTGATAAGGTAAGAGTGTCCTGCGTGGATTTCAACAGCGTCGAAGCCGCAGATCTGGGCACGCTTGGCTGCCTCACCGTATTTCTTTACGATATGCATGATTTCATCCTTCTCGAGAGGTCTTGGGATTTCTCCGCCTGCCTTTGAAGGTACGTCTGATGCTGATACAGGCTGCATTCCGATACGTGAGCTCATTGCAGAAGCACCGGCGTGATTTAACTGTATTGCGATACATGCACCATGCTTGTGAACACTCTCGCAGAGCTTGAAAAGTCTTGGGATGTAATTGTCCAAATCAATACGAAGCTGTGTAGTTCCGTTTGAACCCTGCGGAGAGTCAACGCTTGCATTCTCAACGATGATGAGACCAGTGCCGCCCTTTGCTCTCTGCTCATAGTAGTTTATGTGGAGAAAGCTCATTTCTCCGTTCTGCTCACCGTAGTTAGTTCCCATTGGAGTCATGACGATACGGTTCTTCACTGTCATTCTGCGTACTGTAATTGGCTCAAAAATATGTGGATATTTGTTTTTCATAGTATTTTTTCTCCTTAATCTGCTAACCGGGTGGGCACACGGTAGTGTAAATTGCTCTCATTACATTATAGTTTTGTTTCATTAAACTTATTGTAAATATTTGTTATCAAAGGCTGTGATATACAAAGTATGTGATTTTTTTAACAATTAAAAAGTGCAATGCACTCTTGTTACATTCAAGGTACAGCAAAAATGTATAAATGTCCAATGCATCTTTTATACGAAATCTATAGTTTTTGTCTATCAAATGGTGTATATTGTTTCTAGACTTTGTTGTGAGCATTTGCCGGATGTCCGCTTGCCCTGCGCTGCACACCGGTAGTATATGCTCTCATAATTCCTTAGTCTAGTGGGAGTAAATGCCGCCTCAAACAGAGTTTATTAGGCGCGAAAAATCAAACGCGCTTTTTACTTTATTGGTATACTAAAGGCTGTGTTGCTTGAACGAGTATTTTCCGCGCCACTTTTGCTTGAGGCGGTATATAACTCCCACACGACACGTCATAAATCGAGCATATACCACCGGTGTGCAGCGCAGGGCAAGCGGACATCCGGCGAATAAATATATAAATACACAGGGGGTGTACTATGAATCTGAGTCAATTGCAGTACTTCAAGGTACTGGCGCAGGAAGAACATTATACGAGGGCGGCACAGATGCTGTCGATTACGCAGCCGTCTTTAAGCCATGCAATCTCACAGCTTGAGCAGGAGCTTGGCACGCGTTTGTTTGAGAAAAAGGGAAGAAATGTCGTGCTGACCAGATATGGGAAGATGTTTCTGCCGTATGTTGAGGAATCATTAAAGGTGCTTAATGAGGGTGTGCAGCGTATTCAGGAGGTCAATGGCAGCAGGCATGGAATCATACATCTGGCATATATATATACGATGGGAAGTGAGTTCGCGCCAAAGCTGGTTCGTAAATTTCTCGATGCATACCCGGATTATGATATAGAATTTCATTTTACGGTTGGAACAACCGGAGAGATTATAGATGGACTAAAGGATGACAAATATGACATAGTTTTTTCTTCTTATAAGGATGGGGAACAGGATATAGATTTTAAGAAGATTGCGAATCAGAAGCTTGTGCTTGCAGTGCCCATGGACCATCCGCTTTCCATAAAGGACAGTGTGGATTTGCGTGACACAATAGAGTATCCGCAGATTTATTTTGAGAAGGGCAGCGGTCTGCGTCCGGTCATTGACCAGATGTTTGAGGAGATAGGACAGTTTCCGAAGGTAGCCTTCGAGATGGAGGAGGATTCGAGTATGGCGGGTCTCGTGGCGCAGGGCTTTGGAATAGCTGTGATGCCTGATATTCCAATACTTCGTTCACTTTCTGTAAAGACGCTTGATATATACAATCCTCCTTATGAGAGAGCGGTGTATCTGGCAACGCTTAAGCAGAGATATTTATCACCGGTTGCGAAGGCATTTATCAGGTTTGTGATCGAGGAGACTGCCTAGCTGCAGCTTTCCCGCACAAACTCTATGAAGCGCTTGATAGCCGGAAGCTGGTATTTGCCTGTCATGTAGCCCATGTATACAGTGTGTGAGAATGACTCATGCGATACGAGGTGGCGTATGCAGATGTCATCGCGGTGAATTGCATCGACATCTGCGACAAGCGCAATGCCAAAGCCCTGCGCCACGAGGGAGGCGATGCCGTTCTCATCGGGTGACTCACATATGAAGTTTGGCGATACATCATGCTTCTTGAAAAAGCTTCTGGTGTACTTGCCAAGGCCTGAGTGTCTGGCATAGCCGAGCACGGGATAGTCTGCGAAATCAGTGGCTTCCATGGTATCCTTAAGTGTCAGTGGGTGGCCGGGAGGCAGTATGGCAACTATTTCCTGCCTTATAATAGGAACAAAATCAATACCATTTTCATCTGGCGAGTATGAACCGAAAATTATGTCATACCTGCCTTTTTTTAATCCCTCAATATTCACAGAGGTGATGTCCTGAAAGAAATTGAATGTGATATTTTTATTTTCCTTTTCGGTGAGGAAAGAGCGCACGATAGTTGGGATAAACACCTTTGCAAGAGGTGATACGTAGGCGATATCGATGTGACCGCCGTCGGTTGCAATCTGGTGCATTTTGTTCTCGGCTCTCTTTACATCGTCCAGAATCGTAGACACGTGTTCTAAAAAAATCTCCCCGGCCTTGGTCAGTATTACATTCCTGCCTCTCTTTTCAAATAAAGTGACGCCAAGCTCGTCCTCTAAAGCTGCTATCGAACGGCTGAGGCTTGGTTCTGTGATATTCATTTTTTCGGCAGCCTGATTGAAGTGTTCCAGAACTGCCGCTTGGTAAAAATAACTTAATTGATTGAGTGTCATGCATAAATCTCCATAAAATAATAGGTATAGTCTATGAATTACAAATATTATAGCCTAAATTTGTGCATATTATAACATAATTAGTACAGTAATGCTATTAAAAAATAACAAAATAAGCATTGGAAGTATCGAAAATAATGCTTTATAATATCATTATCAAAGGTTGTTAAGTTTTTAACGAAGTGGGCATCGTTGAAAACATAGCTAAGAAAATACGAATAATCAATATTATTACATTTAAAAATGAAGGAGATTTAATCATGGCAGAGAGAATCACAGGACACACAGAACTCATCGGACTTATGGCTTACCCAATCAGACATTCAAGCTCACCGGCAATGCACAATGAGGCATTTGCATATCTTGGACTTGACTACGCTTATCTGGCATTTGAGGTTGACAACAACACTCTTGAGGATGCGGTTAAGGGAATCAGAGCATTAAAGCTTGTAGGCTCTAATGTATCAATGCCAAACAAGACAGTTGTAGGACAGTACTTAGACAAGCTTTCACCTGCAGCAGAGCTGTGCGGAGCTGTAAATACAATAGTAAACGAGAACGGAGTACTTACAGGACACATCACAGACGGTATCGGCTTCATGCAGGCACTCAAGGATAACGACATCGATGTTATCGGAAAGAAGATGACAATCGCAGGAGCAGGCGGAGCTGCTACAGCTATCGAGATTCAGGCAGCACTTGACGGTGTCAAGGAAATCTCAATCTTCAACATCCATGACAAGTTCTGGGCAAACGCTGAGGAGACAGTTAGAAAGATCAACGAGAAGACAGACTGCAAGGCTACTCTTTACGACCTTGATGACAAGGAGAAGTTAAGAGAAGAGATGGCTGATTCTTACATCTTCGTAAACGGAACAGGTGTTGGCATGAAGCCGCTCGAGGGAATGTCTGTAGTACCTGACAAATCATTCTTCCGTCCTGAGCTTATCGTAATTGACGTACCTTACTCTCCACTTGAGACAAAGATGCGTTCTATGGCAAAAGAGGTGGGCTGCAAGACAATGAACGGTCTTGGAATGATGCTTTTCCAGGGAGCAGCAGCCTTCAAGCTCTGGACAGGAAAAGATATGCCGATCGAGCATATGAAGGAAGTATTAAACATCAGATATGATGATTAATCAGCCGCAGAAATTAAATCACATTGAATTATTTTGACAGAAATTAAGGAGAACACTGATGAATAAAAAATATTTACCTAGCGCATTAATCCTTTACTTAAACTACTTTATACACGGAGTGGGCTGCTCTATCCTCGGACAGGCAGTCATCAAGGAGGCTCTCGCAGCTTCATGGGGAGTGCAGGTTATGGCTATTACAGCTATTTCAGCAGCCCTGGGACTTGGACGTCTTATCGCACTTCCGTTTGCAGGACCTTTATCAGATAAGCTCGGACGCCGTATCTCAACAGCAATCGGAAGCGGCTCTTATGCTATCTACCTGATCGGACTTGCTCTTGCATTCAATGCAGGAACACATGGTGGATACCAGATTGCTTATATCTGTGCTATCATTGGCGGTATTGCAAACTCATTCCTTGATACAGGAATTTACCCTGCAGTATCAGAAATCATCTACAAAGCACCGGGTGTTGCGACAATGGGAATCAAATTCTTCATCGCTATCGCACAGATGCTTTTACCATTCGTACTTGGTATGACAGTTGCTACAACAGCAGCAGGACTTACATCATACAACACACTGTTCTTCGGATGTGGAATCATCTACATTGTACTTTTAGTATTAGTAATGCTCTTCCCGCTTCCTGATACCGATGCAAAGGCAGAGGGAAAGAAAGAAGGACTTATCGCAAGCTTAAAGCACACACATTTTTCTGTTGAGTCAATCGCAATGATTATCATTGGATTTACATGTACAGGAACCTTCCAGTTATGGCTCAACTGTGCACAGAACTTTGCAAAAGAGAACGTAGGCTGGGCTGATCCGTCAGTTATGCAGTCATACTACTCAGCAGGAACCATGATAGCTCTTATCGTAACTGCACTTTTAACAAGAAAAATCAAGGACGTCAGATTTATCCTTGTTTACCCTGTAATCTGCCTTGCAACAATTGTAGTAGTGTTAGTCGGACAGACAAAGCCACTCATGATCGCAGGTGCATTTATCATCGGATGGGCAGGAGCAGGCGGACTTTTACAGATCGTAACATCTGTATGCAACATGCTCTTCCCTAAGATCAAGGGAACAGTAACAGCGCTTGTAATGATAGCTTCATCACTTTGCAACTACACAATCCTTACAGCAGCATCAAAGATGCAGCCATCACAGGTTATGGTAATGAACATCGTGCTCACAGCAATCGGCGTGGTACTTGGATTATTCGTAAACCTGCGCTATACTAAGATGGTAGAGCTGTCTAAAGAGGATTAATACGTTACATTATACTGGGGAGTATAATTATCATACAGTCTAATACAAGGTAAGAAAGGAAAAAATCATGAACACCATTAAGGTTAGAGATATTGAAATCGGTGCGGGCGCACCTAAAATCATCGTTCCTATCGTAGGCGTTACAAAAGACGACATCATCGCAGAGGCAAAGACATTTGACTCTATCCCTGTTGATATGGTTGAGTGGCGTGTTGACTGGTTCGAGAATGTATTCGAGTTTGACAAGGTTGAGGAGGTATTAAAGGAGCTTCGTGATGCTCTCGGAAATATTCCAATCCTTATGACATTCCGTACTTCAAAAGAGGGCGGAGAGAAAGCAATCGAGCCTGAGGCTTATGCCAAGCTTAATATCAAGGCTGCACAGACAGGATACGTTGATTTTGTAGATGTAGAGATTTTTACAGGCGATGAGATTGTAAAGAAAATCATCGACGGCGTACATGCTGCAGGTGCAAGAGTTATCGCTTCAAACCATGACTTCTTCAAGACTCCTGCACAGTCTGATATTGTTTACAGACTTCGCAAGATGCAGGATATGGGAGCTGATATCCCTAAGATTGCAGTTATGCCACAGAATAAGCGAGACGTACTCACACTTCTTTCAGCTACAGAGGAAATGGTTACAGATTACGCTGACAGACCAATCATCACAATGTCAATGGCAGGCACAGGTGTTATAAGCCGTCTCTGCGGTGAGGTATTCGGATCTTCAATGACATTCGGTGCCGCAAAGAAAGCATCTGCACCCGGACAGATGGGAGTAGAGGATCTGTCTACGGTACTTGGATTACTTCATAAGAGCATGTAAGAAAAGCTTGTATAAAACCATGCGATAAAATAAAATGGCGCCTCGGCATCTGTAAACTATGTGCTGTGACGCCATTTTTGAAGATGATAACAAATAGTAATATATAAAATTGTGAATATTTACGTGAAAAAACAGTAATAATTCAGTAAAAATAATACGTATAATTATTCACGGAAAGGGGATATTTCATGAAGAAAATACTGAACTATCTGGATGAATATCTTGAAGAATTTTTAATGGTCATTTTCCTGATTGCGATGACTCTTATCATGGGCATTCAGGTGTTTTCCAGATATATTCTTGGCATGTCGCTTTCATGGTCTGAGGAAATCACAAGATACCTGTTTATCTGGTCGGCATTTTTGAGTGTCAGCCTTTGCACACGTAAATGCATATCCATAAAGATAGACCAGTTTATACAGCTTTTTCCACGAAGAGGAAAATCACTCTGGAAGGTATTAAATCTGACAGTTGAGTTTGTATTTTTCGTATATCTGATACCGTATTCATTCATATATCTGAAAAATACAATAGAAAGCGGTCAGGTAAGTCCTGCCTGCGGTATCCCTATGTACTATGTGCAGGCTGCACCGTTTGTATGCTTTATAATCACGGCCTTCCGCATCGCGCAGAGATGGTTTGGCGAGTGGAAAATTGTCCTGAAAAAAGATGAAAAGCCTCTTGAGGAGGGAAGTATTGCCTCGGTTATAGAGGAAGCCGTTGTCGAAGACACTTTCCGCGAGAAAGAGCTTGTGGAGGATATTGAAGCAATTCATAGTAAAGCTGAAAAGAGAAAGGAGAAATAGATGTCAGCAGCAGCAGTTTTTATATTATTTGTGATATGTCTGGTCATTGCTATTCCGGTATCTATTTCCCTGGGAATAGTGGCAGTGCTGCCGGGCGCGTTTGACTCATCTTTTACAGCCAGTGCCAGCTATGTTATCCGCTCTATGCTCGGTGGTATAGACAGCTTCCCGCTTTTAGCGGTGCCTATGTTTGTGCTTGCGGGAATCGTCATGGCACACGGCAAAATCTCACAAAAATTGTTTGATGTTTTTGTGTATTTTATAGGAAAAAGAACCGCAGGAATCCCATGTGCGGTTATCATCACCTGCTTGTTCTATGGAGCGATTTCCGGCTCTGCGCCTGCAACTGTTGCGGCTGTCGGAAGTATGACCATTCCGCTTCTTATGGAGCTGGGCTACAAAAAGGATTTTTCAACGGCAATTGTTGCGGTTGCGGGAGGACTCGGAGTCATCATACCGCCAAGCATACCTTTTATCATGTATGCGATGGCAACCGGTGAGTCGGTCAGTGATCTCTTTCTTGCAGGAATCACTCCGGGACTTTTGATAGGAGCGCTTCTTATGTTTTATGCATATTATCACTGCAAGCGCTATGGAGAGGACAAGGAAAAGATAAATGCAAAGGTCTCAGAGCTTAGAAGCAAGGGACTTTTTAGCATATTGAAGGACAGTATATGGGCACTGTTGAGCCCGGTTATAGTACTTGGATGCATTTACGCCGGTATAGCTTCGCCTACAGAGGCTGCGGTGATTTCAGTATTTTATGCGCTTTTTGTAAGTCTTTTTATTTACAAATCCATAAAGGTAAAAGAGATATGGGGCATCATGGTGGAGGCGATGAAGACATACGCACCTATATTGTTTATACTTGCCGCATCGACCGCGTTTTCACGCGTGCTCACACTCATGCAGGTGCCACAGACGGTCAGCGCATGGATACTCGCACATTTTACAAATGAGATAGTGCTTCTTATCGTGATAAATGTGTTCCTGCTCATTGTTGGAATGGTCATGGATACCACACCGGCTATCCTTATTTTAAGCCCAATCCTGCTTCCTATCGTGCAGAGCATCGGAATGAACCCGATCCACTTTGGTGTGGTCATGATCGTAAACCTTGCAATCGGATTTGTCACACCGCCTATAGGAGTAAACCTGTTTGTGGCAAGCTCACTGACGGATGTTCCGGTCATGCGGATAGCAAAGAAGGCAGCGCCTATGATAGGATATTTCCTGCTGGCACTTCTGCTTCTTACATTTATTCCGGCAATCAGTCTGTGCTTATTATAGAGAAATATTAACTATTCGGTACAGAAATATGTAATAACAGGTATAAGCAGATTTAATGATGATTGTAGGACATTTAGGCACACAGTTGTAATTGGAGAAAAATATGAGTAGATTTGGCTTGTTTTTATGTAAAAAAGCTGGTAAATATAATAAACCGCGTAAATCGTATAGCAAATATAGATTGTGGAGAAGAGCAGCAGCCGTCATGATGATACTTTCGCTTACAGCAGGACTTGCCGCGTGCGGCTTAGCTGGTGAAGGCTCGCAGGCCGCAGCTAAGGATGCCGGGGTACAGCGCTACGCATGGCCTCTCGGCAGCTCAAGTCCTGAGGACACCGTGACACAGATATATGCAGAGAAATTTGCCGATGAAGTGGACAGATTAAGCGATGGCAAGATGAAAATCAGTGTGTATCCAAACAGTGTACTGGGCGGAGACAGAGAGCTTCTCGAGTCATGCAAGGATGGAGATATACCTTTTGTAGTGCAGAACACTGCACCGCAGGTCACTTTCATGAAGGATACTGCAGTATTTGATATGCCGGCACTTTTTGACAGCATTGATGAGGTGCGTGAGCATGTGGACAATCCAAAGTTTATGAAGCTCATGCAGCAGGTCTACAATGACGGCGGCTACGAGCTTTTGGGATATGCAGACCAGGGGTTCCGTGTCATGACAACAAACAAAAAGATAGAAAGCCTTGCTGATTTTAAGGGTCAGAAAATCCGTACCATGGAAAACTCTTATCATATGGCATACTGGAAGGCGCTCGGAGCAAGCCCGACACCTATGACTTTCTCGGAGGTGTATATCGGTTTACAGCAGGGCACCATAGATGCGCAGGAAAATCCATATGAGGTAATCGTATCCAATAAGCTCTACGAGCAGCAGGATTATGTAGTGGAGACAAATCATCTGCCACATCTGATATCGCTTATAGTAAGCGAGGAGTTCATGAAAGGACTGACAGATGAGCAGCAGCAGATTATCCGTGATGCAGCCGAGACAGCGAAACAGTACGCCAGAGAGCAGTCTGACGAGAGGATTGCCTCAAAGATAAAGACAATCGAGGACAGTGGCACACAAATCATCACCTTAAGCGATGAAGTGCATGAGCAGATTCGTAAGGAGTGTCAGCCGATATATGAATCGATTGAGAAAAATGTGTCGTCTGATATTGTGGATGCATATCTGACACAATAACACTTTAAAGCATTAAAATATTTTGCTTGATAAATTGGTAAAGTCTTGTTATACTATGACTAAGAAATTTGTGGTTATCAAAAATGCGAAATACTATAACGTAAAGTTATAATAATTATAATTTGACGATATTTAGATTAAATATCAAAATCCAATATGAAAACCACACATAAGTAAGGAGACACACCATGGACAAAATCGAGGAAATCCGCGCAAAGATTGGGGAATGTGACGATATAATAATTAAGCAGCTTGCGGTCAGAATGTCACACATTCAGGAGATTATATCATACAAGAAGGCAACAGGAATCCCAATCTTACAGCCGGAGCAGGAGAAAAAGCAGACAGATGCACTTGCGGCAAAGCTTGGCGATAATGAATTTGAGGAAGAGATACTTGATATTTTCAAGTATATCATGAAGAACAGCCGTCGTATCCAGGCAAAGAGCCTTTTCGATTACAATATATTCCTGATCGGTTTCATGGGTGCAGGAAAAAGCACTGTAGCAGGAGAATTAAAGGATAAGCTCGAGATGGACCGTGTCGAGATGGATCAGATGATTGTTGAGAATCGTGGCATGTCAATTTCAGAAATATTTGATGAGTTCGGTGAGGCATATTTCAGAAACTTAGAGAGCAACACACTTATAGAGCTTCAGAAGAGAAAGCAGACCATTGTTTCCTGCGGTGGTGGTGTTGTCATGAGAGAGGAAAACTCAGATCATATGAAGAAAAACGGCCGTGTAGTTCTTCTTACAGCAAAGCCTGAGACTATCTACGAGCGAGTAAAGGATAGTGACGAGCGCCCGATACTAAACGGCAACATGAATGTTGAGTATATCAGCGGCCTTATGGAAAAGCGAAAGGAGCGCTATGAGGCAGTGGCAGATGTAACAGTTGCTACAGATGGCAAGAATGTTACACAGATATGCGAGGAAATCATTGCAAAGCTTATCGCACTTGATAATGAGCAGGACAATAAACAGGCATAATACAGGAATAGCACAGCACTTATTAAGGTAGCAGCCGGTTATCAGACCGTCTGCTGCTTTTTGTTCAAATACTTCAGGGGTGTATTGCTTGAAATAATTGCAAATATGATGTATAGTACTCTACAATTTAAGGGATACTGATTAAGTATGGCAGCATAACAAGGAGGTCATAATTATGTGTACAGCAGCAACTTATAAAACAAAGGATTTCTATTTTGGAAGAACACTCGATTACGAATTTTCATATGGAGATGAGATTGCGGTAACACCGCGAAACTATGTGTTTGATTTCAGGCATGCGGGAAAGCTTGAAAACCATTATGCAATCATTGGAATGGCACATGTGGCAGGTGACTATCCTCTTTACTATGATGCTATAAATGAAAAGGGACTCGGTATGGCAGGATTGAATTTCGTGGGAAATGCAGCGTATGCGGCAGCAGACGAAAACAGCTCATGCGAGAATGGCACATGCGGCATTGCAAAGACAAAGGTGGCACAGTTTGAGTTTATACCGTGGATACTGTCACTATGCGCTACTGTAGCGGATGCAAAGGAAAAATTAAATCGTATTTTACTGGTAGATACACCATTTAGCAGTCAGCTTCCGGTTGCACAGCTTCACTGGATTATAGCCGACAAAAATGAGTGCATTGTGGTGGAGTCGATGGCAGACGGTATGCATGTTTACGACAATCCGGTAGGTGTGCTCACAAACAATCCGCCATTCCCATATCAGATGGCTGCACTCAATAATTACAGAGGCTTATCTACAAAGCAGCCTGAAAATACATTTGCACCGGGAGTGGAGCTTAGTGCATACAGCCGCGGAATGGGAGGACTGGGACTGCCGGGAGATTTATCATCGCAGTCACGCTTTGTACGTGTGGCATTCACAAAGCAAAACTCCAAATCGGATGACAGTGAGAATGCAAGTGTGAGCCAGTTCTTCCACATATTAGGCTCTGTGGACCAGCAGAGAGGTCTGTGCGAGGTGACAGAGGGCAAATATGAGATTACGCTCTACACCTCATGCTGCAACTGCGACAAGGGAATCTACTATTACACCACATATGACAATAGCCAGATCACAGCGGTAGACATGAACAGGGAGAATCTTGATGAGAAGCTGCTTATCAGATATCCTGTTATTACGGAGGGAAAGATTTGTTGGCAGAATTAGAGAATCTGTTTGCCCTGCAGGATAAAAATTACAGGGAATTTCATGCGAGGCTTATGCCAAATATTGAAAAAGACCGCATAATAGGAATAAGAGTCCCGGTGCTTAGAAAGTACGCAAAGGAGCTTGCTCGTGGAAGCAGGCTCTTTTTGTCGGTTCAAAAAGAGAAACGGGTCTGTAATACAGTGAAGGAAAATGACTGTGACAATGTGGAAAAGTTTCTAAATACTCTGCCACATTACTACTATGAGGAAAATAACCTGCATATGTTTCTGATTATGCAGATGAAGGATTATGATACGGCATTGGCTTATCTGGAAGCATTCCTGCCATACATAGACAACTGGGCGACATGCGACAGTGGTGTGCCGGCTGTGTTCAAAAAGCACAAAAATGAGTTTCTTTTGCATGTATATGAGTGGCTGGATTCGGATAAGCCCTACACCGTCAGGTATGGCATTGGCACTTTGATGCGCCTATATCTCGATGAGGATTTTGATATAAAATATGCTTTAGATGTGGCAAAAATCCGTTCCAAGGAGTATTATGTAAACATGATGAAGGCATGGTATATCGCTACGGCACTTGCAAAGCAGTATGATGCAGTGTTGCCGATACTGCAGGAAAGGCTTATGGATAGCTGGAGCCACAACAAGGCGATACAAAAGGCGCGTGAGAGCTATCGCATCACGCCACAGCAGAAGGAGTATCTGAGCACATTAAAGGTTTAATGAAAAGAGACAAAAATTTATGAAAATAAAAAGCTTATTTGAATCAAAATTTATAAAGGTGTTTGACCTTCAGTACCGGGAGGGAAGGCATTATTATAATGCCACAAGGAGAGATGAAGAAGACCTTGTAGCCGCTAAATCCACAGATGAGTTTAAGAAAATGCTTCCGGATGCGGTGAGCTGCGTGGTGATATGGAATCCGTCAGATGATGACAAGAAATCAGGTCATGAGCCATGTCTGTTAATGAACCGCGAGTTTAGATATCCGACAGGTCAGTACCTGCTTAGCGTACCGGCAGGGCTTATTGATCCGGAGGATTGCACCGGGGACAATGATAATGCAGTGCCACTTATAAAAACCGCCATGCGTGAGCTTCATGAGGAGACAGGCCTTAAAGTGACAGAAAAAGACACGGTTTCTGTAATCAATCCATGTCTTTTCAGCACACCGGGCATGACAGATGAAAGCAACGCCCTTGTAAAGATTGTACTTAACCGCGATAGCCTTAATGGAATGTCGCAGGAGGGCGCAGTGGGCGGCGAGCTCTTTGACGGATTCGACCTTCTGACTAAGGCGCAGGCGAAGAAGATACTTGAGGATGGAGTGGACGAGCACGGCATATACTATTCTGTGTATACATGGGCGGCACTCACGTATTTCGTAGCAGACTTGTGGAGGTAGATACAGAATGTAGCGTGGTTAACCCAGCATGCGGCCGCATGCTTGCCACACAGTGGCATTTAAAATACGGAGGAATAACATGAACGATAAAAAATACTCGCTGCGCCCATATCTGCTTGCATACAAATGGCACTATGCGATAGGCATTTTTGTGCTTCTTGCAGTGGACCTTGCAAATCTGTACATTCCGCAGTTTATTGGGGAGATAATCGACGGGATCACTGCAGGAAAGCTTGATATGGCGGGCGTGGGCGGCATTATATTTAAGATACTGATAACAGGCCTGATAATCATGGCGGGGCGCTTTGGATGGAGATATTTCATCATAGGAGCATCAAGAGGAATAGAATACAGACTGCGCGATGATATGTTTTCACATATGGAGACACTCTCGGCGCGCTATTACAACAGCCACAAGACAGGAGATCTTATGGCATATTTCACTAACGATTTACAGGCTGTCAGGATGGGAACCGGAATGGCTGTCATCACCGTGTTTGACGCGGTGATCATGACGGTGATGGTGCTTGTCAAAATGGTAGTATACGTGGATTTTAAGCTGACATTATTTGCTTTTATTCCACTTATTTTTATTGCAATCGGCTGCTATTTTTATGGAATAGAGTCAAAGAAACGTCAGGTGAAAAGGCAGGATGCTTTCTCCTATCTGTCTGACAAGGTGCAGGAGAGCATTGCCGGTATCCGCGTGGTCAAGGCATTTGCGCAGGAGGAAGAGGACTTTAAGCAGTTTGAAAAGGCTTGCGAGAACAGCAGGGAGAAAAATCTTGCCGTGGTAAAGCTTCGCGCTGTCTTTGGCCCGACGCTGGATGCCGTAATCGGAATAAGCGTGATAGTGACACTCCTTGCAGGTGGCAGGATGGTGCTTGACGGACAGGTTTCGATAGGCCAGTTCGTGGCATTCAACTCATACATCGATATGCTTGTGTGGCCTATGATTGCGGCAGGCGACTGTATCAACACATTTTCTCAGGCGGCTGCGGCATGGGGCAGGATCCGGACTATTTTCGAGGAAAAACCTGATATTGTCGATATGGTGCCACCGGAAAATGTAACAGAAAATGATGGCATGGCAGGCAGAAATACAGATAATTTAGCTGAGGGTATTTATGATAAAATACAAATACATGGTGATATACAGCTTAGCCACCTCACTTTCACATACCCTGACGGCACCAAGCCGGTGCTTTCAGACGTGAGTATACATGTGAAGCAGGGCGAGATGCTTGGTATCTTAGGACGTACCGGAAGTGGAAAATCATCACTTGCCGACCTTTTGCTTAGAGTCTATGATTGTGAAAACGGCATGATACTTTTGGATGGCCGCCCGATAACAGACTATCCGCTGGCGGTTTTACACCGTGACATCTCATATGTGCCACAGGAGAATTTCCTGTTTTCCGACACACTAGAGGAGAATATAGCATTCGGTCTGGAGGACAGGATTGCCGACAACCCGGCAATTCTTGATGCGGTAAAACAGGCTGCAAAGGACGCGTGTATACACGATAATATCATGGGCTTTCCGGATGAGTACAAGACCATGGTTGGAGAGCGCGGAGTGACACTTTCGGGAGGACAGAAGCAGCGAAGCTCGATAGCCAGAGCACTTTTAAAGGATTCTGCAATCCTCATACTGGATGATTCGCTTTCTGCTGTCGATACCGATACAGAGGAGCAGATACTTGAAAACCTCATGGAAACCAGACAGGGCAAGACAACCATAGTGATTGCCCACAGGATTTCCACACTGCAGAAGGCTGACCATGTGGCAGTGCTTTCTGACGGAAAACTGACAGAGTATGGTACTCCTGAAGAGCTGCTTGAGCTTGGAGGTTTTTACGCTGATATCAGCCATAAGCAGCAGCTTGAGAGTGAGCTTGGCAGTTAAAGTGCTTGAAAAGAGTTGCTATGCAGATTTGACGATGAATAGTTACGAAATAACAGAGAAGATTATAGTATGAATTCGAGTGAAAATATAAATAAAAACGAAATGAATAAAAAAAGCTCCACAATGCGCCTCATAGCCTACATGAAGCCGTATGCCCACTGGGTGATTTTTGCCCTTCTGCTGGTGCTTGGACTGACAGCCTTTGACCTTTACAGGCCGATGCTGGTGGGTGATGCAATTGATACTTTTGGAGCAAATGGGGATTATGATGTAATAATTGCTACAGCTATCAAATATGCGGTTGTACTTGCCTTAAGCTTTGCATTCAACATCGCTCAGACCTGGATACTGCAGAAAACAGGCCAGAATATCATTCTTCAGATTAGAAAAGACCTCTACAGACATATCCAGTCTCTTGGCAGCAGGTATTTTGATATCACGCCGGTTGGAAAGCTTGTAACCCGTGTGACAAATGATGTTGAGGCTCTCAATGAGATGTATTCGGGCATTCTCGTACAGCTTTTCAGAAATATTGTAAAAATAGTGGGACTTGCAGGCGTCATGCTCGTGCTTGATGTTAGGCTTGCTGCGATATCATTTGTGCTGATGCCGCTTGTAATTGGGCTAACGGTGCTGTGCCAGAAAATTGCCAGAAATATTTACAGGCTTTATCGTACGCGCCTGACGGACATCAATACATTTTTGTCCGAGCATCTTTCGGGAATGAAAATTATACAGATATTTGGCAGACAGGAGCGCAAGTTCGAGGAATTTCATGATAAAAATACAAAGCTCTACAAGGCTTTTTACAGGGAGATGCTCATGTATGCGGTATTCCGTCCGCTTATCTATATTCTGAGCATTTTGTCACTGATGATAGTGCTGTGGTTCGGAAGCAGAAATGTGTTTGATGAGATTATTTCGGTCGGCACTCTGTATATTTTCTCGAATTACATCAGGTCATTTTTCGACCCGATACAGGAACTTGCAGAGCAGTTTTCGACACTGCAGTCATCAATTGCATCAGCAGAGAAGATATTTACGGTTATGGATGAGGATGAATTTATTCCTGAGGTCGAAAATCCTAAGCAGCCGGATAAAATCACCGGAAAAATTGAATTTGACCATGTCTGGTTTGCCTACGACGGCGAAAATTATGTGCTTAAGGATGTCTCATTTGTCATTAATCCGGGCGAGAAGGTGGCCTTTGTCGGCGCAACCGGAGCAGGAAAATCATCCATTTTAAATCTTATAGGCAGGTATTATGATATACAAAAGGGACATATCTACATTGATGGCATCGATATCAGACAGCTTAGCAAAAAGCAGCTTCGCAGTGCAATCGGCCAGATGCAGCAGGATGTGTTTATATTCGAGGGGGATGTGGCATACAATATCCGCCTGAATGATGACAATATCACGGATGCACAGGTAAAGGCGGCAGCAGAATATGTAAATGCCTCACACTTTATCGAAAAGCTCCCACAGGGCTATCACGAGCCGGTTACGGAGCGTGGTGCGACCTTCTCGGCAGGAGAGCGTCAGCTATTGTCCTTTGCAAGGACACTCGCCCACAATCCGAGCATACTGGTCATGGACGAGGCAACCGCCAACATAGATACAGAGACAGAAATTCTCATACAGGAGGCGCTTGAAAAGCTCATGGACGGCAGGACAACAATCATGGTTGCGCACCGTCTGTCCACTATCCAGCATGCTGACTGCATCATGGTCATGCACAAGGGACGTATATGTGAGCGCGGTACGCACAGGGAGCTTCTGGAGCAGGATGGCATATACAGGAAGCTGTATGAGCTGCAGATATCGTAGGGATAATTAGCATAAGCTGCAGATATCATATGGGTAATTTATAATATGATATGAGGGTCAAAAGGTATTTTGCCCCTCATGAAAGGTGACTTGGGATGGTATGGAAAATAAACAATAACTGTCAGATTTTTATAGAAAAAACGGATTCCATCGCAGGCCGGCAGAAGGAGATAATTCCACATGTGTCTGCCTATTATGTGGATAAATACACAACTATTTCAGAAAAAGGTGTAAAAACAGGCAGCAACAGGCTGCGCGGCACAGCGGCTCAGGAGCTTTTGGCGGGATACATGCTCTACAAATATCTGGGGATATCATCGGATGAACAGCTTGTCAGAAATGAGCATGGTAAGCCGGAAATAGCAGAAGGATATAAGAATGAGAGCGCAGCTTTTTTTAATCTGGCACACAGCGGCCCATATGTGGTGCTTGCAATATCAGACAGACCTGTTGGCGTGGACATAGAGCAGACAAAACGCATGAGCTTCAAGGTGGCAAAGCGTATAATGCGAAAAGAGCAGCTTGACAGACTCGAAGGCTTTGAGAATGAATCTGATGCATTTCAGATTGAGCTTACAAAATACTGGACGCAGTATGAGGCGATAATGAAGCTTGTCGGTACAGGCTTTTCGGGGGAGCTGGATGATAAGACGATGGAGGCTTATGAAAAAAGGGTAGTGTTTCGTGAGCTTGAGGATTATGTAATTGCGGTGGTGATAAAGTAGAGATTGAAAAAATTTCTTGGTTATTGTAATATATAAGCATGGATTGCGTCTATATAAGTGAAGGAAGCTATTTATGGAAGCACAATGATGCAGTTATATATTTAAGGGGGATTTGCCATGAAGAAGATTCAATTATTTTTAAAGTACTTAGTTTTAATGCTGTTTTTAATAGTATGGATTATTATAATGTTTTTCACTGATTGTATGAATTCGCAGGCGTTTAAGATATATTGCATGTTTGCAGTGGGGTGTGGATGTGCATACTCAATCTGGGAGAAAACCTATGTACCGGATGCAAGGTCATATATTGCAGAAAAAGCATTAGCATTAATACTTATAGTAGCTGCTTTCATCAGATTATTATGTTTTTAATAAAAAAAGTCAAAATACGTAACAGACTTTTCTGTTGCGTATTTTTTTTGGTTGTTTTTTTATCCACATATGTTAGAATATAATCAAAGCAGTTTTTCTATAGCAACCTGTACGGTCGTTGGCACATTAATTACAGATATGACTATATGCTCTGTAAATATGTGAGGCATAATAAGATGTCGTCCGGCGATAAGGGCGTGCAGGGTCTTCAATACCTTAATTATTTTTCATATTCCCTGAAATTCTTGCTTTTAAATGTTTCATTATTTTATTTAAAGCAGGATAAGAGGGGTTTTACCACACAGATATTTCCTGCTTTTGTGTTTTCAAATGAAGGAGGATTTTATATGAGTGGTAACAGAGAGTACAAAAGTGATGTTTTCAGTATGCTGATGCAGGATAAGGAAAGAGCCTTACAGCTGTATAACGCAATGAATGGGTCTAGCTATGACAATCCGGAGGATGTTGAGATAGTGATTCACGATGGCGGCATTTCACTTTCGGTCAGAAATGATGCATCGTTTATCGTGGATGCGAGATTGAGCATATATGAGCATCAGTCCACAGTTTGTCCGAATATGCCAGTGAGAAGTCTTATTTATTTCAGTGTGATATTGTCAGATATGCTCAGCGACAAGAAAAAAGGAACAAAAAAGGGCAAGAACATCTATGGCAGAAGACTGGTAAAGATACCGACACCACATTTTGTGGTATTTTACAATGGTGAGGAGGAACAGCCGGAGGTTCAGGAGCTTAAGCTGTCCGATGCGTTTGAGAAGCCGACCGACGAGCCGAATCTTGAGCTTAAATGTAAGGTGTACAATATAAACGACGGAAAGAACAAGGCTATTATGGAGTCCTGTGGCTGGCTGAATGATTATATGACATTTGTAAATAAGGTCAGAGAGTATCATGCAGACGGGGCATTTGATGATCTTGCTATAGATATTGAGAAGGCTATAGACTATTGTATTGACAATGATATTCTGAAGGAGTTTCTAAAGACTTACAGAAGTGAGGTGACGAAGAGTATGCAGTTAAATTACGAATTTGACAGGCAGCTTGAGCTTGAAAGAGCTGATGCTATCGAGGAAGGCTTAGAACAAGGAATAAAGCAAGGCTTAGAACAAGGCTTAGAACAAGGAATAGAATTGATTAACCAGCTAAATCAGATTTTATTGTCCGAAGGCAAATATGATGAATTGCAGAAAGCTTCAAAGGATAAGGAGTATCAAAAAAAGCTTCTTGCAGAGTATGGACTTCTCAATGAGAAGCAAGGTGAATAAATGAGACAAAAAGAACTTGAAAAATGGTTAAAGATAGTAATAATAGCGGTAGCACTTTGCGGATTAGTGGTCTGTGCGGTTGCCATACCATGGATAGGGCATGTGCTTATTGCGCCTGATCCGCAGATTTCTGATATGTATATACCATGGCTTGTTCTGTTTATCATCAGTGCAATTCCGTGCTATGTTATATTGTATCTGGGCTGGAGAGTAGCTGTAAATATCGGAAAAGACAGGTCGTTTTCCTTAGAGAATGCGAGACATATAAAGCTGGCATCGAAAATAATTCTGTTTGATGCATTGTATTTTTTTGTTGTGAATGTCTGCATGTGGAGGATATATGTGAATCATCCGGGGGTGATACTGGCTCTTGTGTTCATAGTGTTTGCCTGTGTTGTGGCATCGGTCGTGGCGGCGGTTTTGTCACATCTTGTGGTAAAGGCCGCAGATCTGCAGGAGCAGAGTGATTTGACAATATAGCGTGTGCGCTACAGTTTTATTTGAGCGGGAGAGATACATGGAAGGCGAGATTATTTTTAACATAGACGTAATGCTTGCAAAGAGAAAGATGAGCGTTACGGAGCTGTCGCAGCGTGTGGGAATCACCATGGCAAATATATCAATTTTAAAAAACGGCAAGGCAAAGGCAATCAAGGTATCCACGCTTGCAAAGCTATGTGAAGCACTTGACTGTCAGCCGGGAGATTTGCTGGAATATAGAGATTGCTCTTGCGATAATGGAGAAAATATAGTATCATAAGTGATTGGCGTGCGCCATCTTGGGCGTACAAACAGCAACGTATTATGGGAGGCAATTGATAGATGAATAATTATGATGTGATAATCATTGGAGCGGGACCGGGAGGTATCTTCGGAGCATATGAGCTTATCGAGAAGAATCCTGACTGCAAAATAGCGGTTTTTGAGGCAGGACATGAGCTTGCTAAGAGAAAATGTCCTATCGACGGAAAGAAAATAAAGAGCTGTATTTCCTGCAAGAGCTGTTCTATTATGAGCGGTTTTGGCGGCGCAGGTGCTTTTTCAGACGGAAAATATAATATTACAAATGATTTTGGCGGTACCTTGTACGAGCATATCGGCAAGCAGCCGGCCATTGATCTGATGGAATATGTTGACGAGATTAATATGAAGTACGGCGGTGAGGGCACAAAGCTTTATTCTACAGCCGGCACAAAGCTCAAAAAGGTCTGCATGCAGAATAAGCTCAAGCTTTTGGATGCATCGGTCAGACATCTCGGAACTGACATAAACTATGTTGTTCTGGAAAATATGTATGCACATCTGAAGGACAAGGTGGATTTTTATTTCGATACACCTGTTGAGTCGGTAGAGGTACTGTATGATGAGAATAAGGCAGGTGCTGATGCTTGCAGTTTACAAGAGGCTCACACAGACAATGTATCCGGATATGCAGTAAAAACAGCGGATAGCACATATGAGAGCAGATACTGTATCATCTCAGTTGGAAGAAGCGGAAGCAAGTGGATGGAGAAGGTCTGCAATGACCTTGATATCCCAACCAAGTCAAACCGTGTGGATATCGGTGTGCGTGTTGAGCTTCCGGCCCTGATTTTCTCACATCTGACAGATGAGCTGTATGAGAGCAAGATTGTATACAGAACACAGCTTTTTGAGGATAATGTGCGTACCTTCTGCATGAATCCGCATGGCATCGTGGTAAATGAAAATACAAACGGCATCGTAACAGTAAACGGACACAGCTACGAGGGAGCAGACAAGCAGACTGAAAACACGAACTTTGCTCTTCTTGTTGCGAAGCATTTTTCAGAGCCATTCAAGGATAGCAACGGATATGGTGAGAGCATCGCGCGCCTTTCAAATATGCTTGGTGGCGGTGTAATTGTACAGCGCTTTGGTGATCTTGTGAGAGGGCGTCGAAGCAATGAGAAGCGTATTGAGGAAGGACTCGTTACTCCTACACTTTCAGCTACACCGGGAGACTTAAGCCTGGTGCTTCCAAAGAGAATCCTGGACGGAATCATTGAGATGATTTATGCGCTCGACAAGATAGCACCGGGAACTGCAAATGACGATACCTTGCTTTACGGCGTAGAGGTCAAGTTCTACAACATGGAGGTAGAGCTTAACGATAAGCTTGAGAGCAAATATAAGGGACTTTACATCATCGGAGACGGAAGCGGTGTGACACATTCACTTTCACATGCGTCGGCAAGCGGTGTGTATGTTGCGCGTGAGATTGAGGCAGAGAGATAGTTGCTGTTAAAGATGGTTACTGTTCACACCTAACAGTGTGACCAGCAACGATTACAGCCCATTTAAAATGATATGTTAGAACATAATATTTCTATAATTGGGAAATATTATCATTATGAACTATTGAAATGCTACATTGGTTAGATTAAACTAACTATGTAGCATTTTTCTTTATTTATAAATATATGCATATGTGGCAGGCTTTCACATATGTATTTTTATGATTAAAGGGTCAAAAGGTATCATCGATGCATGTTTGCATTCAATCCTACAATCATGACATAGAGAAACTGTATTGTAGGATAAAATTGAATCAGAAAAAACATAAGGAGGTTCATAATGAATTATTTAGAAATCGAAAAGGTAGTGGGCAGAGAAATACTTGATTCCAGAGGAAATCCTACAGTTGAGGCAGAGGTTTATCTGGTTGACGGAACTGTTGCAAGAGGCACAGCACCATCAGGAGCTTCAACAGGAGAGTTCGAGGCACTTGAGCTTCGTGACGGAGACAAGAGCAGATATCTGGGCAAGGGTGTTACCGGGGCAGTAGAAAATATAAATACTGTAATCAACGACATATTGACAGGTATGGACGCAAGTGATATCTATGCAATAGATGCGGCTATGATAGAGGCAGATGGCACAAAGGACAAGTCTAAGCTTGGAGCTAATGCCATTCTTGCTGTATCAATTGCGTGTGCGAGGGCGGCAGCTGTATCACTTGATATTCCTCTCTATAGATTTTTAGGTGGTATCTCGGGAAACAGACTTCCTGTACCTATGATGAACATTGTAAACGGTGGATGTCATGCACTCTCATCAGGACTTGACGTGCAGGAGTTTATGATTATGCCGGTAGGTGCGCCTTCATTCAAGGAGTGTCTCAGATGGTGTGCTGAGGTATTTCATGCACTTGCAGCCATATTAAAGGAGCGCGGTCTTGCCACGTCAGTCGGTGACGAGGGTGGATTTGCACCGGCACTCAAATCTGACGAGGAGGCTATCGAGACAATACTTGAAGCTGTAAAGAAGGCAGGCTATGAGCCGGGCAAGGATTTTAAGATTGCCATGGATGCCGCATCATCAGAGTGGAAGAGTGAAAAGGGCAAGGGCTTTTACAAGCTGCCAAAGGCCGGTACAGAGTACACCTCAGAGGAGCTTATAGAGCACTGGGCAAAGCTTTGTGACAAATATCCTATTATATCAATCGAGGATGGTCTTGATGAGGAGGACTGGGAAGGCTGGCAGAAGCTTACTGCGCGTCTGGGCGATAGGGTACAGCTTGTGGGAGATGACCTGTTCGTAACAAACACTGAGAGACTTGCAAAGGGAATAAGCCTTGGAGCAGGAAATGCAATCCTGATTAAATTAAACCAGATCGGTTCAGTATCAGAGACTCTTGAGGCTATCAAGATGGCACACAAAGCAGGCTATACAGCAATCAGCTCACACCGCTCAGGTGAGACTGCCGACACAACAATTGCAGACCTTGCGGTGGCACTCAACACATGTCAGATAAAGACAGGTGCACCTTCGCGCTCAGAGCGTGTTGCAAAGTATAACCAGCTTTTAAGAATTGAAGAGGAACTGGGAAAGAGCGCAGTTTATCCGGGGATTAAAGCGTTTAATGTGCAGCAGTAGTTTAAAATAAAACTCTATGACTGCATTAAGTCAATATCCATTGGAGTGTCTTTAGGAGAAAATAAGATAAGTATAGTCGCAGATATCATAATATGGTATCTGCGATTTTTTGTTTTTTTCAGTAATTCTAAATGTCGTCGAAAAATCTCATTTTAGCACATCAATTGTAGCAATTAAAATAGATTTATCGTAACACGATAAAAAAATATTGCAAAACCAAAAACTGTGTAGTACAATTAGCTTGCCGGTAAGTGAATAATATGAGAAAATAACTACATAGATAGTAAGGAGGTAGCTATGGACAATAATAATATCGGGGGCATGAATCCACAACAGTTTTCACAGAACACGCCACAGACTTCACAGCCACATATGGGAATGTCAGGTATCGAACTGCAGAATATGCAGCAGGAAGCGGAGCAAAGACGGCGTGAGCAAAGCAGGAGAAACGCGGATTTTTTTGGCAGGCTATGTATACCTACGATAATATATGCGCTGCTGTACACCCTTTTCCTGTATGAGAATACAGGTGGAATACTTGTTACGTTGTTTGCAATCGTCACAGGAGTATACAGCCTGTATTGTATGAAGATACTTCATATAGAGGCAAAGCCACTCACTATATGGTACAGTGTGATGATGATACTCACAGGCCTTTTGTCAGGCTTGACCGGTAATAAAATTATACAAGGATTTAATTTTTGCTGGATACTTGTGTTTCTTGTTTTTATGCTGCTTCACAATTTCTGCAATGACAGACAGTGGGGGCTCATAAAGTATATCGCTGCGGCATTTCAGGCAGTGTTTGGAGCGATTGGATGTATAGCTGAGCCGTTTATGGATATTGCCGACTATATGAGAAATGAGCGCATGGATAGTGACAATATGGGCAGTGAAAGTGTGGTCGGTGACAGTGCAAATGCAACTGCCGGAGAGGGGCATGTGAAAAAACACAGAATGCTTTATGTGTTTATCGGAATAGCAATTGCCTTTCCTCTGGTTGTGTTGATAGTGGTGCTGCTGTGCTCTGCGGATGCGGTTTTTGCCTCAGTAATAAAGAAAATATTTGCTGATATCAATTTCTTTACAGTGAGCAAGGTTGTATTTCTTTTTGTATTTGCGCTTTTCTCATCGTACTGCGGTATAAAGTATCTGAGCAAGAAGCGTATATCGGATGCACCGGTTGAGACTCCGGCATTTCCGGCTGCAATCGGTATCACTGTAGCTGCAACTATATCAGTGGTATATGTATTTTTCTGTTTTATACAGATTGTGTATCTGTTCGGGGGACTTATGCAGCTTCCAAGTGGTTATACCTACGCCAGGTATGCGAGAGAAGGCTTTTTCCAGCTGCTTTTTGTGTGTATACTTAATGTGATTATCGTATTGCTCGGAAGTGGATTGTTCAGGAAAAATAAAATATTAAATGCATTTTTAATTTTAATAACACTGTGCACATATATCATGATTGCATCAAGTGCATACCGTATGGGACTGTATGTGTCAGAGTACGGGCTGACAGCCACCAGGCTTTGTGTGTTCTGGGCACTTGGAGTGATAGCGCTGTTTATGCTCGGAGTGATTTTATCTATATGTAAGCCTGCTTTTTCGCTATTTCGGTACGGAATAATAGTAATCGGGGTATGTTATCTTGTGCTTGCATTTGCAAGGCCTGATTATCTGGTTGCAAGGTACAATACAGTATGTATGGAGGATACAGACTACAAATATCTGATGTCACTTTCCACGGATGCATCCCCGGCGCTTGCGGATGATGCGGACTTTATGGAAAATAAGGGTATGGTCACCATGTATGCAAGACAGCTGGCAGGTGAGACAAATGACAGCTTAAGACAGCTCAATGTATCTCATATAAAGGCGGCACATTTATTCAGGGATAGCATAGATGAGGTAAAGAACTCACAGCTTATCCTTTTATATGTATATTCGCCTTACGATTCGGGCAGCTATAACAACAATGATACCGGTCTTGATGGCGTGGACAGCATACAGATGGGCTATCATGTGTTAAAGGATACAGAAGATGATGACACAGCCAACTATGATTACGACAGTTATAGCATGGATGATACAAGAGTGGCTGCACCAGTATTTTTCAAATGGGTGGATGCAGTCGAGGTGAAGAAGATTTCCGACAGTGAGCGTATCTTCCTTGCAAAGATTCCAAGAAAGGCATTAAAAGGCAAAGATGGAGTGAATATTGAATACAGATTTAATAAAAATGGAGATGTTATATATTCATCCCAGTACAATGTTATTCTTGACAAGAAAAAAGGACTCAACGAGGCAATGTCATTAAGTTAAGATGACCAATCAAGATCTTAGCATCAGAAATGATGC
>ENA-UONT01000153-UONT01000153.1-human-gut-metagenome-genome-assembly--contig:-CS20-NODE-153-length-98468-cov-142.914960_pt1 | contig 98468 bp, 116 predicted proteins | sample MGYA00242459_ERZ724006 | MGnify/ENA metagenome assembly ERZ724006
AGGATTTTAGACGAGCAGAAAGAGGAAAAGAAACGAAAGGAGCAATCGAATGAGTGAAGAAAAACGAAAGCTCGGCAATTATGAGGTCGTGAACAGCATTTATATTGGCGACAAAGAGGTTGTTTTCGGTGTAGATAAAAGCGATAAATACCCTTTCCTTGTAAGCTACTGCGACTACCATAATCCGTTTGGTGTGCCGTGGGCAACAGAAAGCGTTGGTTGTGACGATTATCTGGAAGCTATGGGGATTTTCATTCAGCGAGTACAGTCCCAGATAGAGCAAACCAAATCCGAATTATCCAAATTCGCTTTTGACAATACCGTGTTCACGAAAGACCATTGTATTCCCGACAAACGCAGCAGCAGTATTGTCGGCAAGGTTGTCGTTATCAATGCAGAGCCGAAACGGTATGAATATCAGCACCCTGCTTTTCAGCTCGTTTTGGCGGACGGCGGCAATGGAGCAACAGGCGGCAGAGGTAACGCTGTCTTTGGTACTTGCCTTGCCACAGGCGAAAAATCCAGATGGGAACGGTACGATGTGTTAGGAGAAATCAAGCCCGAATGTATGCCTGATTGGGCAAAGGAAGCTCTTGCAAAAATCAAGGAGCAGCAAAAAGAGAAAAAAGAGAAAAATCGGGAGGAACGCTGATATGGAGATACGAGCTTTAACCCCTGCCGAACAGAAATACACCTACGCTCAAAGTATGCAGCTTGAGGGACAGACAAGTAATATCGGACACTTGCGTGGAGATTTTGCATCTTCTGGGTATGGCTTTTACACTACTTGGTTTGATACAAGACCGCAATGGAAAACGGACGAGTTTAAGAAAGAGCTTGACAAGGTTATCAATTCGCTTCGTGAGGACAAGGGACTTTTGCACAACCGCTATGATATGAGTGCGTTTGCAAAGCATTATCCCGAAAGCGCATTTGCAGGAAGCTATTGCACCGAGTACGGTTTTCGTGTGGATACGGAAAAACACGCCTTTCTGTTTCGGTGCAATCCAACTAAGGGCGATTACAATTTTTACTGCTATTGCTTTGTGAAAGAATGGCTTGATAAGCATATCCAAAAAGCTGAACAGGGTATCCGATTTATCGACCCAAATTACAAAGAGCTGTTTCGTATCCCAGACGGCGGCAAAATCATCATCACATCATCGTGGGGAGAAAAAACCGAACGCCCCTGCCGTTTTATTGACGAGTATCATACCGAGATTGGAAATAACATTTTCCATATCTGCGAGTTTGCCGAGCGTATGGAACAAAACGGAGTGACCTATGAGCCAAAGCCCACAGAGCCGCAGACGGTAACAAAAGCCCCAAAGCATAAAGATTTAGAACGATAGGAGGTTTTGAAAATGGCACTCAACCAAAAGGCAATCAAGGTGCTTGGTAAGGTCTTTGAAGCAGGCTTTACTGATGAAAAGTCGATTGCCGCTATGACAATGGACGATATACTTGCGATACAGGGTATCACCATAGCCGACATCGGTATTATCAATGAGCTGCAAAAGAGTATCAAGGCAAACAAGGTCATTTCCTTTTTCGGGGGTAATGCTGAATGAGTACAGAGCTTATCAACCGTATTACAGTAAAGAAAGACGGTGTATATCTGTCCTCACACAGTTCAAATGATACTGCCCCCTTTCACGCTTGGCGGTGTAACAGCCTTTCGGAAATCTATGCCGCCGAAGGGCAGGCAGGACTTGACCGAGAAATCGTCTGTATGCTGTATGAATACGCACAGTTCCGTGGCAGTCATAAAAGCCTTGACCGTTATCGCTATGCGATTGAAAGTCCTGCTGCTCACGCCATCTATAAAAAATATACCGACCAAATTGACGACAAATACGAACAGATGGACGAAGCGGATAAGGACAGCGTATGGTACAAGCCGACAGAAAAGGCAAAGGAATATCGAGCCTTTGAGCGTGAAATGCGTAACAAAATGTACGCTGAGATTGCCGAGCGATGCGGCGAGTATGACCGTAAACACAAAAACCGAGATTTAGAACGATAAGGAGGTGTGTAAAGAATGGCTGCGAAGTATCAGCTAATTACAGAGCTGTATCGGCGCACAGGCGTAGCGGTTGCTAAAAATCCGCAGGCGTGGCAGAACTTTTTGTCTGCTGCTTGCCGCAACTATAAATGCCGCTTTGATGAACAGCTCTTGATTTACGCTCAACGCCCTGACGCTGTTGCGGTAGCACAGCTTGAAACTTGGAACAAGCAGTTTAAGCGTTGGGTAAACAAAGACAGCAAAGGCATTGCGGTGTTCGACTCGAAAGGTCGCAGGAACACGCTGAAATACTATTTTGATATATCCGATACGCACGAGGGTTATTACGGCAGCCGCCCTGTTCCGATATGGCAGATGAGTGAGCGATACGAGCAGGCAGTTATTGAACGGCTTTCCGACAGATTTGGCGATGTAGAAAGCGCAGACCTTGCTTCGGTGCTGATGGAAACGGCAAAAAACGCAGTTGAGGACAATTTGCAGGATTATATGCCGCAGCTCAAATCCTGTACGCAGGACAGTTTGTTAGAGGAACTTGACGAATATAATATCGAGGTCATTTACCGACAGCTTGCGGTCAACAGCGTAGCATATATGCTGATGAGCCGTTGCGGTGTTGATACCGAAGCGGTATTTGAGCGTGAGGATTTTGCGGAAATCATTAACTTTAATACTCCCGCTACTATCAACGCCCTCGGTATTGCTACAAGCGACATTTCTGAAATGGCACTCAGGGAAATCTCTCAGACTATCCGAGATGTGCAATTTGCGGAGAAAAACAAAAATCGCACCTTTGCGCCGCAATCTCAAACACGCTATGATGTAGGCAGAGAACAAGCCGAAAGGAGTAATCATAATGAGCGAAATCACATACACCAAACAAGGGGATTATCTTATTCCCGACCTAACATTACCGACAGAGCCAGAAATTCAGCTTGGCAGATACGCTTTGATGCACAGGGATTATCTGGAGCAGCACAAACGAGTGACCTACCTCAACCTGCTGACATCGGGCGAGCTGAACAAACATCTTTACGAAGTGGAACAGACAGCTCTTACGAGGTTGGAGCTTCTGACAAAACAGCTTTGCAAGGAGCAGGGCGTGACGGAGGAACTGAAAGAAAAAGCACCGATGCAATGGGTCGAACTGATGAACAATATCCGCAGTCAAGCGGAGGAAACGATACTGAACGAGCTGATTTACAGCTAAATGTCGCTGATGAACAGCAGGTCACAGTTAATCTCCCCACCGTAGAAGAACAGATTGAAATGTTAGCTGAAGCAGAGGACGAAAAATCCTCTGCTTTTGTTATTTCTCAGGAAGATATTGACTCTGTTTTCCTAAGCGGAAGCGGCTTTCAGAATGGTAAATACCGTATCTACCGTCAGTTTCAAAAGAATGAGGACAGCAAAGGCAATATTGATTTTCTCAAAAAAGAGTACGGCACAGGCGGCGGTACGCATTATTTCCCAGACGGTACGCAGGGACACACTTGGCACGACGGGAAAGGCATTGCGATTGAAAAGTACGGCTCATCTGCAACCCCCGACCTTGTTCTTTCTTGGGCAAAGGTAGAAAAACGGCTGCGTGAGCTGATAAAGAATGACCGCTACCTGAATGAAAAGGAAAAAGACCATTACGCCGATTATCTCGAAAGCGAGGAAACTCCGCAGTATGAAATCGACACGCAAAGGAAAATGGCAAGGCAGCGTTTCATCGACGCAAACCGTGACCTTCCGCCTGCCGATAAGAGAGATACCCTTGCTTTGCGGCTGTCCGATTTTATCCGTGATTTAGACGGTTATGAGAAAGACCTGCTTGAAAATGTGGAGCGTACCGACCTTGCAGATGTGACCGCTGAACAAATGGAACAGCATTTAGGCGACCCCTCTACTGTTCAGCAGCTCATTGATTTTCTTGCTTTGGTACAGGGAAAGACCGCCGATGTTTACAGTCGCAGCAATGCGTGGCGGTTTTCACAGGAGCTTATGGAGCTGTATCCTCTCCGCTATGTCTATCACGAGGACGATGTTGTATATATCGGGGCAGACAAATATGAGATTGCGGCGTTTGATGAAAACGCTGTTTCTCTGCGTAATCCCGACTTTCCATTGTTCGGCAAGGAACTCAGCCGAGCTGATTTTGAGGAAAAGTTAAAGGAAAACCCTGCTAACGACCATTTGAAAGTAGTCGTTACCGAAAAGCAGAGTGTTCAAACACCGTCCGAAGAAAAGCCAGACGGCATAAAGTTCTCTATCGGATTTTCGGAACACCCCGCCTTTTATGACAGGCAGTTTAATGACCGATATACCGATTTGAGCTTTGCTCTGGGTAACTATCTTCTCGGCGTTCTGGACGAAAAGCAGCATAGAGAGCGTGAAAGCAAGGATAATGTCGGGTGGTATCATAAGACCGATTTTGAGATTACCGCTACTATCGGCGGCGAAGATTTCCATTATGAAGGACGGTTTGATATTGGCGACGGCGAGGGCGACCTTATCTCCCATATCAAAAATTTTTACGAATACTCTCTGTCACCGAATTGCCCGTTTATTCCCGAATGGAAGAAACAGGGCGAGGATTATTACCGTAAACAAATAGAAAGCCTGCAATGGGGACGAGATGTGTTTGTACCTTATCTGGAGCAGCATAAAACGCTCACCCCAGAGGACGAAAAGCTCTATGCGGAGATTCTGGTAACGGAAAGCGATTGGTTTGTCCCTGTTGAGGATAAACAGCAGGCTTCTGATTTGCAGCCGCAGATTGTCGCTTATTATAAGTCCGATGACGAAAATATTGTCATTGTGCAGGCTTCCAACGGAAAATATTTTAATCACTACGGCTACGATGAGGACAGCAACAGCTTTGCTTCTGCGGCAGGCGGCTTTGATACCTTTGAAGAAGCCGAGCAAACCTTATACGCTCATCGCCCGACAGCCATAGATATAACAGAGGAAAAGCAAACTCCGCATTATACCGTAGAACTGACTTCCGATGCCTTTGCCGACCCGTTTATCATACGGGATAACACCGTACCATACGGAAAGGACGGGCAATATTACGATGTGGACGGCATTTACCAGACCTTTGAAACCGAGGAAGAAGCACAGGAATATGCTGACACCTTGAATAGTGCCGAAAATATCGTCAAGCTGTTCGCCCAGAAATATGAGGAACGAAGCCAGCAGGAACAGCCCGATATACAGGATAACTCTGACCTCATCGGCAAGGAAATCCTTATTGATAACCGCCGCTATGTCATTGAAAGTATCAGCGAAATAAGCGGTGATGTGTCAATGCGGGATATGACCTTTGCAAATGCCGTGGGCTTTCCCATAAACCGTGTTGAGAAAATCGGCTATATCCGCAGTCTGCTCAGTAAGGCACAGGAAGAAAAACAACCCGAAAAGGCTGTATCTCCTGTCCCTGCTCCCTCAGAGCCACGGCACAATTACCGTATTACCGAGGATACTTTGGGTGTCGGCGGCGCAAAAGAAAAGTTCCGTAATAATATGGCGGCTATCAATCTCTTGCACGAGTTGGAGCTTAAAAACCGACTTGCCACACACGAAGAACAGGAAATCCTTTCAAAGTATGTCGGTTGGGGCGGTCTGTCTATGGCGTTTGACGAAAACAATGCGGCTTGGGCTGATGAGTTCAAAGAGCTGTATGCAAGTCTTTCCCCAGAAGAATACCGTGCGGCAATGGAGTCCACCCTGACAGCGTTTTATACGCCGCCTGTTGTAATCAAAGGTATGTATGAAGCTCTTGAGCGTTTGGGATTTTCCGAGGGCAGTATTTTAGAGCCGTCCTGCGGAACGGGCAATTTCTTCGGACTGCTTCCCGATACGATGGCAGGCTCAAAGCTCCACGGTGTAGAAATCGACCCTCTTACAGGAAAAATCGCAAAGCAGCTTTATCAAAAAGCCAATATTGCCGTGCAGGGTTTTGAAGAAACAAAGCTCCCAGACGACCACTTTGATGTGGTTATCGGCAATGTGCCGTTTGGCGATTTTAAGGTCAACGACAGCCGTTACAACGCCCAGAAGTTCCTTATTCACGATTACTTTTTCGCAAAGGCTCTTGATAAAGTTCGTGCGGGCGGTGTTGTTGCGTTCATTACCTCTAAGGGAACAATGGATAAGGCAAGCCCCGAAATACGCAAGTATATTGCTCAGAGAGCCGAGCTGCTCGGAGCTATCCGACTGCCTGATAACACTTTCCGAGCAAACGCAGGCACAGAGGTTACGAGCGACATTCTATTTTTGCAGAAGCGTGACCGAGTGATTGACACAGAGCCAGATTGGGTACACCTTGATACCGATGAGAACGGTATTACGATGAACAGCTATTTTGTGCAGCACCCAGAGATGATTTTAGGCGAGATGAAAATGGAAAGCACACGCTTTGGTTTTGACTCCGCCTGCAAAGCCTATCAGGATATACCTTTGTCGGAGCTGCTTCATAACGCTGTTCAGAACATTCAGGGAGAAATCCCAGAGTACGAAAACGAGCTTGATGAAATCTCTGACGGGCAGGACGCTTCTATTCCCGCCGACCCGAATGTGCGAAACTTCTCGTATGCGTTGGTGGACGGCAAGGTTTATTTCAGAGAAGATGACCGTATGACCCCTGCGGCGGCGTCTGTTACCGCAGAAAACCGTATCAAGGGACTAATCCAAATCCGTGATTGCGTGAGAAAGCTCATAGAGTATCAGACCGAGGATTATCCAGATGATTTGATACACACCGAACAGGAAAATCTAAACCGTTTGTATGACAGCTTTACGAAGCAGTACGGACTAATCAACAACCGAGGAAACTATCTCGCTTTTGCATCGGACGAGAGTTACTTCCTTTTGTGTTCTCTGGAGGTGCTTGACGATGAGGGTAATTTCAAAAGAAAAGCGGATATGTTCACGAAAAGGACGATAAAGCCCCACCGTGAAATCACTTCCGTTGAAACCGCAAGCGAAGCTCTTGCCTTGTCTATCGGTGAAAAAGCCCGTGTTGACCTGCCCTATATGGAACAGCTTACAGGCAAACCAAAAGAAGAAATCATTAAGGACTTGCAGGGCGTTATCTTCCGTATCCCTGCAACCGAGCCTGCTCAGTATGTAACCGCCGATGAGTATTTGTCTGGCAATGTAAGAGCCAAACTCATAACCGCCGAAGCCGCAGCAAAGGAAAATCCAGAGTTTGCGGTCAACGCACAAGCCTTAAAGCAGGTCATACCGCAAGACCTGTCGGCGGCTGAAATCTCTGTCCGTCTGGGTACGACTTGGATACCGCAGGAGGATATTCAGAGGTTTGTAATGGAGCTTTTAACTCCGTCAAGCTATGCACAAAGCCGTATCAGGGTAAGATATACCCCGATTAACGGCGATTGGTTTATTGAGAATAAGAGTTCCGATTACGGAAATGTAAAGGCGGACAGCACCTACGGTACAAAGAGGGCTTCCGCCTATCGTATTATTGAGGATACTCTAAATCTCCGTGATACCCGTATTTTTGATTATGTGTATGACGAGAACGGAAACAAAAAAGCCGTATTCAACGCAAAGGAAACCACGGCGGCACAGGCAAAACAGGAAGCAATCAAACAGGCGTTTCAGGATTGGATATGGAAAGACCCAGAACGGAGAAACCGCCTTGTCAGGTATTACAATGACACTTTTAATTCCGTCCGTCCCCGTGAGTACGATGGAAGTCATATTACTTTCGGCGGCATCAGCCCAGAAATCACCCTAAGACCCCACCAAGTAAACGCTATCGCTCATATCCTCTATGGCGGCAATACGCTCCTTGCCCACAAGGTAGGTGCGGGAAAAACCTTTGAAATGGTAGCTGCCGCACAGGAAAGCAAGCGGCTCGGACTTTGCAATAAAGCGATGTTCGTTGTTCCAAATCATCTTGTCGGTCAATGGGCTTCTGAGTATCTGCGTCTGTATCCGAGTGCCAATATCCTTGTGACACGAAAGCAGGATTTTGAAACGGGAAACCGCAAAAAGTTCTGTTCCCGCATTGCCACAGGCGATTATGATGCGGTCATTATCGGGCATAGTCAGTTTGAAAAAATCCCGATGAGCATTGAACGGCAACTGGAACAGCTCGAACAGCAGCTCGATGACATTGAGCGTGGTATTGACGATGTGCAGGCAAGCAAAGGAGAACAGTTCACGGTCAAGCAGCTTATGAAAACCCGAAAAGGGATAAAAGCAAAGCTCGACAAGCTCAACGATACCAAGCGCAAGGACACGGTAATCGACTTTGAACAGCTCGGCATTGACAGGCTCTTTATTGACGAGAGCCATTTTTACAAAAATCTCTACCTTTACACTAAAATGCGGAATGTCGGCGGCATTGCCCAGACCGAAGCTCAAAAATCAAGCGACCTGTTTATGAAATGCCGTTATCTGGACGAAATCACAGGCAACCGAGGGACAATATTCGCAACGGGTACGCCTATCAGCAATTCAATGGTAGAGCTGTATTCTGTTCAACGGTATTTGCAGTATGATACCTTACTGCGGAACGGCTTGCAGCATTTTGACAGTTGGGCTTCTACCTTTGGAGAAACCGTAACGGCTCTGGAGCTTGCCCCAGAGGGTACAAACTACCGAGCCAAGACACGCTTTGCCAAGTTTTTTAATCTGCCAGAGCTGATGTTGATGTTCCGTGAGGTGGCGGATATACAGACCGCCGATATGTTAAAACTCCCCGTGCCGAAAGTCAATTACCACAATATCAAGACCAAGCCGAGCGAGATACAGACCGAAATGGTAGCTGCTCTTGCAAGCCGAGCAGAGAAAGTCAGGGCAAGGCTTGTTGAGCCGAATGTTGATAATATGCTCAAAATCACGAATGACGGGCGCAGCCTCGCTCTCGACCAGAGAATGATTGACCCGATGCTGCCAGACGACCCGAACAGCAAGGTCAACGACTGTATCGCCAATGTGTACCGTATCTGGGAGGAATACGCCGACACAAAGGCTACGCAGCTTGTGTTTTGCGACCTCTCCACTCCGAAGAATGACGGCACATTCAACATCTACGATGATGTGCGTGAGAAATTGGTTGCCCGTGGCATCCCTGCCGAGCAGATACGGTTTATCCACGAAGCGACCTCAGACGCACAGAAAAAAGAACTGTTCGCAAAGGTACGAAGCGGCGAAGTTCGTGTATTGTTAGGCTCTACCCCAAAAATGGGCGCAGGCACGAATGTTCAGGACAGGCTCATAGCCATTCACAATTTGGACTGTCCGTGGCGACCGAGCGACCTTGAACAACGACAAGGGCGTATTGAAAGACAGGGAAATATGTTCCCAGAGGTTGAGGTTTACCGCTATGTAACCGAGCAGACCTTTGACGCTTATCTATATCAGTTGGTAGAAAGCAAACAGAAATTCATATCCCAGATAATGACGAGCAAAAGCCCTGTCCGTTCTGCTGAAGATGTGGACGAGGTTGCCTTGTCCTTTGCGGAGGTCAAAATGCTTGCCACAGGCGACGAGCGTTTCAAAGAAAAAATGGACTTAGACATTCAGGTTTCCAAGCTCAAAGTGCTGAAACAAAGCTATCTATCCGAGCATTACGACCTTGAGGACAGGATACTCAAACACTTCCCTCAGACCATTGCGGAGTATGAACAGCGTATTATCTGCTACCAAGCTGACACAGCTCTTACCGAACAGCACAAGCCGCAGGGCGAGGAAAAGTTCTGTCCTATGACATTGCGTGGTATCAGCTACACCGAAAAAGCCGCCGCAGGTGAAATGCTCCTTGCGATTTGCAAGGAATATCCCTTGTCCTCACCTATTGAAATCGGCTCATATCGTGGTTTCAAAATGGAGATTTTCTATGATACGATGGGTACTCATTACTGCCTTAACCTCTGCGGGCAAGCGAAATACAAGGTGGAATTAGGCTCTGACCCTCTGGGAAACCTGACCCGAATTGAAAACGAGCTTGCCAAGCTCCCCGCACGGTTGGAAGCTGCACAGATTAAACTGGCGGAAACTATCGAGCAGCTTGAAACTGCAAAAGTCGAGGTACAAAAGTCTTTCACCTTTGAGGAAGAACTGAAAGAAAAGTCGGAACGGCTGAACGCTCTCAACATCGAGCTAAATCTGGATAAAAAAGACCCTGCCGTGCTTGACGCAGAGCCAGAAGAAACCGAGGAACAGCCCGAAAGAAAATGTGCAAATCGTGAGAGATAATCCGATTTCCACATTTGTGAAACTCTTTTTCGAGATGTATAATAGGGCTGTGAAATGAAATTCGGAGGTGGTTAGATGGCAAAGGATTTGAGCTTCAGCACATTTCTTGATGAATACGATACTGACTTTTTCGGTTATCTCAGCAAAACAAGCACAGCTTGTCATTCCGAAACAAGGTATAAAGAGCTGACGGAAAAGATTAAAACTCTCTATGAGCAATATCCTAATGTACGGAAAGTCCTTGATGTAGATAGACCTTGCGAGCTGTCTGCGGAAGAATGTACCGCTTTGAGTGAAGTGCTGAAATGCAAAAACGAAATAGCAAACTTAGAGCTGAAAGAGGTTTATTTCAAAGGCTGTATTGATTGCGTCAGCTACCTTAAAAAGCTAAGTATTCTCTAATCCATTGCGGCATTGGCGTAAAGCTGATGCCGCATTTACATAGCCGAGAGGTAGAAAAATTCATAGATATGTGATAATATAATTAAAAATACCAGAACGAAGGAGCAATATTAATGAGCAAAGATGAACATACAGAGAATGAGATACTTGAACTATTTGAATATATAGAACATTTTAATATTCATTTCAGGCTTTTACTCCGCAGGTATAAACGATTTAAAGAGATTTACTCTATTTCCAATGCTACTAACATTGATGTTATAACTTATATTGATATGATAATCGTGCAATTGAGGGCGATGTGCATAGAGAACGAAAGATATAAAAATAATTATACCGCCCAAATTTTACTTCGTAAAATTGGTGAAGATGCTTTGGCGAATAACATTGACAAAATGTTAAGCGAAGAATTTTACGATGGTTCTATTCAAGTATCAATAAAAACGGCATTGAAAATTGTAGCCGATGAATTTATATGCCATTATGATAATTTTGACGGAGAGAAATCACATCGAATATCTCTGGCAGAAATATTTATAAATAGATTGATGAGTCCTTATGAGGAAAAAAACTTAGATTATATTATGAAAGTATTGATAAATTGCATTGGTGATGGACTTGCCATACAAAAATAATTATTAGATATATACCGCTTTTACATAGCCGAGAGGTTTTCTTAATTGAAAATCCCTCGGCTTTTTCTATTTCTGGAGGTGATTTTACTGAATGAGAACTAACCGACCCTATGTGCAGCTTGACCCTGCCGTGATTGAGCAGGCACGGCAAATGGACTTGCTATCCTATCTGCAACGGTATGAGCCGAACAATCTGAAGCGTGTGACAGGCAAAGTTTACTGTACGAGAGAACACGACAGCTTGAAGATTTCCAATGGCAAATGGTATTGGTGGTCGAGAGGTTTCGGCGGCGTTTCTGCCCTTGATTATCTCATTAAGGTTAAGGAATACAGCTTTGTGGAAGCCGTAGAACTGCTTACGGGTATCACGGCGGATTGGAAGCCACCGCCTGTCCCTGTTCCAAAAGATGAGCCGAAGGAATTGCTTTTACCACCGAAAAATAGGGACTGCAACCGAGTGACCGAATACCTTTTCGGGCGTGGGATTGACCTTTCAATCATACAGGACTGTATTGCGGACGGTACGATTTTTGAAAGCTCCAAGTATCACAATGTTGTATTTATCGGAAAGGACGAAAGCGGAACACCCAAGTATGCCGCCTACCGTGGCACGATTGGAAGCTCTTTTAAGGGCGACGCTTCTGGCAGCGACAAGCGGTATTCGTTCCGACTTCTGGCAGACAAACCGAGTGATACCGTGCATTTATTTGAAGCCGCTATTGATTTACTGTCCTACGCCACCTATCTAAAGTGTGAGGGAAAGGACTATAAATCGGAAAATCTGCTCTCTCTTTCGGGTGTGTATCAGCCTAAGAAAGAGATTAAGGAAAGCAAAATCCCCATAGCCCTAACCACCTTTTTGAAAGCAAATCCCCATATCAAGACTATTTTTCTGCATCTGGACAATGACAGAACGGGCAGGCTATGTACCGCAGCCCTCAAAGAACTTTTGCAGAAAGACTACAAAATCGTTGATGAGCCGCCGCCTGTCGGTAAGGACTTCAACGATTTTTTATTGTCCTATCTGGGGATTGCAAGACCGATTTCAAGCCGTGAAAGGAGTGATGCCCGTTGATTGTCCGCAGATTTTGACCCGAAGAATAACACGACAAACCAAAAAATTAAATGTTGAAAGCGAGGAAATAACCATTGAAAAAATATGATGTAACCCTGACTGCCCACTATGAAAAGACCATTTCTGTTTGTGCTGAAAGCGCAGAACAGGCAAAGGCAAAGACCGAAATTATCCTGTTCGATACCGACCTTATCAACTTTACCGATGAGGATTTTATCTGCGGTGAAGCCAAAATCAACGAGTCTTGCGAGGACGGTGCTGAAGATACCGACGAAGAAGAAGCGAACGAGGACGAATGTTGTTCGGACTGTCCGTACTTCTGTCCCGTATGCGGAGAATGTATGTATGAGGACGAGTGCGACGAGTAATGTCTTACCAAGCACTGAATTTGGTTATCCAAATTCGCTTGTTAGGGGGCAACCCCTAATACCCCGTAACAGAAAGAGAGGTGCAGCAAAATGCGAAAACGAAATGTGCAGATACTTTTCCGCTTGACTGAGGAAGAAGCCGAACAGCTCTACTCTCTCGTTCAAAAATCAGGCTGCTCAAAAGAAGCGTTCCTGAGAGGAATGGTAAAAGGCTATCGGCTCTGCGAAAAGCCTGACCCAGAGTTTTATAAAATGATGCGTGAGCTGTCTGCCATCGGCAACCGTATCAATCAGCTTGCGGCAAAAGCCAACGCCCTGAACTTTGTGGACGCTCCGATGCTGAAAGAGGAAGCGCAAAGGTGGCACGAGTTTCAAATCGCTGTCCGAAAAAAATATCTGCTTCCAAGAAAAGCACCGTAATGGCAATCTGTGAAATATGGGATGTGCGTGGCAGGCTCGACCACCCCATAGATTATGCGGAAAATCCCGAAAAGACAGCTAACCCCAAATACACCGAAGCGGATTTGCAGGCTATGGTCGATGTAATGGAATATGCCACCAACAAGGATAAGACCGAGCAGCGTTATTTTGTCACAGGCGTAAACTGCGACCCGACCACCGCCAGAGATGAAATGATGATTGCAAAAGCGCAATGGAACGATGAAAGCGAGATTGTCTGCTATCACGGTTTCCAGAGTTTTAAGCACGGTGAGGTTACGCCAGAGCAGGCGCACGAGGTCGGTGTAAAACTTGCCCAAAAGATGTGGGGCGACAGATTTCAGGTTATCGTTGCCACTCACCTAAATACCGACTGTCTGCATAACCACTTTGTCGTAAACTCCGTATCCTTTACGGACGGCAAGCATTACCACGACAACAAAGCAAACCTGCGGCTTTTACGACAGCGTTCCGATGAGCTTTGCCGTGAATATGCCCTGTCCGTCATTGAACACCCAAGCGGAAAGAAAAAGCCATACGCTTTGTATCAGGCTGAGAAAAACGGTATGCCCACGAGGGATAATGTTACACGGCAGGCGGTGGACGAAGCTATCAGCAAGTCGTTCACGCTGAAAGACTTTGACCGCATTATGGCTGAAATGGGATACCGTGTGAGCTTTGACCCAAACCGCAAATATTGGACGGTCATCGGTAAGGGGTGGAAACGCCCGAAGCGGCTGTATAAGCTCGGAGAAGAATATACCAAAGAGAGGATTATGGAGCGTATCACAGAAAACTCCTACGCCGTGAAGTCCTCCAGATTTACCGAGCCGCAAAGGACGGTCAAGGTGTTCCGTGTCAAAGGCTCTCTAACGGGGGCTAAAAAAATCGGCGGATTGCGGGGGTTGTATCTGCACTACTGCTACAAGCTCGGTATCCTGCCTAAAAATAAAAAACAGAATTACGCAAGGCTTCATTATCTTTTGAAAGACGACTTAATGAAAATGGAAGCTATCACACAGGAAACAAGGCTGCTATGCCGTAATCGCATTGATACGGTAGAGCAGCTCTTGTCATATAAAGGCTCTTTGGAAACGGAAAAAACCGACCTGCTTCAAAAGCGCAAGGAACTTTATTCTATCTCCCGCAAAACAGGCGGCGAAGAAAAGGAAGCAATACGGTCACAACTTTCCGATTTATCCAAACGCCTGAGCATTATACGAAAGGAGGTCAGGCTGTGCGAGAGTATCGAAGCCCGTAACGCTGCTCTCAAAGAAAAGTTATCCACCATACGGGCAGATGAAGAACAACAACGAAAGGAGCTGATGACGAATGAATACAAGCGGCGAAGCGGCAGAACAAATCGTCCGAATGAGCTTGGAAGGATTTGAGGTCGCAGCCAAAATCACAGGCGCAGGTGCGAAGAATATCGCCGTTCTCCTCTATTCTATTCTGAAAGAGGAAAAGAAAACAAAGGGCAAAGCAAGGCTTACCAATATGCTCCGTTCTGGCAAGGAGCTGAGAGTCTTTACCGTAAAGAACGGCGACCTGAAAAAGTTTACGCAGGAAGCTAAAAAGTACGGCGTACTTTACTGCGTCCTTGCGGACAGAGGAAACAAAGACCCCAATGCGGAGGTTGATGTGATTGCCCGTGCGGAGGACGCATCGAAAATCAGCCGTATTGCGGAACGCTTCAAATTGGCGTCGGAAACTACCGCTTCTATTGTGACAGAAACCGAGAAATCCAAAGATGAAAAAACAGGTCAGCCAGAGCCAGACATCGGCGTACAGGAAAAAGCCGAGAAAGACAAGCTGCTCGATGAGCTTATGGGTAAGCCTATCCAAAAGGAGGGAAATGCTCAAAACCCCTCATTGGCAAAGACCGAAAAATCCCCTCAGTCCGAGCCTATCTCAGAGCAGCCAAAGAAGTCCGCAGAGGGGGCTACTATGACTAAGGAAGAAAAACCGTCTGTCAGAGAGGAACTGCGGAAAATCAAGGAGAGCCGAAAGGAACAGGAAGCGGATATTTCTTCTGCTTTGGGAAAAAGCTCTGCTTCTGACAGGGTGAAGAAGCAGCCCGCAGGCAAGACCGAGCATAAGCAGCCCCAGATAAAGAAAAAGAAACCCAAATCTAAAGAAACGAGGTAAAACAGTATGAGCATTTATGATGTGTTTAACGGCGGCAGCAAACCGTTTGATAAAGCGGAATGGGCAGCCCAGAAACAGGCGCAGCGCAAAGAAGCTTATGAGCTGATTGACAACACCTGCGCTGAAATGATGATAAGCGGCGACAGATTCCATCAGTATCTTGATGTGCAAGGGCGTTTTGACCGTTACTCGGTTGCAAACGCTATTTTGGTATCGGCACAGATGCCCGAAGCGACACAGCTTAAAGACTACAACACTTGGAAGCAGAGCCGTGTCTATGTGAACAAGGACGCACAGAAAGTTGTTATCCTTGAGCCGAGCAAGGAATATACCCGTGATGACGGTACAAAAGGGATTTCCTATAACGCCAAAGTGGTATATGACATTTCCGAAACATCGGCAAAAGAAAGAGTGCAGCCGCAGGAGCAGAAATCTATGCGTGAGCTTGTATCGGCTTTGATTGACGCAAGCCCCGTGCCTTGCGTTCCTGTTGATGACTTGGAACTGCCTGCCTACTATGACAGCTCTCAGCAGACTATCTTTGTCAAAAAGGGACTCTCTGAGGAAGTGCTGTTTATCAGTGTGGCAAAGGAAGTATCTGCGGCGATTTATGACTTTAAGTACAATGAGAGCCGTGATACTTCCGATTTCAAATCCTTTTGCGTTGCCTATATGGTAAGCTCCCGTTACGGAGTGGATACCAAAGGCTTTGATTTTTCCAGACTGCCCAGAGAGTATGACGGAATGGATACGCAGGTATTTAAGGGAGAACTTGGTACAATGCGTGATGTTCTGGGTGAAATCCAGAATGATATGTATAAGAGTATGGAGAAAAACAAGCCTGCAAGGAATAAAGAGCAGGAACGCTAATCGGAGGTGCAGCTTATGAAAGAAGAACGATACCATATCGCACTTGATAAGTACGATAAAAATATCGTTATCAATGCGCTCAACAACCTGAGAAATCGGCAGATACAGGAGGAACGCCCCACCGAGCCTGTTGATGAGCTGATTGACAAGGTAGCCAACGCGCCGACCAGAAAGGTCAAGGTTGTTCCGTGCAGGTGCAATGAGGAACGATGACAAAAAAACGGGCTTAATCCTTTCTGTATGCGGTATTGTTCCTGTTATATGGCTTGCCCTGATGACAGCACCCTATGTGGGTGGAGGTTTAGTTGAAATAATCCGAGGTCTGCCCGTAGCAATGGGCAATCCGTTTCAAATAACGGTGTGTGAGGACAGTGTAAAGACTGTCCTTGTTTTTTTGCTTGCCTACGCTATGGGTATCGGCATTTATTTCTCTACACGCAGGAACTACCGCAGGCGTGAGGAACACGGCTCGGCTAAATGGGGCGATGCGGGGGCTTTGAACAAGAAATACCGTGATAAAGACCTGTCCGCAAATAAGCTGCTTACACAGAATGTCCGCATAGGCTTAGACGGGAAAAAGCACCGCCGAAATTTGAATGTCCTTGTGTGCGGCGGCTCTGGAGCAGGAAAGACGAGGTTTTTTTGTAAGCCGAACGCAATGCAATGCAACACCTCAATGGTAATTTTAGACCCGAAAGGTGAAATCGTGCGAGATGTGGGCGGACTGCTTGAAAAGAAAGGCTATGAGGTGCGTGTCCTTGACCTTATCAATATGCACCGCAGCCATTGTTACAATCCCTTTGTTTATCTGCGGAATGACAATGATGTGCAAAGGCTTGTAACCAATCTGTTCAAGGCGACCACTCCGAAAGGCTCACAGTCGCAAGACCCATTCTGGGATACGGCGGCAAGTATGCTTCTGTTGGCGTTGGTGTTCTATCTGAAATATGAAGCACCGCCCGATGAGCAAAACTTCCCGATGGTAATGGAGTTGCTTCGTGCGGGTGAAGTCCGTGAGGACGATGACAGCTATGTAAGTCCTCTGGACGAACTGTTTGACCGTCTGGAATTGGTAAACCCAGAGCATATTGCTCTGAAGTATTACAGGGACTATCACTCAGGCTCGGCTAAGACCTTAAAGAGTATTCAGATTACCCTTGCCGCAAGGCTTGAAAAGTTCAACCTTGAAAGCCTTGCGGGGCTTACCGCCACCGATGAGCTTGACCTGCCCTCTTTGGGCGAAAAGAAAGTTGCTTTGTTCGCTCTCATTCCAGATAACGACACGAGCTTTAATTTTCTGGTGAGTATCCTTTATACGCAGTTATTTCAGCAGCTTTTCTATCTGGCAGACCACAAATACGGAGGAAGCCTGCCTGTGCATTGCCATTTCATAATGGACGAATTTGCAAATGTGAGCCTGCCCGATGACTTCGATAAGATTTTGAGCGTTATGCGTTCCAGAGGTGTGTCGGTCAGTATTATCCTGCAAAATCTGGCACAGCTCAAAGCTCTTTTTGAAAAGCAATGGGAAAGCATTGTCGGCAACTGCGATACCTTCCTGTATTTGGGCGGCAACGAACAAAGCACTCACAAATATGTGTCGGAGCTTTTAGGCAAGGAAACGATTGATACGAACACTTACGGAAAGAGTGAGGGTCGAAGCGGCAGCTACTCAACCAACTATCAAATATCTGGGCGTGAACTTATGACACCCGATGAAGTGCGTATGCTTGATAACCGCTATGCACTTCTTTTTGTTCGTGGGGAACGCCCTGTAATGGACTTTAAGTACGACATTATGAAGCACCCCAATGTAAGGCTGACAACCGACGGATGTAAACCGCCGTATATCCACGGTGAGCCGACACAGGCTGTCGCAACCCTTGTGTTTGACAGCGATATTCCGAAGAACGCCGTAAGCGTAAAAGCTGTCAGCACTTCCTATGAACTTCTCTCCAATGAGGACTTGGAAGAAATCTTTAATATCTAAAGGAGGATTTTTATTTATGAAACTTTTTAAGAAAAACGAAAACAAGGAAACCGTAAAGCTGCCTATGTCTGGCAAGGTAAAAAAGGGCTTCCGTTTTTACTGTGTGGCGGTTATGGCAACGGCTTTGGTAGTCGGCACATCTGTGACCGCCTTTGCAGCAAGCGACCCTCTTACCGTAGTCAATAATCTGTCCGACTTCATTTTCGGTCTAATCCGTGCCGTCGGTATGATTTTGCTTGGCTTTGGTATTGTGCAGATTGGTCTGTCCCTTAAATCGCACGACCCGTCCCAGAGAGCTAACGGTTTCTTGACCCTTGCAGGCGGCGTTGTCATTACTTTTGCAAAAGAAATCCTTACCCTCATTACAGGCTGATGAGGAACTGACACAAGACAAGATAACGGGAGCAGATCCGCTTTGCGGATTTACTCCCGTTATCCAATTATCTAAGGAGGTGGTCAAATGTCGGATAATTGGATTGTGCAAAACTTGGAGAACGCACTCAAGACTTGGAACGATAAGCTATCGGAAATATGGCAACTCATTACCCAATCTCCAGAACAGTTCAAAGGCGGGACAATTTGGAATGTCATAGTAGATATTCACGGTGCAGTACAGGCTATCGGACTTGCCTTGCTTGTCCTTTTCTTTGTAATCGGTGTGATGAAAACCTGTGGCAGTTTTGCCGAGGTTAAAAAGCCCGAACATGCTCTGAAGCTGTTTATTCGCTTTGCCCTTGCAAAAGGTGTTGTGACCTATGGTTTGGAACTGATGATGGCTCTGTTCAACATTGTGCAGGGTTTAATATCAACCATTATGAACGCCGCAGGTTTCGGCTCGGCCGCACAGACGGTATTGCCGCAGGAAATTGTTACGGCTGTTGAGGACTGCGGATTTTTTGAGAGTATTCCATTGTGGGCTGTTACGCTTATCGGCGGACTTTTCATCACGATATTGTCATTTATTATGATTATGTCGGTGTACGGAAGATTTTTTCGCCTGTATCTCTATACCGCAATCGCTCCCGTCCCTCTTTCCACTTTTGCGGGAGAGCCGAGCCAGAGTGTCGGCAAGAGCTTTATCAAGTCTTATGCCGCCGTCTGTCTGGAGGGTGCAATCATTGTGCTTGCCTGTATCATCTTCTCACTCTTTGCGGCTTCGCCCCCTGCTGTTGACCCGAACGCTGCGGCGGTATCTATGGTGTGGAGCTATATCGGTGAGTTAGTATTTAATATGCTCGTCTTGGTCGGCGCCGTCAAAATGGCAGACCGTGTTGTAAGAGAAATGATGGGCTTATAAGGAGGAAACAATGAAACGCTTTTATGTTTTTAAGGACGGGACAATGCAAGGAAGTATGTCCACGAAAGAGGAAGCCGTTGAACTAATCCGTCAGCGGCAAAAACGAGAAACGCACCCAATTCTGCGTTCTGAATACAGCATTATTGCGGGCGAGGAAGAATTTATCCCATACCCGTCCCAGAAGAAATCCCAAAAGAGAAAGAACACAATGGACCGATAAGGAGGTGTAACTTTTGGAAGTCAAGATAAATAAGGAAATCCGTAATTATACGGAAAGTATGTTCTTTGGACTGTCGCTCAGACAGTTCATTTTTTCTTTACTTGCCTGCGGTGTGGCGGTAGGGCTGTATTTTATTCTCCGCCCATACTTCGGGACAGAAACCCTCAGTTGGGTGTGTATTCTCGGTGCTGCTCCCTTTGCGGTAATGGGCTTCGTCAAATACAACGGTATGACCGCAGAGCAATTTGTATGGGCGTGGATTAAGTCGGAGTTTTTGATGCCGAAAAAACTGATGTTTAACCCCGACAATCTCTACTATGAAACGCTGAAAACCACAATTCAAAGCCACGAAAAAGGCATTTGCCCCGTGGCGAAAAAATCAAAAAAAGCAAAGCGCAGCAAGGAGGTAAAGAATGCTGAAAACTCTTAAAACTCTGTTTAAGCAGGATAAGGAAAAGTTTGTCATTCCCAAATCGGTACAGGCGATTATTCCGATTAAGACTATCTGGGAGGACGGCATTTTTCTTGTCGGCAACAACAAATACGCAAAGACCTTTAAGTTTGAGGATATAAACTATTCCGTGGCAAGCCGTGAGGACAAAGAGGCGATGTTTCTTGAATACTCAGAGCTGCTAAACGCTCTCGACAGCGGAGCGACTACAAAAATTACGGTCAACAACCGCCGCCTTAATAAAACGGACTTTGAACAGACCATTTTAATTCCTATGGCAGAGGACGGATTGGATAATTACCGTAAAGAATACAATAAAATGCTGCTTGATAAAGTAACGGGGGCTAATTCTATCGTACAGGATAAGTATGTAACGGTTTCCGTCTGCAAAAAGAATATCGAGGAAGCAAGGAACTATTTTGCCCGTGTGGGAGCTGATTTGATTTCCCATTTTGCACGGCTCGGCTCAAAATGCGTAGAGCTTGAAGCGGAAGAAAAACTCCGTATTTTCCACGACTTCTACCGCACAGGCGAGGAAACGTCGTTCCATTTTGACCTGAAGCAGACAATGCGTAAAGGTCACGATTTTAAGGATTTCATTTGTCCCGATACCTTTGAGTTTGAAAAAGACTATTTCCGCATTGGTGATAGATATGGGCGTGTAATTTTCCTGCGTGAATATGCAGCATATATTAAGGACAGTATGGTGGCGGAGCTTTGCGAGCTTAATCGCAATATGATGATGTCCGTTGATATTATCCCCGTACCAACAGACGAAGCTGTGCGTGAGGTGGAAAACCGTCTGCTCGGCGTGGAAACCAATATCACGAATTGGCAGCGTAAACAAAATCAGAACAACAATTTTTCGGCGGTCATTCCTTACGACCTTGAACAGCAGCGCAAAGAAAGCAAGGAGTTCTTGGACGATTTGACAACCCGTGACCAAAGAATGATGTTTGCGGTTTTGACAATGGTGCATACGGCTGAAACAAAGGAACAGCTTGACAATGACACCGAAGCCCTGCTCACAACTGCCAGAAAGCACCTGTGTCAGTTTGCGGTGCTGAAATATCAGCAGATGGACGGACTGAACACCGCCCTGCCGTTTGGTGTTCGCAAAATCAATGCAATGCGTACTCTTACAACGGAAAGTCTTGCGGTATTTATTCCTTTCAGAGTACAGGAAATTCATCACGAAAACGGCGTTTACTACGGTCAAAATGTTATCAGCAAAAATATGATTATTGCCAACCGCCGCTATTTGCTCAACGGCAACTCTTTTATTCTCGGTGTGTCTGGAGCAGGAAAATCCTTTACGGCGAAAGAAGAAATGACAAACATTATTCTCACAGACCCCAATGCCGATGTTATTATCATTGACCCTGAGCGAGAATATTCGCCGCTTGTAAAGGCTATGCAGGGCGAGGTCATTCACATCTCGGCAACGAGCGAAAACCATATCAATGCTATGGATATGAACTCCGATTACGGTGACGGTGCAAATCCCGTCATTTTGAAATCGGAGTTTATTTTGTCTTTGTGTGAACAGCTCATCGGCGGCGCAAGTCTGGGTGCAAAACAAAAGTCAATTATTGACCGTTGTACGGCAAGCGTGTACCGCCATTATCAGCAAGGCAATTATCAGGGCGTACCGCCCACTTTGCAGGACTTCCGTGAGGAACTGTTAAAGCAGGACGAGCCAGAAGCGAAAGAAATCGCCCTTGCTATCGAGCTGTTTACGGACGGCTCTCTGAATACCTTTGCAAAGCACACCAATGTGGATACGCACAGCCGCCTTATCTGTTATGACATTCTGGATTTAGGCAAGCAGTTACAGCCCATCGGTATGCTTGTCGTTCTCGATAGTATCTTAAACCGTATTACCCAGAACAGAGCAAAAGGCAGAAACACATTCATTTTCATTGATGAAATCTATTTGCTGTTCCAACACGAATACTCGGCAAACTTCCTCTTTACTCTCTGGAAGCGTGTTCGTAAATACGGTGCGTACTGTACGGGTATTACGCAGAATGTGGACGACCTTTTGCAGAGCCATACGGCGAGGACAATGCTTGCCAATAGTGAATTTATCATTATGTTAAATCAAGCGTCCACCGATAGGATTGAGCTTGCCAAATTGCTTAATATCTCCGACCTTCAGATGAGTTATATCACGAATGTCGGTGCAGGGCAAGGGCTTTTGAAAGTCGGCAGCTCCCTTGTTCCGTTCGTCAACAAGTTCCCACGCAATACCGAGCTTTACAAGCTGATGACTACCAAATTTGGAGAGGTGTAACCGTATGAAAATGAAAAAGCATATTTGTCTGATTGCCGCCGTGTGCCTGTTAGGTACGGCGGCTTTTTGCGGCTATCACATTTACGACCATTATGCCGACGAAGCTGAACAGACCGAAGCCTTTGAGAATATTGCCGAAATCGTAGAGCAGGCACAATCAGAGGACGGCAACGCCCCAGAAGTTCCCTTGACGGAGGAAGAAAATATCCTCACAGAATACGGCGAACTGTATTTGAAAAACACGGATATGGTCGGCTGGCTTTCCATAGCCGGCACGACCCTCAATTATCCCGTGATGCAGACACCGAATGAGCCTAACTACTATTTGAAGCGCAATTTTGAAAAGGAATACAGTGACTTGGGGACACCGTATATTCAGGAAAACTGCAACCTTACGAGCAGCGATAACCTTGTTATTTACGGTCATCACATTAAGGGCGGCAAAATGTTCGGGGCTTTGGAGGATTACAAGTCCCAGAGCTTCTATGAGGAACACAAGACCATTCAGCTTGATACTCTTACGCAGCGTGGCGAATATGAAATTATCGCTGTTTTTAAGACCGTGGCATACAGCTCTCAGGGCTTCCGCTACTATGATTTTGTCAATGCGGAAAGCGAGGACGAGTTTAACGCCTATATTCAAAAATGCAAAGAGCTTGCATTGTACGAAACAGGCGTAACCGCAGAATACGGCGACAGGCTCATTACCCTCTCTACCTGCGAATACTCAGCGCAGAACGGCAGGCTTGTGGTGGTCGCAAAAAAGACAGCTTGATTTTGACCGCAAATCTTCTGGGAAAGGAGGTTATCTATGGCTGATATAAAGACCAGAGATGCAGTCAAAGGAACAATTAAGACCATTGACAAGGCTGCGGTAGCTTCCGAGCGTATGAAGTCAGCTTACTCCAAGATAAAAAGCAAGGCGGAACAAGGCTATTACGCCGATGAAAACTCCGCCACCGAATATGCCGCCGATAAGGTTTCAGCAGCATCGGAGCGTATCACGGACGAGGGCGTTCATCAGTTCAACAAGCAAGGTCAAAAAGGGGTAAAAACCACAAAGGATAATGTGGTTAAGGCAAAGGATAAAATATCTGAGCTCAAGCAAAAGCGAGCCGCCAAAACCGCCGAGCAGCGTATGTCTGGAAACAGCGTACAAACCTATCGCAGTACCGTAAGCCGTTCAGCAGATAAGGCGGTCAAAGGCGCACAGCAAACGGAAAAAACCATAAAGCAGACTGCCCGAAGCGGTAAAAAGACAGTGAAAACAGCCGCCAAAGGTACGGTAAAGACTACGCAAAAATCCGTAAAAACCGCACAGGCAACCTCAAAGGCAGCGATAAAAACTGCCGAGCATACCGCCAAAGCAACACAGGCGGCTGCGAAGGCTTCCGTAAAAGCGGCTCAGAGAGCTGCACAGGCAGCAAGAGCCACGGCGAAGGCTACGATTGTTGCCGTGAAAGCGGCGGTCAAAGTTACGATTGCGGCAGTTAAGGCGATTATTGCAGGAACAAAAGCGTTAATTGCGGCGATTGTGGCGGGCGGTTGGGTTGCGGTTGTTGTCATTTTGGTTATCTGCCTTATCGGTCTGCTCGTAAGCTCGGTATTTGGTATTTTCTTTTCGGGTGAGGACTCAGGAAACGGAATGACAATGCAGACCGTGGTTAGAGAAATCAATACCGAATATGACACCCGCCTTGATGAAATCAAAAACGGCACAGCCCACGATGTTTTGGAAATGTCGGGAAGCCGTGCCGTCTGGAAAGAGGTGCTTGCGGTTTACTCGGTCAAGACTACTACCGACCCAGATAATCCGCAGGAAGTAGCGACAATGGACGATAATAAAAAGCAACTTCTGACGGACATCTTCTGGGAGATGAACGAGATAAACTCCCGCACGGAAACCAAGACCGAAACCGTGATAACCGAGAGCGATGACGGACACGGGAATATTGTGCAGACCGAAACCACCGTCACACGGACTTATCTGTATATCACGGTCAGCCACAAGACCGCTGAGGAAATGGCGGATAAGTACGGCTTCAATGCAGACCAGAGGGAACAGCTCTCCGAGCTACTTGCCGAGGAAAACAATTCGCTATGGTCGCAGGTGCTATACGGCATTTCTGGCGGCGACGGCGAGATTGTCAATGTGGCATTGTCGCAGGTCGGAAATATAGGCGGTCAGCCTTATTGGAGTTGGTACGGATTCGAGGGGCGTGTGGAATGGTGTGCCTGCTTTGTATCTTGGTGTGCCAATGAGTGCGGCTATATTGATACAGGCGTTATTCCGAAATTCGCAGGCTGCGTGTTAGGCTCACAATGGTTTATGGACAGAGGTCAATGGCAGGACGGCAGTTTTGAGCCGTCGGCAGGTCATATCATCTTCTTTGATTGGGAGGGCGACGGTGTGACAGACCACGTCGGAATTGTTGAGCGTGCCGAGAACGGAACAGTTTATACCGTTGAGGGCAACTCTGGAGATACCTGCCGACAGAACAGATATGCTATCGGAAGCAGCGTAATTTACGGTTACGGTATCCCTGCCTATTAAAAAAGGGCAAAAGAAAAACCAGAGGATTTTATTCCTCTGGCTCTTTTGCCTTACATAGACCGTTTACGGTTGCTTCGATAACGGAAAGTTCTTTATCGTCCAAATTATCAAGCAGTGTTTCCAAACGCCTGCGGACGGAACTTTTATTTGTTTTCTTATTTGGGAAGATATATTCGTCAACCGAAACATCAAACATTGTGATGAGTTGAATAAACAGCTCAAAGCTCGGGTGCTGACCCTCGTTTTCTACCGACTGAATATGCCTTGCAGAATAATCTACTATTTCCGCTAACTGTTCTCTGGTTACTTTCTTGGCTTCACGGGCTTTTTTAATCGCCTGTCCTATCGGCATAAAATCGAAGTCAAAGTTATTGATTTTCTTGTCCATAAGCTCACCACCTGTACTCGTTTCTTCTACCCTTATATTGTACAGAAATGTAGCTTCTTATTAAACGATGTGAAATCTCTTATAAGTAGAGATAGTATTTCTCGTTAAAAGAGATAAGAATTCATATTTACATACTTGTATTCTTCGGATAAACGAAGTATAATATATTATTATATTGGAGGTGCGATATGGATTATATTACCACGAAAGAAGCTGCCATTAAATGGGGTATCTCAGATAGACGAGTTTTGCAATATTGTAATGATAATCGGATAGATAGAGCAGTTAAAATGAGTAATGTTTGGCTGATACCTAAAGATGCGAAAAAGCCTGCTGATGGGCGATTTAAGAATGGAGATGTGTGATTTTGACGATATTACGGGAGCTATACCAGAACAAAAGGAGTATAGGCGATGAATGAAAAAATTTTAGTTGTAGATGATGAAAAAGAAATAGCAGACTTACTTGAAGTCTACTTGAAAAACGACAATTACACTGTTTATAAATATTACAGCGGTATTGAAGCATTGAAATGTATTGAAGAAACAGAGATTGATTTAGCCATACTGGATATTATGCTGCCTGATATAGACGGATTTCGTATTTGTCAAAAAATCAGAGAAAAGTTTTATTTCCCCGTTATTATGCTTACTGCTAAAATTGAAGACGGGGATAAAATAATGGGGCTTACGATAGGTGCTGATGATTATATTACAAAGCCCTTTAATCCTTTGGAAGTTGTTGCAAGAGTAAAGACACAGTTAAGGCGTTATCAAAAGTATAATAATCCCGTACAAAATCAGCCTTTTCAAAAAAGCGAATATGATATTAGAGGATTGATTATTAACAAAGATACTCATAAATGCTCTTTGTTTGGGAAAGAGGTATCGCTAACCCCTATTGAGTTTTCAATTCTTTGGTATTTGTGCGAACATCAAGGAAAAGTGATTTCCTCCGAAGAACTATTTGAAAATGTATGGAAAGAAAAATATCTTGATAACAACAACACAGTAATGGCACATATTGGACGGCTTAGGGGAAAATTAAATGAGCCAGCCAAAAAGCCAAAATTTATTAAAACAGTTTGGGGGATAGGTTATGAAATTGAATAAAAATGAAAAAAATTATCTGCTTATAACCTTATTCAAAAGCTACATTTTCCAAAGTGCAATTTGTTCTGTGATTATTGTAATATGCACCGCTGTTTTACATACAGGGCTTACTTGGATACTTGACAGGTATGTCGAACATTACTATTTGATTTACAGAGGACTGTATGTTTATATGACAGCACTCATAATATGGGTAATATGTATTATGTGCTTGACTTATAAACTTTTGAAGAAAGTTGTCGGGTATGTCTATGAGCTACAAGCCGCAACGGGAAGATTATTTGATAAAACAGGGGATTATATTGAACTTTCTCCAGAGTTAAGCGAGATTGCGGTTAAAATAAATCACTTGAAACAGGAAGCTGAAAATAATGCAAAACTTGCACAGGAGAATGAACAGCGTAAAAATGATTTGATTATGTACCTTGCACACGATTTGAAAACGCCGCTTTCCTCTGTCATTGGTTATTTGACGCTATTGCGTGATGATGAACAGCAAATACCGCAGGAGTTAAGAAATAAATATCTTTCTATTTCTCTTGATAAGGCTGAACAGCTTGAGGACTTAATTAACGAGTTTTTTGAAATCACAAGATTTAATTTATCAAACATAACGCTGAAATACAGCGATATAAATTTGACACGATTGTTGGAGCAGCTTATATATGAATTTAATCCTATGTTAAAAGAAAAGAACCTACAATGTGTTCTCCATAGTGCAAAGGATATAATGCTTCATTGTGATGCGAATAAAATGCAGCGTGTATTTGACAACCTTTTGCGTAATGCTGCAATTTACAGTTATTCAGATACAGAGATTACAATAACCACAGAGCTTCGAGCGAACAAAGTTACTATTGTTTTTGAAAACTGTGGAGCTAATATTCCCGAAGAAAAATTAGAGCAAATATTCGAGCAGTTCTACCGTGTTGATACAGCAAGAAGTATGGCAAACGGCGGTGCAGGACTTGGACTTGCCATTGCGAAACATATTGTAGAACTACACAAAGGAACTATTGCTGCTAAAAGCAAAGATGAATGTGTTAAGTTTATAGTCGAACTTCCGCTTTCGTAGGAAAATCGTAAGAAATTCCGTAGTAAAAGAAAGGCTTTTTATACGGGCAATCATAAAAAACAAGGCTTTTATTTTGATACAATTATTTGTATCAGGATAAAAGCCTTTTGTTTTTCTCTTGAAAAATTAAATAGCAAGGGGGTATATCGGTGAAAAGATACCGAAAGAGATTTGCATTTTTATTCGTGTTGGGTATGATAGTTATTTTGTCTGCCTGCTCTGTCGAAAAACAATCAGGAGAAAATAACGAAGCAAATTCAACGATACAGACAAGTGAAACAGTGACCGTTACTCGTGGTACTCTCACGCCAACAGTATCAGCTCAAACAACGATTATTCAGGCATCGGATTTTGTTTTATCTTCTACTGAAAAAGGAGTTTTTGAAACTTGTGTTACAAGCGGAGATAAAATTACTGCCGGCGGTGTGATAGGAAAAGTATCCGAAAATGAAATAAAATCTCCTGTCGACGGGACGGTTATTTCAGCCACTAACTCGTCTGAAATTATTCCGAACAATTATCCCGTAGCAACCGTAAGATATACGGGCTTTGCTCTAAATGTTGAAGCAGAAAATTTTTTAAAGACTCTGCCAGAGAATACAACATTAAAAGCAAAATTTCAAGTAATCAATGGCGTTGGACCGACGGATATACTTGCCGTTGTAACACCAGCGACAGAATATGCTGAGGGCAGTTCGACAAACACCCTTTTTCCACAAAGTAATGTTTTACAATGCTTGATTGACAAAGATACTGATGTAAAGATAGGACAAAATGCTACGGTTGTTATAACGGCAGGAACAAAAGAAAATATATTATTATTACCGCTTTCGGTCATTGCTGGCAGACAAGGGAAAGGAATGGTAACTGTTATAAAAGACGGAGAGCAAATACAAACTGAGGTTACATTAGGAGCGACGGACGGAGCGTATATAGAGATATTGTCGGGCGTGGAGGAAGGAGATGTTGTTTCTTCTGTTCCCCCAAACCTTGACCCAAGGAGTAATTCATAATATGAATGATAGTAGTGGAGAAAGTTTAATCCAAATAAAAAACTTAACGGCAGCCGTTAAATTAAACAACGGCGATACTTTGGTAACTGTAAATAACGCAAGTATAGAATTGAAAAGAGGAAACAGTTACGCTATTGTCGGCAAATCGGGTTCTGGAAAGACAAGTCTTATATCTATTATCGGTTTGCTGAACCGTTCCTACAAGGGAGAATATCTTTACGATGGAGTTTCGGTATCTGCTTTGACAGACAGAGAATTGTCTATGCTGCGAGCTAATAATATCGGATTTGTTTTTCAAAACTATTCCTTAATCAAGCATTTAAGAGTTTGGGAAAATATCGAACTTCCGTTGCTTTATGCAAAAAAGAATATGGATAGAAAGCAACGCCAAGAAGTAATACGAAATCTTTTGAAAAGTGTTGGTTTAGAAGATAAAGAAAATGATTATCCTGCTAATTTGTCTGGCGGTGAACAACAAAGAGTTGCGATTGCCCGTGCTCTTACGGTATCGCCAGAAGCGATACTTTGTGATGAGCCGACAGGTGCTTTAGATAAGAAAACAGGGCAGCAGATTATGGAACTCTTACTCCAGATTGTGCGTGAAAATAACATTATGCTCTTGTTAGTAACACACGACTCTGATATTGCGAATACTTGCGATACGATTTTTGAAATGGACGAAGGGAGGCTTCGATGTGCTAAAAATGATTTTTAAAGACCTGCGTATCTCACCTCTCCGAAATATCTTAACAAGTATATCTATGCTTGTAGGAATTATAGCAATGATTGGTTCTTTTTTAGTCGGTACACTTGGTAAAGATTATTTAATTTCTGTTAATGCACAGATGTATGGTTGGACGCCTACCTATTCATATTCCATAACAGATTCAGATTTTCAAGACAGCATTAAGATGGAAGAATTTTTTTATAAAATTCGAGAAATTGACGATTGCGTTACCATTACATTTGATATGCGGGAAAATATAAGATTTGCTCCGATTATATCTGTTTCTTCTTTGCAGGGTGCAGCAAATGATATTTATAAAAAAGTCGTGCCTGTCGATGTGGTGCTTACTACAACGGCATATAACAAAATTTATAATCTGCCTATGTCATCGGGAAGTTGGTTTTCTTATTCGGAAACAGAAAAATCCCTTTGTATGGTTGTGAATAAAGAGGCGGAAAGCTATTTTAATACGCCTTATGCAGTAGGAAATACAGATAGTAGCCTTTCATTAACCCCATTTAATGTAACGGGCACTGTAAATGACGGAAAAGATATTCCTACTGTTTATCTTGATGCACAGGCTGTGGAAGAATTTCTGCCCAATATGTGGCAAGTACAAAATGCAAGTGTTTATTGGCATTTAACAAAAGGTCTTACAACAAATCAGATGTATTCCTCGTTAGATGACATTTTACAAGATACCATAGGCGGACATATAGAATACTCTGGGAGAAGCGATATTGGCGATGCTTATGACTCTGTGCTGTCTATGCTTCAATTAGGACTTTTAATAACCTCGTTTTTATTACTGTTTGTTTCAGTATTAGGACAAATTAACATAGGTCTGTCCTCTTTGGAACAACGAACATACGAACTGTTAATCCGACGAGCAATAGGAGCTTCCCGTATCAATATAGTCGCTTTGGTTTTGGGAACGCAGCTTGTCATTTCGATATTTGTTTGCATTGTGTCAATTTTGCTTTCAATACTTATTGTTGAGGGCATAGGAATATTTCTTCCCCCAGATACGCCGGTAGCATCACCCGCCTATCCATTTTTTTCAGCGGTAGTTGCTGTTGTGGCGTCTGTTACTGTTGCTTTGCTGGGTGGACTGTTGCCTGCATTAAAAGCAGCGAAACTTGAGCCTGCATTGGCACTTAGATAAAAAATCTTATGAATTGGAGGAATATATATGAAATCATTTTTTTCGAAAACAAGACTTTTTGTAGGTATTGTTCTTTCTTTAACTATATGTATGATGTTTGTCGGTTGTTCCAACTCCACCTCTGCCCCCGCTTCTGAGGCAAGAGGGTTCACTGATTTTGAACATATTGAGAAAGAATATCTTGCGACCATTGAGAAATTGAATTGGCCTGATGGTGTTACACTTCCCGACAAATTGGAAGGTGAAGATACAGGAACTTCTTTTCAGGTAGGATATGGTGATACCAGAGCTTCTAATCTGTGGGAATACTCGTGGATGAAAGAATGGCTTAATTCTTACAGTACCGACTCTGCCAGAGCAGAAAAAGCATTGGAAGAATTGGAAAAAGCCTTTGATATGCCGTATATGGGAACGGATAGATGTGATGATGCGACTCGTAATTACTTGCGTGAAAATATTGATAAAGCGAAATTAGGCGACCCGTCTGGCTTCAGAGAATGTATTGAACTTAACTATGAATAGCTTTACGCAGAGTAATTGCAACATATACAGGGAGGTGATTTGGAAAAATGAAACGAAAATACAGAAGTAAAAAAATTCGGATAGTTGGAGCAGTAGTTTTTCTTGCACTAATGATATTTAGCAGTGTCTTTGTAATATGGCAAATGAAAACTAATGAGTTTGGCGGTTTAATAGATAGAATTGAAGAAGTATTCTATGGAACGCCATTCAAAAATGCCTACAATGCTAAATCGCTGATATTAGTTGACCTTTCTAATGATGAGGTTTTTATATCAAAGCGAGAAAACGAGCAGCAGCTTCCTGCCAGTTTGGCTAAATTATTTGTTATTAAATATGCAGTAACACTTGCGGATTTAGATAGTATTGTTTCTGCAAATTATGAAGCAATTTCACTAACCAAGTCAGGCTCATCTGTGGCAAACATAAAAACAAAAGAGTATTATCTTCAAAATTTGTTTGCGGCTATGTTAGTGCCATCGGGAAATGATGCAGCTTATGTGGTTGCAGATTATTGTGGAGGACTTCTTTCGCCGCAGGCAAAAAACAGTCAAGAGCGTATCAATGCATTTATGGAGCATCTTAATGATTATCTACAGGAACAAGGATATGATGACACAGTTTTGTATGACCCAAGCGGATTTGATACGGAAGCGAGAACAACCGCATTAGACCTTAAGAAAGTTGTAGAAAGCCTTTTGGAATATCAGTGGTTTAGAGATATTGTTTCAAAAAGTTCCTACAAAGCGACATTGCCTGATGAAAGTACGCAGATGTGGAAAAATACAAATGCTTTTCTTGACTCAACATCAGACTATTATAATGGAAATGTTAAGGGGGTAAAAACAGGCTCTTTGTCTGATGATTATAATTTAGTAGTTCTTTATCAGCAACACGGAAAAGAATTTTTGATATGTAGTTTAGGGTCGAAATCCAACTCTTCACGATATGATGATGTGAATTACATTATTAAAACAATAGATGAATCGGACTATTTATCTCGTTAAAGGTTTAGATTAAAACCGAAGATGAACCTAAATACGAAAAACAAGCCTACCGAATAAAAAAACGGTGCTTTTGGTGGGCTGTTTCTTCACGCCCGATAGACAGTTTTCCCTCCAGACCCGTTTGAGTTTGGAGGGATTTCTTATGTGTTGGTCAAGTACCGCCACTTCGCTGCTTATCAGAAGCAGCAGTTATCTACATAACACGGATTAGCGAGGAGAATCTGTTAAAAAAATCCTTGCTTCTGCGTGGCACTATTATACCCTCAAAGTAGAAGCCAAATATCTACATAATAGAAATAGAAACGCCTATATCCGCATTGGTTTGACGACCTTTGCGGATTTTCTTTTGTCGTTTTTTGTCGGAATACAGGACAAGCCTGTTTCTGGCGTGGGCTGTCGTTCCCCACCTCACAATCTGGATTTTTCAAAAAAATTCAGATTGGAGGAAAACAAAAGTGTTCGACAACACAAACCCTTATACCATTCGCATTGAGGAAACGAATGGTCAAAAACGCTACTTTGTAGCCTTTATAGATGGACAAGGTATCTTCCGAGAGTCGGAAGTATCTTATGAGGTCTATACACAGTTTTGCCGCTTTGTTAAGTGCGAGCGAAATCTGCGGAGGTCTGATGAAAGACATCTGGAGCAATCGGAACTGACCGAGGAAACGCTATGCAGGCGAGCTTTACATAAGCCGAAGCCTGTTGACGAAGCGGTTAATGATAAAATCCGCAGTGAACAGCTTGAGCGAGCTATTATGGAACTGCCCGAAGTGCAAAGGAGAAGATTTAGGCTCTACTTCGATTATGGTTTGACCTACGAGCAAATCGGAAAAATAGAGGGCTGTTCAAAAATGCCCGTCAAACGCTCCATTGACAGGGCGATTGAAAAAATCCGAGAAAAAATAAAATATTTTTGATTTTAGGGGCTACTTTTAGCTTCTAAGTGTGGAAACAGGTGAAGGGATAAAAACCTTTGCCTGTTTTCCTTTGTGTGGCGAAAACGGGACAGCTCCTTGACAACCGAATACCCATTCGTCAAACACTTCCTCTTTGTGATTGTGATGAGCATAAGCGTGTGCAGCGGTACGCCACGACCTGCCGAAAGGCAGAGAGCGAGAAATGCCGACTCAAAATATCGGGCAGCTCCCGATTTCGCAATAACCCACAAAGAGAATAATGGTACTCCCGTCCCGTCATAGTCCGAGCGTGATAAAACCGTCGCAGGCAATGAGGGCGGCTCTGGCAGACCGTCAGTTGGGGTGAAACTCCCGTGGCGTCAGTTCGCTGCTGACCGTTTGGCGACTTCCCTGCGTGAAACGCATTTGCATCTTGGGGTGTTGAGGACAAATAGAGATGCTTCTATCATAAAGCCAAATACAAGGCGGTCTATGGAAACAGAGAATTGTTTATGCTCTCCCGACCTTAAAAACTTCCTTGTGTTTGGCTGATTACATAGGCAGAGCTTACCTGCTTATATCCAGATAGGAGGTCAAACTAATGGATAAAACAATTAAGCGTGGTGACATCTACTACGCAGACTTAAACCCTGTTGTCGGCTCGGAGCAAGGTGGGACACGACCTGTACTTGTTATCTCCAATGATATAGGAAACAAGCACAGTCCTACGGTCATTATTGCCGCCATAACAAGTCGTGTACGCAAAAAGAAGAAATTACCTACACACTTGTATTTGGGGCAAATTGAGGGGCTTCCTGCAAATTCAATCATTCTCTTTGAGCAGTTACGCACGATTGATAAAAGCCGCTTGAAAGAACATCTCACACACCTTGATGAGAAGTATTTGAAATCACTTGAATTTCCTCTCCTCATCAGTATCGGAGTTGAAAAAAGGAGGAGCTTATGAACTTTGGAGATATATATGCGTTAGTCTTAAAAGAATACCCAGATATTTTAACCGTTGATGAAATGAGCAAGGCTCTTGGTGTTAGCACAAAAACAGGTTATCAATTACTTCGTGAAAACAAAATAGAACACTTGAAGGTGGGCAGAGCGTACAAAGTACCGAAAGCCCATCTTCTTTCTTATTTGAGGTTAGGTCTGCGAAATGCGGAAAATTAAAGAATTTGCACATTCGACTTCTTTAGCTTAAATTGCTACAATGTATATGGTCAACAGCAGAAGTCGGTGCTACGCAAAGGAGGTTAATTTATGGTAGCAGGACATCTGCAAGAGAAAAAAGGCTATTTTTATATGGTTTTGAGCTATCCCGATGCTGCGGGAAAAAGAAAAACGAAATGGTTGCCGACAGGATTGCCTGTCAAGGGCAATAAAAAGAAAGCGGAAAAGATGTTGATGGAAACAAGGCAGACCTTTGTTCCTGAGTGCAAACCCATACAGGAGGATATGCTGTTTTCGGATTTTCTGCTTCAATGGTTGGAAATCGCAAAGCCGACTATCGCACTTACCACATACGCATCATACTCAGGTATGGCAAAGAGCGTTATCATTCCGTATTTCAAGGAAAGAGAAATAACACTTTCTGAAATGAAGGCAACAGACATTCAGGCTTTCTATATGAAGCAGTTGAAGCGAGTAAAAGCTAATTCGGTTATTCACTATCACGCTGTTATTCACAGGGCTTTGAAGTATGCCGTAAAGATTGACCTTATTTCCGTCAATCCTGCGGATAAAGTGGAACGCCCTAAAGCTGATAAGTTCATCGGCAGTTTCTATGACAGCAACGAGGTACAGGCATTATTTGAAGCCGCCAAAGGAACGCTGATTGAAATACCGATTTTTCTCGGTGCATTTTATGGGCTAAGGCGAAGTGAAGCCCTCGGCTTAAAGTGGGATGCTATTGATTTTCAAAACAATACGATTACCATTAGACATACCGTTACTTCCTGCAACCTTGACGGCAAGCATATCCAGATAGCACAGGATACTACCAAAACCAAGTCGAGTATGAGAACGCTGCCCCTTGTTCCTGCGTTCAAAGAGAAGCTGCTGAAGCTCAAGGAACAGCAGGAAGAATACAGGCGGGTATGCGGACGATGCTACAACAAAAAGTATTTGGAGTATATCTGCGTAGATGAGATGGGGACATTGATTTCTCCGCACTATCTCACAGCATCATTTCCAAAGCTGCTTGAAAAGAACAATTTGCGCCACATTCGTTTCCACGACCTGCGCCATAGTTGTGCTTCACTGCTTCTTGCAAACGGTGTTCCTATGAAGCAGATACAGGAATGGCTCGGACACAGCGATTTTTCAACTACGGCAAATGTATATGCCCATTTGGATTACAATTCCAAGCTGTCATCGGCTGACGCAATGGTAAACGGTCTGAGTGGTGCATTAGAGGTTATTTCATAGCTTCTGCGGCGTATCGCTTTACTAAGGATACGCCAACTACATATCCAGAGTTCAAATCTCAGAAAATTTAGGAGAGAACTATCGATTTTCAGGAGAGAACTCACGGAAAAATCCCAAAGGTGCAGTAAAAAGAAAAAGCCTGCAAACGGCAAAAACCGCTTGCAGACTGAGTTTTCTGGCGGAGTGGGTGGGATTCGAACCCACGGTACCCGAAGGTACAACTGATTTCGAGTCAGTCCCGTTATGACCACTTCGATACCACTCCGTGTATTTATCTTCACATCAGCCCTCAAAAAAACCTCGGAAAAAGGAGAGAACTGATGGAGAGAACTAAGGGATATTTACTTTTCAATGATAGCTGAAAAGCCCCATAAAATCAAGGTTTTTCAGAGGTGAGCTTCCAAAAAGGGCATTCGTTTTCGAGTCTTTTATGCAACTGTGACGGGGGCGTCCGTTTTGGGGTTGTTTCTGTAAGCCCCGTACCCGCCGAAAGCCGCTTGAAATCAGGCTTTTTCGCTCGGAAAGCCTTGCGGGACGGGCTTTTTTAAAAGTGGGTTCAAATCGGCATTTTTCCCGATTTTGGAGAGAAATGCGGGAAGATAGGAGAGAAAAATCGGGAGACGGCCATACACCGCAGAATAGAGCTTCCAACCGACGAAAATCTATTTTTGAGGTGTTACAAATGGATGTATTTCCCGTCAACTGGGACAGCATTCCCGAGGTGATGAACAAGGAGCAATTTTTCCGCATCTGCCACATCAGCAAGTCCACGGCGCTGCATCTGCTCAAAAGCGGCAAGGTGCCCTGCGAGTGGTCGGGTAAGAAAACCCGGTGCTATAAAATCCGAAAAGAGGATGTGAAAGCCTATCTGGAGGAGCGGGCGATCTTCCCCGAACTCTACTCTGCGCCGAAGGGCTGGTACGGCACCCACTATGTGGCGAGGCTCTCCAAGGAGCTGCCCGAGGACACGCTGCGGCAGATGCACGGCTACTATGAAAAGCTGCTGCGCAAATACCCGGATGTGGTCACGGTAAAGGATGTGGTGACCCTGACCGGCTACACCCTGACCACCGTCCACAACTGGTGCAGCCGGGGTTCGTTGAAAGCCTTTCAGAAGGGATTGAAATTCTGCATCCCGAAAATTTTTCTCGTGGACTTCTTTTGCTCCCTGACCTTTCGCTCCATCACCCGCAAAAGCCTCTGGCATATCCAGACGCTGAACGAGTTCAGCAGGAAGATGAAGCGGAAGTGATCTTTGCAACGATTTAAGGGCATTTGCAAAGTTCGTTGTAAAAAGTGTGCCCGCACAGCAAAAGTTCACTGCATTTTTTGTGGATACAAGGTGGGGGCCTGTTGCAGATGTACGGAATTGCCCCGTTCGGGCCAAAATACAGGTGCATCGTATTTTGGCCTAAAGCCTATAACCCGTCACAATATCGTACTGACCTAGCGATTCTGAAATTCGCACACTCGCACCTGCCTTTCGGTTTTGGTAGACTGTAACCGAAAGGCGGGTGCATTTTGCATTGCAGACCTGCCGGGGAAATTTTGAATGGGAGGATCACATATGAAATCGCTATTTGAGCAGCTGGGCGGCACTTACACAAAGCAGGGCGACTATTGCCTACCCAATGTTTGCTTACCGCCCGAAGAAGAACGACCCATCGGCATTTACGGGCAGCGGCGGCGAGTTTATCTGAAGGAGCACCACCGGGTGCTGTATTATAACCTGCTGACCGCCGGGACGCTGGACGGACACCTCGCAGACATTGAGGAGCAGGCGCAGGAACTTTTTCTTCGGCTGGTAGAACAATACGCAGACACCGAGGGCGTGACGGAGGCCTTGAAAGCCGATGACCCGATGGCGTGGGTGCGGAAGATGAACGGTATCCGAAACCGAGCGAACGAGATCGTGATGCAGGAAATTGTATATGGGTAACGAGCAAGCGGAGGTCGATGGCCTCCGCTTGTTTTGTGTGCAGAAAAGAACAATGCTGTTTTGAAACGACATTGTTCCGAACTTTGTTGACATTGTTCTTTTATTTGGGTATAATGTACTTGTGATTTTATGCGTGGAGGTATCCCCTATGGCTGAAATGATCTCGGTAAGAGAGGCGGCAGTGCGCTGGAATATAACGGAGCGGAGAGTTGCGACGCTCTGCAAGAATGGGAGAATCGCCGGTGCGAAAAAGCAGGGCAATCGTTGGCTGATCCCCGCTGATACGCAGAAGCCGGCGGATCAGCGGCTCAAGACGGGCGCTTTCCGCAAGACGGAGCGCGCGCCGAAGTTGCCCCTGCCCATCGGCGTGTCCAACTACTGCCTTGCATCGTCGGAATACTACTACATCGATAAGACGATGATGATCAAGGACTTTATCGACGAGCGTCCGATGGTGACGCTGTTCACTCGTCCCCGGCGTTTCGGCAAGACGCTGAATATGGATATGCTGCGCACTTATTTTGAAAAGAGCGACAAGGATACCTCCGTCTATTTCCGGGATAAGAAGATCTGGGCCTGCGGCCAGAAGTACCGGGATTATCAGGGCAAGTACCCTGTGATCTTCCTGACCTTCAAGGATGTGAAGTTTGATACTTGGGAGGAGACCTTTGCGGCCATTCGGGATATTTTCGCAAAGGAGACCCGGCGGCACAAAGAGCTGCTGACCAGTGAAAAGTGCGACGAGTATAGCAAAAAGACCTATGAAAAGCTGGCAGACGGCAAGGTCAACGAGGTTGAGCTGGCTTCGGCACTGCTGGACCTGTCCTCTATGCTGCACAAGCACTATGCCGTTGCGCCCATTATCATCATCGACGAGTATGACACCCCCATCCAGCAGGGCTATCAGAAGGACTATTACGACAAGGTCATCCGGTTTATGCGAAACCTGTTTTCCGGCGGATTCAAGGATAATCAGCACCTGTCCTTCGGCTTCCTCACCGGCATTCTGCGGGTGGCCAAGGAGAGTATCTTCAGCGGGATGAATAACCTGTCCATCAACTCCGTGCTGGACAACAAATACAGCGCCTACTTCGGCTTCACCGCCGACGAGGTGATGGAGATGGCGGAATACTACGGCGCTGCCGATAAGTATGACGAGATTTGCCAATGGTACGACGGCTACCGCTTCGGCAAGACGGAGATTTTCAACCCGTGGTCGGTGGTCAACTACTTCAGCAACGAGTGTGAGCCGAGGCCCTTCTGGGTTTCCACCGGCAGCAACGATATTATCGGGGAAGTGCTTGCCCAGGCGGACGAGGAGATTTATAACCGTCTGACCTCCCTGGTCAACGGCGAGACCTTCACCACCTTCATCGACACCGGCGTGATTTATCCGCAGATCAAGAGCAATCCCTCCACCATTTACAGCTTCCTGCTGGTGACCGGCTATCTGAAGGCGCTGAAAACCACGCCCTCCTTCAGCGGCGATTTTATGTGCGAGGTCTCCCTGCCCAACCGGGAGATTTCTCTGGTGTATAACAAGGAGATTTTGCAGCGGCTGGAGAATCTGATCCCGCCGTCCACGGCGATTTCCGTTCAGGAGGCCATCTTCTCCGGCGATAACGCACGGCTGAAAGCGCAGATACAGACGCTGCTGACCCAGTCGGTCAGCTCCTTCGATACTGCCGGGGAGAATTTCTACCACGGCTTTATGCTGGGACTGTGCGCCCTGCTGGGCGGCGCTTTCGTGACCTCCAACCGGGAATCCGGCGACGGGCGCTATGACATTCAGCTGAAGCCCACGCAAAAGGGTCTTCCGGGCATCCTGATCGAACTGAAAGCGGAGAAAAATTGCAGCGACGAAAAGCTGAAAAAGCTGTCCGAGACGGCCTTGCAGCAGATCAACGATAAGAAATACGAAACCGAGCTGACGACAGCCGGGGTCAGGACGATTTATAAATACGGCGTGGCCTTCAGCGGTAAAAAGGTCGAAGTGGCAGTCGGGTGAGGAGAGAAAGCAATGGTTAACGAAAAAAGCAGCGCCGTAGGCGTAAATATACAGGAAAAGGCCACGATGATCTGGAATGTGGCGGATGTGCTTCGCGGGCCGTTCAAGCCCCACGAATATGGCCTCGTGATCCTGCCGATGACGGTGGTCAAGCGGTTTCACGACTGCCTGCTGCCCACCCACGATGCGGTGATCGAGCAATATGAAAAGGTTAAGAAGCTGGCGGTTATCGACGGTTTTCTGACCCGTGCTTCCGGCTATCAGTTCTATAACACCAGCCGCTTCACTTTTGAGAGCCTGCTGGCCGACCCGGACAACATTGAAGCAAATTTCCGGGACTATCTGGCCGGGTTCTCCGGCAATGTGCAGGATGTGCTGGCCAAGTTCGATTTTGACAACATCATTCGCCGTATGGTGGAGTGCAACAGCCTGTATCTGGTCATCAAGGAGTTCAACTCCCCCAAGGGCTACCTCGGCCCGGATAAGATCAGCGCCGTGGACTGCGGCTATATCTTTGAGGATCTCGTCAAGCGTTTCTCCGAGTCCTTTGGCGAGGAGGCCGGAGCGCACTTCACCAGCCGGGACATCATCTATCTGATGACCGACCTGCTGCTGTGCGACGCCAAACTGGATGACGGCAATGTGACCGTGTACGACATGACGATGGGCACCTCACAGATGCTTTCCTGTATGGAGGAGCGCATCCACGAGCTGAACAGCGATGTGGAGGTGACTTGCTTCGGGCAGGAGTTTAACCCCTCCACCTTCGCCATTGCAAAGGCGGATATGATGATCCGGGGCGGCGACCCCAATAATATGCGGTTCGGTGATACGCTCTCCGACGATCAGTTTCCAGGCTTCACCTTCCGGTACTGCATTTCCAATCCGCCCTTCGGCATCGACTGGAAGCGGGAACAGAAGGCGGTGGAGGCCGAAGCCGCCAAGGGCGAGCTGGGGCGTTTTGCGCCCGGTCTGCCGAAAATCAGCGACGGACAGCAGCTTTTTGTGCTCAACGGCCTGTCCAAGCTGGCGCCGGGCGGCAAAATGGCGATCATTCAGAACGGCTCGCCGCTGTTTGCCGGCGATGCCGGAAGCGGCCCCAGCAACATCCGCCAGTATATCTTGGAAAATGACTGGCTGGACGCCATTGTCCAGCTTTCCACCGACCAGTTTATGAACACCGGCATTTCCACCTATATCTGGGTGCTGTGCAAGGATAAGCCCGCCTACCGCTGCGGCAAGGTGCAGCTTATTGATGCGTCCCACTGCTATGAACAGCGCCGCAAAGCCATCGGCACCAAGCGCAACGACATCAGCGACCATTGCCGGGAGCTGATCGTGCAGGCCTACGGCGAATACCGGAACAACGCCGTGTATGGGGACAAGTCCGGCGTGTATTGCGAGAGCAAGATTTTCGGCAGTGAGGAGTTCGGCTACAACAAAATCGTTGTGGAGCGTCCGCAGCGGGATGAAAACGGCGAGATCGTGATGAAACGGGGCAAGCCAGTGGCGGACACCGCCCTGCGGGACACCGAAAATGTGCCGCTGGTGCAGGACATTGACGCTTATTTTGCACGGGAAGTCCTGCCCTACGCCCCGGATGCGTGGATCGACAAGAGCAAGACCAAGGTGGGCTATGAAATTCCGATGACCCGCTATTTCTATGAGTATCAGCCGCCGGAGCCGGTGGACGACATTGTGGAGCGGATTCAAAAGCTGGAGCGTGAAATTGCCGACAGCCTGAACACACTGTTCCATAAGGAGGGGTAAAAGTGTTGGAGAAAGAAAATCGGATAGATGACATTAAGGCTGAGTTTGAACTGCGGGAAAAGCGGCTGAAGCTGGTTTATAAAATTCTGTATGTCGCCGTAGCACTGTGGGCAGCACTGTTTGTCGCCTATGCAACGACGGAAAAAACTGTTTTGCCCTTATATTGTGGATTCCTTTCGGCGCTTACAGCGGCAATTTTGAATATCCTTTATTACATTTTCGGAGAATTGCGCTGTATGAAAATATATGCGCCGACGGCAGATGAAAGCAAGGTTGAGGCAGATAGCAAGTTTGTGGAAATATGGAACAGTTTTGGGCTTGGGGTTTCTATTTCTGCACTTTTGACTTTGATACATACTTCCTTCCCTGCGATTATCAATATCGTATCGGTATGGATCGTTGTCGGAGTGACGGCTGTTTTGTTGGTTATTAATTCCTGGTTTATCAAGGGAAAAGCTAACCCTATCATCCGCAATATGACGACCCCCGTGTTGTGCTATGCATTTTTTGCTGTCGCTCAGATCGTTGAGGTGAGCGTCAATGCGTAAAATGAGAGACAGCGGGATTGAGTGGATTGGGGCTATACCGCAGGATTGGAAAACCGATAGATTACAATGGCATCTGAAAGAAATAAATGTCTCGAATAATCCGATTCAGACAAAAAATATACTTTCGCTGACCATAGAAGCTGGTGTTATTCCTTATGCAGAAAAGGGAAATCAGGGAAACAAAGCAAAAGAGGATTATAGCCAATACAAGATTGCGTTTCCGGATACACTCGTTATTAACAGTATGAATGTAATCATCGGAGCAGTTGGAATCTCGCAATATTTCGGCTGTGTTAGTCCTGTGTATTATGTTTTTGGGTCGATTGAAGGAACAGATTTACGATACATCTATTATCTGTTTACTAATACTGGTTTTCAAAAGGAAATGCGGAAGTATGCAAAGGGCATTTTAGAGATACGCCTTCGTATTTCTTCAAATGATATGTTGAAACGCATTGTTCCATCACCACCATTTAAAGAGCAGCAGAGAATTGCTGACTATCTTAATAAAATGTGCGCCGAGATCGACACTGTATTGGAAAAGACCCGTGCGTCCATTGAAGAATACAAAAAGCTGAAACAGGCGGTCATTACACAGGCTGTCACCAAGGGCATCCGTGGCGACAGGCCGATGAAGGACAGCGGCATTGAATGGATTGGGGACATTCCAGCGGAGTGGCGGAAAACGCAGCTGCGCCATTGTGCAGCGATTAAGTCTGGAATAACGCTCGGGAAAAAGTACGAAAAAACAGACAGCCTTGTTGAACGGCCTTATTTAAGGGTTGCGAATGTACAAGATGGATATGTTGACTTGTCTGTGTTAACAACGATTGAGGTAACGCAAGATGAAGATTTAAAATACAGGTTGCGTGCTGGCGATGTGCTTATGACTGAAGGCGGAGATCGGGATAAATTGGGCCGTGGCTGTGTTTGGCATGGTGAGATTGAGCCTTGCCTACACCAAAATCATATTTTTGCGGTTCAGACAAGCAAGGATACATTACTTCCAGAGTTCTTGGAATATTTAACCGTGTCTGATGTCGGGCGCTCGTATTTTGATGTGACAGCAATCAAAACAACAAACTTGGCTTGTACCAGTTCAAGCAAGGTGTTAGCATTTACAATTCCGCTTCCATCTGTTGAGGAACAAGCAGAGATTGTTGAAGCATTGAATACGAAATGCGCGGGCATTGATGCTTTGGTTGCAAAGAAACAGCAATACCTTACCGAAATCGAAAACTACAAGAAATCTCTGATTTACGAGTATGTGACGGGCAAGAAGGAGGTGCATCCGCTGTGACGACAGTTTCAAGCGTTGCTGAATTTGTTCAGCAGATCACAGAACTGGACAACTCTCTTATCCGTGACGGTGGTCCGAATAACGAGACGCTGCTTTTTAGGGGCCAGTCAAACAAAGCGTTTGATTTGCTTCCGTCAATAGCCAGAGGCCGGAAATTTGCCTGCGATATTTCGATTTTCTCCGAAGAACGCAATATGATTGAAATGGCGAAATATAAGCTTCCGAATGTCTTTAATGATTCGCTTTCCCCAATCGAACTATTGGCGCTTTTGCAGCACCACGGAATCCCAACCCGCCTTTTGGACATTACGGAAAATGCTTTGGTCGCTTTGTATTTTGCCTGCGCCGGAAATGCAGGAGCGGATGGCGAAGTTATTGTATTTAAGACAAACGAGTTGGATGTGGCGAATTATCCAATCGTCAACGCTATTGCAGACAGCTACCGATTTGCTCGGGCTACATTCTTGCAATTAAGTCTGTTCTATGGCGCAGTGAAACGCCAGCCGTATTTCCTTGAGCAAGCACAGTCAAATGAAATTTGCCATAAGACAGATAAAGAGGGTGGCCAGTGGATTGAAGAATGTTGTAAAGATCCGTTTTTTATCTACGCACCCGTCAGAGAAATGCGTCAGCAGGCGCAGCAAGGCAGGTATATCCTGTTTCCGAATCACATCGAACACGACCAAATGAGCTTTTATTCGTATATTGATAAAATCGAGAAGGATGCGGATTTTATTGCAGGTAGAATCCTTGTTGCCGGTAGTGTAAAGGAAAAAATCTTAAAAGAACTGGCGTTGTTCGGAATAACAAAGGAAACGCTGTTTTGTGATAGTGTAGATGTTGTGTGTGAGTCTATCAAAGGGAAATTCGAGCAGAAAGTGAGGGGCAGAAAAAATGGTAACTGATGCAAGCGAAAAGCGTTTTGAAGCGGATATAGAATCCTTCTTTCTCTCCCCGGCGGGCGGATATACCAAGGGCGCAGACACTTATGACGCCAAACAGGGGCTCTATGTGAATACCCTGATCGACTTTGTGCAGCGCACCCAGCCCAAGGAATGGGCGCGTTTTGAAAACGCCAATCAGGTGGACCCGGTGCGGAAGTTCTGCACGGCGTTCAACACGGCTTGCGAGACGGAGGGCCTACTCTCTGTCCTGCGCCACGGCTTCAAACACCGTGGACTGCGTTTTCGGGTGTGCTATTTCAAGCCGGAGTCTGCCCTGAATCAGGCGGCAGCTGCCCAGTGGGCGGCAAACACCATCGAGTGCTATCGCCAGTGGTACTTCTCTGCCGATACGAAAAAGAGCGTGGATATGGTGCTGGTGCTCAACGGCATCCCGGTGTTCGCTTTTGAATTAAAAAACCAGTACACCGGACAAACGGTGGATGACGCCAAGCGGCAGTGGATGTATGACCGCGACCCGCGGGAATTGTGCTTCCAGTTCAACAAGCGCATTCTGGCCTACTTCTGCGTGGATCACACCGAGGTGTGGATGACCACAAAGCTCGCCGGAAAGAACACCTATTTCCTGCCCTTTAACCAGGGCTCCAACGGAGCCGGAAACGACGGCGGCAAGGGCAATCCGGCAAACCCAAACGGCTACCCGACGGCGTATCTGTGGGAGAATGTCTTTCAGAAGGACAGTATGATGGACATTGTCCAGAAGTTTATGAACCTGAAGGACGGCAAAACGCTGATTTTTCCGCGCTATCATCAGCTGGATGTGGTGCGCAAGCTGCTGGCCGATGTCCGGCAGAACGGAGCGGGGCATAATTACCTGATCCAGCACAGCGCCGGAAGCGGCAAGTCCAATTCTATTGCGTGGACGGCTTACCGGCTGGCCTCGCTGTTCAACGAGGAGAACAAGCCGGTGTTCTCCAGCGTGGTCGTCGTTACCGACCGCACTGTGCTGGATGCGCAGCTGCAAGAAACCATTTCCGGCTTTGACCACACCCTCGGTGCTATTGAGACCATCGGGGAAGATAAGACCTCCAAGGACCTGCGGGACGCCATCAACGGCGGCGTGCGCATTATCGTCACCACCTTGCAGAAGTTCCCGGTCATCTATCAGGAAGTGGATAAAGTGGCGGGACGGAACTTTGCGATTATCGTAGACGAGGCCCATTCCTCCCAGACCGGCAGCTCGGCTCTGAAACTGAAAGCCGCTCTTGCGGATACCGAGGACGCTCTGCGGGAATACGCTGAGATCGAGGGCAAGGCCGAAGAAGAGCTGGACCCGGACGACCGCCTGATGCGGGAAATGACCGTTCAAGGGCGGCATAAGAATCTGTCCTTCTTTGCCTTTACCGCAACGCCCAAGGACAAGACGCTGGAATTGTTCGGCACAGAATATGAGGACGGCAGCTTTCATCCGTTCCATATTTACAGTATGCGGCAGGCCATTGAGGAAGGCTTTATTCTGGATGTGCTCCAGAACTATATGACCTATGACACCTGCTTCAAAATCGTCAAAACCTCCGAAGATAATCCGGATGTGCCCGCCAGCCGTGCAGCTAAGGTGATCCGCAAATATCAGGAGCTGCATCCGTATAACATCTCGCAGAAGGCACAGATCATCGTGGAGACCTTCCGGGAAACCACCCGAAACAAGATCGGCGGCAGGGGCAAAATGATGGTCATCACCTCGTCCCGCCTTGCAGCAGTGCGCTACTACCACGAGGTCAAACGCTACATAGAGGAGCAGAAGTACAACGATGTGCAGGTGCTGGTGGCCTTTTCGGGTGCTGTGCAGGACGGTGATGAGGAGTATACCGAGCCAAAGCTGAATGTTCGTGCGGATGGGACGCACATCGCCGAAACGCAGACGAAGGCGGAGTTCCACGACCATTTCAATGTGCTGATCGTTGCCGAGAAGTACCAGACCGGGTTTGACGAGCCGCTGCTGCACACGATGATCGTGGACAAGAAGCTGAAGGGCGTCAAAGCGGTGCAGACGCTGTCCAGATTGAATCGCACCTGCACCGGCAAGGTGGACACTTTTGTTCTCGATTTTGCCAACAAGAAAGAGGACATTCTGGAGGCGTTTCAGCCGTTTTATCAAGAAACCTCGCTTTCGCAGGAGGTCAACGCTGACCTGATCTATCAGACGCAGAAGGAGCTGCGGGGATTTGCGGTCTATAACGATGCAGATATTGAGGCTTTTGCCAAGGAGTATTTCAGCACAGGCCGGCAGGATGCCCGGGCGATGGGGCGAATGACCAGTGTGTTGAAGCCGGTGGCAGACCGTTATAATCAAAAAACGCCCAACGAGCGGTATCAGTTCCGCCGTCAGGTGCGCAATCTCATTAAGTGGTACGGCTATATTTCGCAGATCCTGCGGATGTTCGATAAAGAACTGCACAAGGAATATGTATTCTGTTGTTATCTGATCAATTTGCTGCCTGCGGAAACCACGGATATGGTGGACCTTGAGGGTAAGTTGAAGCTGGAATACTACAAGCTGCAAAAGACCTTCGCCGGAAGCATTGAGCTGGAACAGGTGAAGGGCGTGTACGAACCGGCCAAGCAAAAGGGTGCAATGGGACTGGACACAAAGTCGCCGCTGGATGAGATCATCGCCAAGATCAACGAAAAGTACAAGGGTGAATTCACCGAGGGAGACAAAGTGCTGCTGACGGCTCTGCGCAGCCGTCTGATGGCCGACAAGAAGTTGACCAAGATGGCGCAGACCTCAGATCCACAGATTTTTGTGGAAAGCATTTTCCCTAAGGCCTTCGGTGCAGCGTCTCAGGACAGCTATCTGGAATCGCAAGATACCTATACCTCGCTCTTTGAGGATCAGCACAAGTACAATGCCATTATGAGCGCATTGGCCGATGTAGTGTATCGGGAGATGAGGATGGGCTAAAATTGATTGCTTATGTGGAGGTGAAATATAGTGGGCTATGTATATGCGACTATTAATAAAGATACTTTGGCTCATATCTGCAAAGAAAAGGGCGTATCTAGTGAATTCCTCGCCAGTAAAACAAAATTAAATATGTCTAGGCTAAATCAGTGGCTTACTCCTACTGATATAAACTTGCCAACCATCAACCAAGCGAAGAAAATTGCAGCCTGTTTGCATATACCCTTTGCCGGTCTCTATATGAATCCTTGCGATATACCATTGAAGCGTATTCCAAATATTCGGAATATGCGAACGATGTCTGGGGCAGTTAGTATTGATGACAGCTCATTAAATATCGCTATGATAGATGTTCTTCTTGAACGCGATTTTCTGTTAAGTGCCGACGATGAATTTGGAATAACTCCACCAGATTTTGAGCCGCTTATTCCTGACAGCGATTCTGTTGATGAATGGGCAAATGCGATCCGTAAACAATTCGCTATCGATCTTGGTGAACAGTATAAGTGTAGTTCTACACGCCAATTTTACCTATATGTTCGTGATAAAATCGAGACAAAAGGCGTTTTTGTGCATTGCTTCACGGATGTAACGATTGATACAGCTCGAGGCTTTTCAATTTATAATACGCTATTGCCTATTATCGGCATTAATGATGAAGATCGTCCGCCGGCAAAGACATTTACAATTATTCACGAACTAGTTCACCTATTCAAAAGGGAATCCTCCTTGTGCAATGATATGAGCAGTTCCGCATCGACTTTGTCAGAAGAAGTGTTTTGCAATGCTGTAGCAGGCGAATTACTTGTTCCAAAGAGAGCTCTTAGAATTGTACTTGAACACGGTCACTATTTTGCGCCATATTCAATTGATGATATTAAGCGAGTTGCGGATCGCTTTTCTGTAAGTCGAGAAGTAATAGTGCGCAGATTACTTGAACTTCGTAAGATTGACCAAAGCGAATATGAAACTTATGCAGATTTGTTTAGGAGAGAAATCGAAGAAGATCGGGAAAAGAGAAAAATTCAGAGGGAAAATGGAATAAAATCCTCTATTCCGCGGAATATGAGTAGAGAAGCAATCGACCGTACAAGTCCTTCTGTAAGCAAGATTTTATATCAGGGATATGTGAACGATGTGTATAGCAAACTTGATATTGCCCGCCATTTGAATGTAGGCCAAAACCATATAGATAAGTTTTTGCGGGAGGTATCCAAGTGGAACAGATAACACTATTCGATAGCGAAAGACCTTATAAGTACATAATGGACACATCGTCTATACTGTCTCAGAAACCAGGGGAAACTCATACACGGCTTGTTTATAAAAGTCAGTGGGAACGAATCGAAGAATATATGCGTTCCCATTCGATAGTAACTTGCTCTGAGATATTCGAAGAAATAAAGGATAAAGAAATTAAAGAGTGGATTTTTTCCCAACAATGTACTGTCCTTGAAATTGACGACGACATCCAAAACAATGTTAGAAAAATCGTCACTGAAAATCCGAAGATGATTGAATTTACAGGAAAAAGCGGTACATCTTCTGGCGACGCATTTCTAATTGCAACGGCTATGAAATACGGATTAATAATTATCACCGAAGAAAACAAAGACAAACAAATGAAGATTCCACAGATTAGTAAGAAGTATGGGATTACATCCGTAAACATTACTTCTTTGTGTGAAATGGAACAATGGAAATTCTAAACAGCATATTATTCAGTAATGTATGTAGAAATAGGGCACCGACCGCTTGGCCGGTGCCCTATTCCTATAGGAGCCATCTATAAGTCAATAGTGATTATCAGCCGTCCTCCTATCACCGGGAGGGCGGCTTTTTGCGTTCAGATAAAAAATATTTGAGAAATTTCTCGAAAACACCCCCACAAACGGCGCCCCTTATTCAGAGTAAGTGAAGGGAGAAATATTTTTGTGGGGAATTTTGAAAAACACCCTGCCAACCGGCACCCCTTATTCAGAGTAAGTAGAAGGACTTTTGAAAAGTTGAGAGGATTTTTCAAATTACTTTGCCAAAATCTCAAAAAATATCCCAATTGGTTAGTAGGAGGGGCACTTAAAAAATTTTTCTAAAACCCATTTGTTATTTGCCCGAAAAGTTCCCAGTTGATTAGTAGTAGGGTTCGCAGAAAAAATCTCAAAAGTTTTTTCGTTCAAATCCGAAAAATTTTCCCAGTTGGTTAGTAGAGAGATTTTCAAAGAATTTTTTCAAAATTCCTTCGTACAAATCGAAAAATTTTTCCCAATTGATTAGTGAGGGGGTCTATAAAATGCCTTTCTCGCTGGCTACCTATTGAGGGGACTGTCTCCCTGTGTACCTTGAAAATTGAATCGCCGCCTCCAAAGGATATGCTTCCGGCAAGTGACGCCACGACTTCCCGAAAAAGGAACGAGCGCATCAAAGAAGCGATACGCCGTGGTGAGATTCCGGGGCAGGAACGATGCGGATGAGCGGCAGCAAGCAAAAATCACTGCAGAAATGCGGATTTAGAAAAGACAAAGGAGGTTCAAGCCTATGAAGAAAGGAGAGCTCAGAGAGCTTTATCAGATGATGTTTCCGGAATATCCGGACATTGTGACGGTCAAAGAGCTTCGGGAGATGCTGGGCATTAGCCGCAAGCTGGCCTACAAGCTGATCGACTATGGATACATCCACGCCGTGAAGATCGGCACGACGCTGAAGATCCCGAAAATCAGCGTCATCAACTATGTGATGGAGAAGGAGGTGAAGAAAGTTGGATGAGATCAAGCGCCTGACGCCCTCCCAAAGGGCACGCTGTAACCGGTTAATCCGGCGGCTGTGCGCCAACTATGATGGCGGCAACTGTCTGCCGCTGGACGACGGCGAGGGCTGCGTGTGCGTGCAGATGATTTCCTATTCGCTGCTGTGCAAGTACTTCCGGCGGGCGGTTCTGCCCGCCGACAAGGTGCTCTGCGCCGATATTTACCGGCAGCGTACACGGACCTGTGAACGGTGTGGAAAGCCCTTTGCACCCAGTAGCAACCGGCAGAAATACTGCCCGGAATGCGGCCGCTCCATCCGGCGCAAGCAGAAGGCGGACTCGGCCAGGCGGCGACGCAGCGTCGAACATTAAGCACCGGGAAGCCCTGATTTCCAAGGCTTTTGGGATAGCAAAGCGGGGGCGGGTGGCCGTTTCCATCCGCCCCCGCCAAAATCTACTTCTAACATTCTACAAAGGAGAATTCTATGGACAACAAACTGAAAACCGTGGACGCAGAGACCCTGCTGTCCACGCCGATGAGCAAGACAATGTTCATCGTAGACGGCCTTATTTCGCAGGGTGTCAATGTCATCAGCGGCGCCAGCAAGATCGGCAAAAGTTGGCTGATGCTGTGGCTGGGGCTGCAAGTGGCGCAGGGAAACTCTATTTGGGGGCTGCCTACACTGCAATGCGATGTGCTCTATCTGAGCCTTGAGGACACCCAGCGTCGCATCAAGGATCGGCTCTACAACCTCACCGACAGCGCCCCGGACAACCTGTATTTTGCCGTGACCTCCGGGCTAATCGGCGGCGGGCTGGAGGAGCAGATCACAGATTTCCTGACCGAGCATCCCGCCACCAAGCTGGTCATCATCGACACGCTGCAAAAGGTGCGGGACTCCAAGGGCAGCACTGGAAAAGCAGGAATGTACGGCAACGATTACGATGACATTTCCTCCATCAAGCGCATTGCCGACGGCTTCAACATCGCCATTTTGCTGGTGCATCACCTGCGAAAGCTGCAAGACAGCGACGATCCCTTTAACGATGTCAGCGGCTCCACCGGCATCATCGGCGCTGCGGACACCAACTTCATCCTGCGCCGTAAGCGCAGCGGAAACGCTGCTACGCTGCTGGTCAGCGGGCGGGATGTGGAATATCAGGAGCTGACCTTGCAGTTTAACGATCTTGTCTGGGAGCTGGTGGAGCGCAAGAACAGCGAGGAGATTCACAAGGCAGAGCTGCCGAAATTTCTGTTTCGGGTGGTGGACTTTATGGAGTGCCGCACCGAATGGGTAGGCACGGCCACGGAGCTGCTGACCGAAATGAAGGAGCAGGAGGTCACGCCCAATATGGTCACAAAGTATCTCGGCCAGTTCGCCTATGAGGTGCTGGAGCCGCTGGGCATCGAGTATCGCACCAAGCGAACGGGAAAAAGCCGGCTCATCAAATTTCTGCGCCGTGACGGCGATGACGCAAATGACGCCGGGATCGCTATATAAGGAAATCCCCGTCACAACCGTCATTGCCGTCACAAACCGAAGAAAGGGGGTGAACAAATGCGCAGCAAAAACTATGGGATCAATGTCCGTGTGACCGAGCAGGAGAAGCAGAAGCTGCTGGAAAATGCCCGGTTCTGTTCTCTGTCGCTGTCGGAATACTTGCGGCGGCTGGGGCTTGGAAAAGAGGTTAGAGCGGCCATCACGGAGCGGGATTATCGCCTGTTTCGGATGCTGAACGGCCTGAAAGCGGAGCTCCCACAGCTTCAGAAAGAGGAAATTTTGAGCAGGCTGGAAGCAATTTTGAATGAATTAAAGTAAGCGAGAATTACGCCTGCGCAGTCTAAGCGAGCAGACTGTTTTTACTCCTGTCGGAGCCAAACAGTGTATCCGCTTGCGATGCCTGCGTCATCTGAGCGAGCAGTGCGTTTTTACTCCCGGCAGAGCCGGAGCGCAAAAACACTCGTTAGGGCGTGCCCTAAAACCCCGAAAGAAAAAACTATGAAAGTGAGGACAACACAATGAGAAAATCGGATTTTACTTTACCCACGCTGGATGACCTGTTCTCCACGCAGGCGGAGCGGGACGATGCTAAGCTGGAGCGGGTGCGGAATATTCCACTGGCCGAGCTGCACCCGTTCAAGGGTCACCCCTTCAAGGTGCAGAACAACGAGGAGATGCAGCGGATGATCGAGAGCATCCGCAAGGTGGGAGCCATCACCCCGGCGCTGGCAAGGCCGCTGCCGGACGGCGGTTACGAGCTGATCTCCGGTCACCGGCGACTGGCGGCGTGTCAGGTACTGGGCGTCGAGACGATGCCTGTCATCGTCCGGGAGCTGTCTGACGATGAAGCGGTGATCGCAATGGTGGACGCCAATTTGCAGCGGGAGACTATCCTGCCCAGCGAAAAGGCGTTTGCCTACAAGATGAAGCTGGATGCAATCAAGCATCAAGGTGTCACTTCTGCCCAAGTTGGGCAGAAGCTGCTCAGTGTAGAAAAAGTAGCTGACGATGCCGGCGAAAGCCGTAATCAAATTAAAAGATATATCCGCCTGACCTACCTGATTCCCGAGCTGCTTTCGATGGTGGACGGCGGCAAGATCGCCTTCAACCCGGCGGTGGAGCTTTCCTACTTAGACTCGTATCAGCAGCGGGCGGTGCTGGACGCGATGGCGCTGAACGACTGCACCCCGTCCCACGCCCAGAGCATCCGCCTGAAAAAGCTGGCGCAGGAGGGCTTGCTGGATGACCAGACGCTCTACGCCGTGCTGGCGGAGACGAAGCCCAACCAGCAGGAGCAGCTGAAATTCAAGCGGGAGGAGCTGCGGAAATACTTCCCCTCCGGCTACACCGAGGAGCAGATGCGCCGGGACATCATCAAGGGGCTGGAATTGCTGAAGCGGCAGAGAGAACGGAACCGGGATGCCCGCTGATTCGTACCGATATGGCTACGATAATACAATTCGCAGAATAGAGAGAACCTCAAACCGATGGTATACTGATGCTGTCGGTTTGGAGTTCTGTTCTGCAAATACAAAGGACAGGAGGAAATGAAATTGGTAGCAGGACATCTGACATTGAAAAACGGCAGGTATTACGCCGTGCTGAACTATAGAAACGCCGGAGGGCAGCGGAAAACGAAATGGATCTCGCTGGGGCTTCCCGAAAAGGGCAGCAAGCGCAAGGCGGAGGCGGAGCTGGCGAGGCTTCGGGCGGAGTTTGAGCCGCCTAAAGAGGTGGGCGACCTGAGCAGCGATATGCTGTTTGCCGATTATCTGCTGGAATGGCTGGAAATCGCCAAGGGACGGCTGGCTGTGGCAACATACAGTTCTTACGCCGCAATGATCAAGAAGCCAGTCGGACCGTACTTCCGCCAAAGGAATCTGACCTTGCGGGAGCTGGAAGCCCGACACTTGCAGATGTTTTATTCCGAAATGCTCAGAAAGGTAAAGCCGAATACGGTCATCCACTATCACGCGATTATCCACTCGGCGCTGAAATATGCGGTCAAGACCGATATGTTGGTGCAGAATGTGGCGGACAAGGTGGATAGGCCAAAGAAAAACAGCTTTCAGCCGGTTTTCCTTTCGGCAGAGGAGATGCAGAAGATGTTTGAAGCCCTCCGGGGCACCAAGCTGGAGCTGCCGGTGCTGGTGGCCGCTTTTTATGGATTCCGTCGGGGCGAAGTGTTGGGATTGAAGTGGGACGCCATCGACTTTGAGCGTGGAACGATTTCGGTCATACGAACCGTTACGACCATTACTCTTGATGGCAAGCAGACGGAAATTGAACAGCAGTCTGCCAAGACCAAGTCCAGTCTGCGTACCCTGCCGCTGATCGGCAGCTTCCGGGAATACTTTTTGCAGGTGAAAGAGGCGCAGGAGCTGAACAAGCAGGTCTGCGGCAATTGTTACAATCACGAGTATGATGGCTTTGTATTTGTGGACGAGCTGGGGGAGCGGATGCGGGCCAATTATTTGACCTCGGCATTCCCAAAATTCTTGGAGAGCCACGGCCTGCGCCGGATGCGCTTTCACGATCTGCGGCATAGCTGTGCCAGCTTGCTGCTGGCCAACGGCGTGCCTCTCAAGCACATTCAGGAGTGGCTGGGCCACAGCGACTTCACCACCACGGCGAACATCTACGCCCACTTGGATTACAAGTCTAAAATCACCTCGGCACAGGCGATGGAGACAGGACTTGCGCTACCGGAGGGCGGCGACTTCGGAAGCCGGTGGGGATCGATTGATGTTGGGGAGAACGGATGATTTTCTCTCCGAAAAAGTGAAAGAGCACGGAATTGCCCGTTTCGGAAAAAGGAAAGAGCCTGTAATCGGCTTGATTACAGGCTCTTGATGGCGGAGCGAGTGGGATTCGAACCCACGGTACCGTGAGGTACAACTGATTTCGAGTCAGTCCCGTTATGACCACTTCGATATCGCTCCGTGTCTATTTCCGCCCGCTATTCTCGTCGTTTCCAAAGCACTCAAAAATCCTTTGGAGAGAAAAGCAGGAGAGAAAGCTAAAAAATATTCGATTTGAATTTTTGGAAACCCAGAATTAGCAAGGGTTTTCGGGGGGACGAAATTCACAGATTCCGCCGAAATTTCGAGTGCTGCACCTTCGACCACTCGGACAACTCTCCGTATTACTCAAGTGTGATCCTTGCTCCGGAGGAATGCAAGAAAAACACGCAAGAACGATATGAAATTGTGAAATCCGAACCCGCGCGAAGCCCTGTGCGGCGGACATTTTCAGCGGACGAAACGGCCGAAGCCTCCAAAAATTTCGAGTCAGGGCCGTTATGACCACTTCGATACCTATCCATATATAACAAGCGGCGCATGGCCGATTGCGTTTAATTAATATCCTCGAGATCTATCGAATCGTCGTCCATGTCCATGCTCATCTCGCCGATGCGCATGCGGCGCTCGATCTTCATTTTCTCAACGTGCTCATGGATGAGCTCCTTGACCTCGTTCGGCTGGCGGATGTTCTTTAGCGTCAGCTCCGGGATGCTCTTATCCGTCGAGACCACCGTCACCGAGCCGACGCCGAAAATGCGCTGCCACAACGACACCGAAACGCGCAGATCGCGCACACGGTACAGCACGATCTCGTCATGCCTGACGTTCAGGAAGCCGCGGCGCAGGAACAGTCTGTCCTCGCTCAGGGCGTAGCGCGTGAAGCTTATCGGCATGCCGAGTATGCGCTTACGGTCATGCCATATCTCGACTATCTTTGAAACGAGCTTTGCCATCGCGGTCACTCCTTACATTGTGCTATGATATTCTACCTAATCCAACGCAAAAAATCAAGTGTTTTTTTAGAGGCGCTTTAATGCACCTACGGACACGTTTTTTGCGGTGGCCCGGTGTCGAAGTTACCGGCAAAACCGTGCGGCCTTGCCGCAGCCGATAGCTGATAGCCAATAGCTGATAGCCGAGAGCCAATGGAGTGCGGCGAAAAAATTCAGCGCCGCATCGGTTTGATGCGGAGCTGAATTTCATTAAGATTCCCGCAAATGAAAAAGTGCAGCCGAATAGCTGCACCTTTTGCGGATCACTTAATCGTTGCCCTTGCGTTGTCGAGGGTGATGACGATGCCGTTCTTTGCGGCGACCTCATTTACCTGAGCGACGAGCTTGGATGCGTAGACGTTCAAAAACTTGACCGTGAGCGCTTCCTTCTGCTTGGGGCTCATCGCGGCGAGGATGCCCTTGACGATCTTCTTGGAAAACTCGGGCGACGCGCCGACGCACTTGCGGATCAGCGGATTCACGCCTTCGCTTTCGGACAGAATTTTTATCAAGTCGGGCAGGAAGGTGTCAAGCGTTTCGGTGTAGTCAAATTCGCTTACCTGCATTGTTAATTCGATCATTGCAAACCTCCGGTGAAATTGCATACATTATATATAACAGAAGCATTATACAGAAAAGCGCCGAAAATAGCAACACTAAATATTTTTTTGACTTTCAAAAGTTTTTGCCGCAAAAATATTGACAATTCGCAAAAATGTTGTTATTATCTTTAAGCTGAATATCAATGGGGACGGCCATGCGGGCGTAGTTCAATGGTAGAACACCAGCCTTCCAAGCTGGATACGTGGGTTCGATTCCCATCACCCGCTCCACATTTGGGATGCGGACAGTATATGCGCCAATAGCTCAGCAGGATAGAGCAACTGCCTTCTAAGCAGTAGGTCGGGGGTTCGAATCCCTCTTGGCGTGCCAAAATAAAAATATGGTGGGTGTAGCTCAGTTGGTTAGAGCACCGGATTGTGGTTCCGGGTGTCGAGGGTTCGAGTCCCTTTACCCACCCCACAAGTCACAGAGGCCGGACAAAAGCCCGGTCTCTGTGTACAATAGAATAGATATAGATGGTGGGATGTAGTGTAATGGTAACACCTCAGACTTTGACTCTGATATAGTGGGTTCGAGTCCCGCCATCCCAGCCAGACATGCCCCAGTAGCTCAGTAGGCAGAGCACCTGCCTTTTAAGCAGGGTGTCCGGGGTTCGAATCCCCGCTGGAGCACCAACACAAAATGCGAAAAAACCTTGTAGTTCCAATGACTACAAGGTTTTTTCACGTATATGCAGCATTGCTCAAAACTACGCTTTGGAGCCCGATAAACGGGGCGAAAACCGGGGGCCCAAGGTGTTTTGGGGTTCCATTTCGGGCTCTAGGCATTACAATGAATCTATAGATTCTTTAATATTTTCTTTTGTGCTTTTTGTGACAGTATCAATAAGTGTTGCCAAAAAAACGGCTTGCGACTCTCTGCTCGGTAGCGAAAGTAGAGTGTCTACTAAAAGAGAAGTCGACTGAGTTTTTTGCGGATAATGTAAGGCCAAAATGTATTTCATATCTGCCAATTGATTGGAATTCATCATATCTATGATCTCGGAGAAGGTTTCGTCAGACATTTCAATTCCAGTTCCAATTTTGCGGTAAGGGATAAGACAATCATCGGCAAGCAAGAATAGCGCCAAAGCGGTCTTCTTATCGACATAGTGACAAGCTGCTCTCAGCATACTCCACACATGTGTGTAGAAGTCTATAGGCTCAATGTTTTCCTTAGATGCGTTAGAGATATACTCGTGAAGAAATTCACGAAAGTTAGTTTTCGAAAATTCTTCATTAATTTGATTAGCCTCTTCATCAGTGTAGTAATTTTTTGCTGTTTCGCGAGTGTTGTCGCTGTCGATATCAAAGATGTTTTCGAGTAAAAACATTAAAGCGTGAGGCTGTAACTCCTCATTAACTGAGTTAATGATTTGACACAATTCATAAAAAACATCTCTTACTTTCCCTGAGCAAGTCGATATGTAGCCGTATATTTGCTGTTTGTAATCCATAATTAATTCCTCACTTTGAAACGTAATGTTTAATTAGCCTTACATAAAAGTGTGACGGCAATGATACTAAAAGTGTGATTAACATGATGATATCATTTGCCCTCTGTGACGGGGTAATAGTTCTAGTGAAAATTAACGTGCCTATTATACAAACAATGATCAACATAAAGAATATTGTACCAATAACGAGAGGTGTTTTTTCATATCCTTTACACTCTAAGTATACATCATTAAGTAAAGCAAAGATAGCTATTAATAGGCCCGCTATGTTAATTAATTCAATCCATTTTGTGCCGCCAGTATCGGTAGTTAACAGCCTAACGATAATTAGCACGATTAGAACGGTGATAATGGCGACTGTTCGAGTATTTCTCTCAAGTTTAACCATGCTCAAATACTCCATTATATTTTTATATAATTTAATTCATTGAAATAGCTATAATACTTAGGGCTTGATATACTGAGCCCAATTTCGTTCATACCAAAAACATGTGTTAAATAATCTAAAATAGCTCGAAGGCTTTTTGTATCATTTGCCTCGGCTATTATATCAATGGCGTTTTTTTGAAGAATATAGGTATTTGTCGCATACTTGTGTGTGTAAACATTATTTCTTTCAGCATATTCTGTCTGTCTAAAATAAGTATTTGTGCGATGTTTCACAACAAAAAAAGGCATTCTTCGCGGATAAATTATTCTCAAATTCATAGCTCATCCCACTCCTCCGAGAGAGCCATTCCAATAGAATATAGGGGACTCTTTTTCCAACTGGGACTATTATTGTTTACATAGTCCTCGATCGCGCTAAAGGCTATGATGGTGTCACAGTCCACAGTATCTTCGTTCCAGTTACCGCTATTAAATATCCGCAGTCTATTAAGTGTCTCTCTAGAATAGTTAAGCTGCTCAGCTTCAGCTAATAATTCTTCACGTTTTCTTTCATCAAAATAAAGCATTCCTGCGACAACAACATTGCTGGCGGAGACAGTAGTTCTATTTGTAATCTCTGAGTATTTGGCTTGACAAATATCAAGCCTTTTCTTTGCTTTTGCTTTTCCTCGTTGATTGTTTTTATAATCTTTAAAAGCTCTGTCTAATTGTCTCTTACGTGTAGTAATATAGCTCACCTACAATCAAGTTGCTGATCGCTCTCGACATTTAATGTTATTTATACCTTTATATTATCAAATTTATCAAATATGTCAACATAGTTTTTGAGATTGTTGTACAAAATATAAGAGATTCTCTGTGTTGAGCAGCCCTCGGCAGGTATGCCGAGGGCTGTTTTTCTATTCACTTGTTCCCAATATCGTCAGTCTTGTCTTTGAGCTTTTTGATGCCGCTCGTGAGCCAGTTCGGAACAGGGGCGCCCAATGCCTGGGCATTCTCGGCTATCGATCCGATTTCCGTGAATATGTACCACATTGTGACTAATGGCCCGAACAGCGTTTCATAGTCTATCGGCAGCGTTATGCCGAGCCCCTGCATACCTATCTTCAACGCAAGGTCGCACATAAAAGCGGCTACTACTGCGACTATCTCGCCGACCTTGTGCCAGCGGCCCTCGCGGGATCTTGCGCTGTTCCAGTCTCCGGCCTTCTTCGCGGCGCACGAGCCCGTTGTCCAGTCGATGATGACAAGCGCGAGAAACAGCATTACCGCCCAGCCTGCCCAGCCTATCAGGCCGGTTATGATTGCCGCAATTGCAGTCGCGGCGCCCTTGATCTCTGTGATTTTATCCGGTGCATTCATTTACTTGCCCTCCATAATTCGCTGACAGAAGATCATTACCCTGAGCATATCCTCCGTCAGGTCGATAACGCCGTTGCCCTTGCCCTTGATTATGCCGTCGTTCATGAGCTGCTTTACGGTATCTCTGTAAAAGCCCCCCGGCACATCCTCTATCGTTTTCCATCTAACCATTTCTTCATCCTCCGTAAGTCTTTTGTTTACCTCGGCCGCTATCTGCCCGTGCCGCTCGTACAGCCACTGCCCGGGGCAAGCCTTGTTTTCATAGTCGCGGTGAACGGTCATATTGCACCCGTTTCTGTGGTTTACGCGGTCGGCCTTGCTGGTAGACCAGATAAGCTTCTTAATGCCGTTGCGCCTGCATATATCCGTCACAAGGTCGAGCAGCGTCTTGTAGGCCGCGTCGTTTACCCTGTACGGGTGCTTGTTTTCGCAGGCCACCTCGATAGTCACCGCCCGGCGGTCGTTTTCCCCGTCCGAGGTCGCCCAGCTGCGGTTTCTTTCCTCTACATACATTCCAACTCTGCCGTCGGGGCCTATGCCGTAGTTTGTGCTCGCGGCTTTTGTCTGGAACAGTCTGCCCAGCGTCTCGACCGCCGCCTGCGACGCCGAACAGTGTATCGTGATGGTATCGATATTGCGCCCCTTGCGGCCGCCGCTGTAGGGGCTTATCCGTGTGTAGCTGACAAGCGGTGAATTTGTAAATGCCATCGTCAATCCTCCTCCAATAATCCGCTCAGGGTCTTTTCGTCGTCGTCCATTCCGCATCCTCCCACGCGCTCGGCAGCGCCGACGCATCGTATACAACATTATCCTGCAAGCACCTGTGTACCTTGCCGGAATCGTCCTTGTAGCATTCGCCGGTCATGTACATGCCGCTCGTTCCGAGAGGGGCTACCCATGCTTTAGCCTTTGCAGGATCTTTCGTGTGACACAGCCCCCACAGAGCGCGAAGCGTTGACGGCCGGCCCTGATAATTCGCGGCGTTGTACGGCTGGATAAGCGTCCACACCTGCCCCTCGTCCGCAACCGGCGTACCGTCAGGGCATGCGCTGTAATCCTTAGTCGCGTCGAAGTCCGGCACGGCGATTTCTGCGGCGATAATTTCAGTGCCGGTCATGGTGTTCGCCTTTGTCCGCAGGGCTGCGGCATCATCCGCGCCTTTTTCTCTCATCTTGTTGATTGCTTCATCCTTAGTCATATGCTGTTAACCCCCTCTCTGTAGGCTGCGTCAAGTGCCGCCGGAGTTATTGCGTCTGCAATTTCGGCCTTCATATCCTGCACCGTACTCGCGCGATCGTTAACTTCAAGCATTCTGCCGGTCTGTAGCCACGCAGCGAGATTATTTTCAATTTCCTGCTGCAATCCATCGCGCTGCTTAACGTGAAAGACATACTCGTCATATTCGTACAGCGGTGCAGCGTTTTCATCATCTGTTGGGGTAATGTCTTTGCTGTTTTCATGCAGTCTGACCTCGACATAACCCGGCATAGGCCAGTAGCTTTCAACCGTCACAGCTGCCGGGGAAGTGTTTCCTTGTACTCTCATGATTAGAACCTCCTCTACTGCGGTCTATATACCATACGTACATAGACTGTTGTTGAGCTTGTACCACTTTCAAAGAACTCTCCAATGCAGAAAAGGCCGTCAGCCCCTCCCCCACGATAGGTATTAAACATTGGGTACGTCGTATAGGACGGGTTTTTTGGACGATTTATAGCATCACACATATAGGTGCTCTCACTGCCCTGGGCTGTGCTACCATTGTATTCGGGAAGCATAATCCAAGGCTTTTCAGGGTCTAAACCGACTTTAACAATATATTTCGAGCCGCTACCAGTCGGTATGCCATATGTCAGAGTGTATGTAAACGATGCGTAGTCGTTGTATTTAGTCGGCGTCGTGTTTATTACATACTGCCCCGCGTTCAGGTGAGTTAAGACGCCTGTAATCTGGTACAACAGCCCGCCCCACAGGTCCTCTATCCCGCGCCAAACAACGCTGACTTGCCCGTCCATGCCTGCCGGGATGCCTGTAAGCCCCGGTACTGAGTCGCAGCCGCCGGTGTCTGGTATGTTATACGTGTCTACAACGCCGCGACCGATTACACTTTGAACATCGTTGTTAGCAAATTCGACCAGAATTAACATCTGCAACGCTGAAAGTGCTGCCAAATCAAACAGCGACCAGCCAGAGCCTCGCGCGGTTGCTGCTTTATAGAACTCCGGATTGTCTGCTCCACCACTCGTGCTTGTAGGTTTGGAAGTCGCGCTCTTAGAGACATAGCTGTGTGTAGTATTTGACGCGAAAGGTGGGTAAGCTTGTATATAGAAACAATCCGTTGTCTTCCCAGAGATGGTGAAAGTAGGATGTACCTCAAAGTTTTCAACCGCCGCGTCCGCAATTTTAATGTATTCAATATTGCCCTCCCGGTATCGCCGATACCAGAACTTTGGAATTTTGACCATTACGTCGCCCGTTGACAAGGTCTGTCGGGCAATACCATTCCAAGGGTAACAGTCATCGAAATCGCTCGAACCAGCTACCGTTCCTTTAGATGCCGTTGCCGTCATACCTACTGCATCATCAGTTCTTGCCCATGCCGGGGACGAGTTCGTAATATCGCGACTAATACCAAATATTCGCAAGATATGCAGCTTTGCACTTTTCACCTCTTTGTCTGCGGTAATAACTACAGTGTCCGAAGTTGTCTTTGAGCCCCTGGTTGCTCTTACAGTCCATATTCCAGCATGATGAACCTTAAATGAATAGTTGCCACTGGTGTCGGGGGCAGTATACACAGTGCCGTCAAGTTCGCATGTGCATGTTGCGCCTTTAGTATAGGTCACCTGAATTATCGCAGCAAACGATGAGCCGCCGCCGGCATGATTGATAAGAGGCATTACAAATCCCTCCTGATTATTAATGTCACCGGGATATCCGTTGTCGGCTTATCGCCCAGCGCGACGAGCTGAATGCTCCCTGCCGCCTGTGTGCCGCCGACGATCATAGCGCCCGACAGCGCCTCCAGCTGCGCCTGTGTTATCCCGTTGTTTTCTCGCGGCAGAAGCTCGACCGCCGATGTCGCGGTGATGTTCGCGTTGCTGACGGTGTATTTCTTTGCCGCACTCCAGCTCGACGCATACAGCGTTAAATTCACTTTCGACGACCGCCCTGCGGAATATGCCTCCCACGTATACCCCGTAGCCGCCGCTGTGCAGTGATAAACAAGCTTTGCCGCCGTGTCGATGTACTCCTGCCCGACTACGCCGACGGTCGATGTTGTGGGTGGAGTGGTGCCGATGATGGGCTGAGGAATGTCCGCGATAGCAGCGGCGATAGCGGCCTGCATAGTCGCTGTGGTAACGACGGCGCTTGCATCGACCGTGACCGAGATACTGCCGGTGTTGGATATCATGATCAGGCCATAGAACGTATAAACGAAGTCCGGTGAATCGGATGCCGACGGAACGTCGATGCCTTCGGAATTCTGAAATAGTGCGAGCAGCTTGCCTTCGCCGCTGCCGACCTTTGCCCATATGCCGAACTGATTAAGGGTGTAGCCGGTTGACGGTGCGGTGATCTGAAGCTGGATTTTAAGGCCGGTGGCGCCGTCAGCCTTGCTGTGGCTTACGATGCTTGCGGCCTGCTTCTGCCCGGCAAGCGCGGTTTGAGCTATCATTGCGGCCTCGGCGACGGTGCCCGTGCCGGTGGCCGCAGAGTATATATTCAGGGTCGTACCCTCTGCCCATGCGGCGAGAAGCTCCGCGCCCTTGTTGGTGACAACACCTGTCCATTTTGCCATGTGTGTACCTCCGGATTAATTGTAGTTTTCGGCGGTGCAGCTATCGACCAGCTCACAGCCGATGAATGCAGCGGCGGTGAATGCGACAGCCTCGGCGCCGGTTTCGTAGTATTCGATGGTATCCAGTATCGAACGCTGATTTTTATACTGGTTTACCCATGCCTGTACCTGCGCCTGCTTTGCATCGTCAACGTCATCGGCGGCAATATCTATCTGAACCTTGAAGTGATATTCGCTGCCGTTGTAGTCGTACCATTCGGCGACGCTGCCTTTTGCGAACAGGATGCTTATAAGCTGCTCAAGCGCGGCCGGTGTGCCGAGGTGGGTGTAGAATGTCAGGGTGCTGGCAACAAGCTCACGCTTTGTCTCGACCGGCAAGGTTTCGTCATAGGCCGGGGTGCGCAGCTCGGCGGCGAGGGCATCCAGCACCGTGTCCGGCGCGGACGCAAGCGCCGCGTATGTGCGCGACTTATCGGCGTAGGAGCATAGCTGCCTGATCTGACGGCCTACGGCGTAGGCCAGCGCCTTGACCTCGGCTGTTTCCAAATGTCCGGGCAGTATGTCGGTCATAAGGCTGTCCTTCAGATCAATCATCTTCAAGACCTCCGTATGTGACCGATGCCGCGGCCGAAAGATTTGCGACGGATGTTGCTGCCACCTTGGTGTAGGCTGGTGCGGACACGACAACGCGCTTTGCACCGGCTGCAATGACCATCGCCGTCAGCTTCGACGGGTTTATATCGCGGCCTATGGTGCGCTGCCACGCCGTGTATTGCGATATGGACGTGTTTACGGCTGCTTGGATATTCTCGGCCTGTGCGCTGTCTTCGCGGCTTATGTAGTACGTCAGGCTTATGCTGTAGCTTACGTTTGCCGGCGCGGCGACAACGACCTTGTCGGTCAGCGGCCGGATGGTTTTTGCGGAAAGGTACGCCGTAAGCCCCTGTATCAGCTCCGTGCCCGGCGCGGTGCCGTCGCTGTTAAGGAATACGATGTTTACAGTACCGGCATCGTGATTTGCGGACACGACAACGTCGCCCACGGCCGCGCTGTACCGCTTCGCGTGATAGATATACGCATCTGCCGCTCCGGCTGTGGAGTACGCACCGGGTGCGAGATAGATGCGCTCCTTCAGCGCGTCGTCGGTTTCAACCTCCGCTCCTCCTGCCGCATCGGTCGTGTTCGTGACCGATGAGACATACGGTACGGGGTCAACGATGGTCGTCAGTTCTCCGGCGGCTATCGAATTGGCGGCCGCTCCGGCTTCGGTGCACACCGCCGCAACGGTAACGGTCGTGGATCCGGCCGGGATCTCCGCATATTCGACGGTTTTGAAGTACAGCGTGCCGCCGGCTGATGCGACGCGAGTACCCTGCGGTATGCTTATTGCGGACGCACGGGCGGCGGATGCAGTGAATTTCAGTGTTGTAGTCGCAGCTGTCGCCGGAGTGCGTTCTACGCCGCGCAGCAGTGCAAGGTTGTCGAGAAAATCGCCGTAGGCATACTTCAAAAGATTTTGCTTACCGGCGCGGTCGACGTACTGCATGGCCAAATAGATCTGAACGGCGGCCGCGTTAATGATTGCCCTGTGCACCGATGCGCGGCCGAGGGTGACCGGCCTGCCGTCGATGCGGGTCATATAGTCCTCAAAGTCGGCTATCATCTCGCGCTGGACATCGTCGACCGTCTTCCCGTCAATGAAAGATATATCGGGGGTATTTTTGATCGCAGATATTTCAGACACCTGTTATCACCACCTTGCTTTTCATTTTTCCGTTGTTTCCTTTATCCCAGGAAACGCTTTTCACCCGTACTCCAGGGATAAATTTTGCGATTTTTTCGGACACTTCCGCCGTGTAAAGGCTTTTTGCAGTCTCCGGCGGCATGTCGATGAAGTCCATGCTCAGGCCGAGCTCGCGGTCAAGCGGTATAGTCCCTGCGCGCGTGGACAAGAGCAGACAAATGCTGCGGTCTAAATCGGCAAGCTTATTGTCCGAAAAAGTGTATTCGATTTGAAAATCGTAAAGGGCGTTCATGAATATTCACCTAAATTCAAAGTGACCGACGCCGCGGCCAGCTCGCCGCGGCTGTAGATGCGATCCCAGCTCTCGGACGCGCTTTCGATGTAAAAGCGGTTTCTGCCGATCATTTTGCCGCCGATTATCAGATACTCCGCGTCGCCGCTCTCGGCCATCTCTTCGATAATTTCGAGCATCGCGCGGGGCTTGACTCCGAGTGCTGCGGAAAGTCGGATGGTCAGACTTGCAGTTTGAGCAGCCGGGCCGAGGTATTCTGTCTTGGGCTTTGCCCCGAGTATCTCGTGCGCCGCCCAGCGACCGGCTACCTCGCGGCTGAGACTTTCAAATGTGAGCACCTGCTCGGCCGAGACTTCAAACACTATTTTTGTTCCCAATGTTCCAATCATAGCTGCTCCTTATTCGTTTGATGTCAGACTGCCGGTCACGGTGACATTGCCGTTAAGGACGATGCTGTCTGCGTGAATTTTTAAAACGCCGCCTTCATAGCGGATATAGGCTTTGCCGTTTTCGTGCGAAAGCTCCTTTCGGTAAATGCCTTCTCCGCTCTCGGGCGGCTTGTTTTTTTCGCTCCACGGGCGGCCGAGGACAACACCGGCTTCCGTGCCGTTTGAAAGATGCAGCACTATCACCTGATCGCCGACCTGGGGCATGAAATATTCACTTGACAGCAGGGGAATAAGGCCGGTTACGGCATCGTCCTTGTCGTGGTACACGACGCGGACGAGCCCGGATGCGTAATCAATGGCGGATATTTTCCCGATGCGGATGTTGTTATTCATGCTATCCCTCCGTCAGCGCGTTCGCTGCGTTGATGATCAGCCGGTCAAGCGCCGGTACCAGTGTGTATTTTACTGCCCAATATGTCGGCGAATTTACAACGCCGTACTGTGTAAGCACATCCAGCGCCGCAGACACGGTGCTTATGCTGCTGCCGCCGCGGTTGACCTTAATGACCGTTGCCATATTGACTATGAGACCGTCAAGGTACTTGACCTGCGTGTACCGGGCAATCCAGTAAGGCATGTCCGTGATAACACCGACAGCGTACAGGCGGCCTATCGAATCCTTCATGACTTCGTCGGACATTGATTCGACTAGAGACATCTCCAAATCCATTGTGTAGCCGCTGCCGGATATGTTATGCGTAATGCTGTCGATATAGTATTTACCGGATAGCCTGCCGATACCGACGACGGTAACGCACTGCGCCGACACAAGCTGCGCGTCGCCGATGATGCTTGCGCTCAGCTTCGTACTGCCGTGGTTAGCCTTGTTTACTGCTGCGCGGATCTTCCGCTCCGCATCGGCTCGGCTGTCGGCTTTGCCGGACTGCTTCAAAATACGCTTGCCGGTGCCGATCGAAACGGCGATGTCCGCCTCTGTGGATATATCGGTGTAGGTATACTCGCCGCCGGTATATGTTCCGGCCATGTCCTTGGACCATGACCACGAGATTAGCGACTCGGTACCTATTGTGCGGACGGGTGCTTTTCCTTTATATGCCTCGCGGTCATATACGACGATCTTTTGCCTGTAGACCTTGACCTCGAGGCCGTAAGTCTCGCATAGGCTCGAGAAAAAGTCACTGTCGGTCTGCTCCGATTGCTCGACGGACTTGATAATGAAATCCGCCCCGGACACGTCCCAGGCCAGCTTCAGACCCGCTCTCGCAGCAATCTCTGTGCCTATTTCCTTTATGGTGACGCCCTCCCAATTCTGGGTGCGCACCGTGGCCATAAAGCCGCCGTCGGCAGGTGTGGACACCGCGGATATCGTGCCTGTAACTGGCCAGCCGCCGAACTCGAATTTATCAAGCACGAAAAAGCCGCAGTCAAGCGGTATGCCGCCGGCATCATCGCCGCTGAGCGATATTTTTGCCGACAGCGTATCACCGCTTATAGGCATCCATGCAGTGATCCACTGCCGGGCGCGGTCGTGGATAGATATATCCAGGCTGTCGGCCGCGCCGCTGGCAGGGTCTGTGTAGCTTATACCGGTGATGTATTCGTCCATCACCGTTTTAACGGCCGCTCCGTTGTAGTAAAGGTCTACTTCTGCCTGGCGTGGCTTCATGGGCTTACCCTCCACGCCGGAACGGATATCGCCGTATAATCCTCCGGCAGCTCCGGAGTTTGCAGGGTGACACCGGCAGAGAATACGAAGTTATCCAAAAGCGCAGGATTATTGGATATCAGCCAATCAATATACTTTTCGCTTCCGTAGATGGCATAGGATATCTGATCCCAGGTGTCGCCCTGCTTTGTAGTGTAGGTTGTGCTCATGCCTGCCCTCCTTACGCCGGGGAAAACTGCTTGCGGCGCTCTTCATCTTTCATGCGCCGATACAGGCGCTTGAATTCCGCAAAGCTTACGCGGCCGGCTTCCATGGCTTCCTCGCGCGACGGTGTACCGCCGTAGAAATTGAACACAGGGGAGAAGACGATGCTCTCGCCGCCTCCGGCAGAGCCGGGCTTCGGCTTCTTATCCCAATCATCCAGCAGCTGAGCAAGCTTTGACAGCGGCAGCACGGCTTCGGGCTCTCCGCCCTCGCCGACCATAGCCAGTGTCGGAGCTGTTGCAATGCCGCCTGTGGCAAGCATCGGTATCTGCGGAATGTTAAAGCCTAATGTCTTGCCGCCCACGCCGGGCACCCAGTCCGGAATAGATATCTTCATTTCGTTGATCTTCGACAAGACCATATTTATGACGGATATAACAGCGTTGATCGGTGCTTTTGCTATGTTGGCCAGTTCACCAAATACGTTGCCGAATATCGAGACGACATTTCCCCATGCAGCTGACCAATTTCCGCTGAAAACGTTATCGATAAATCCGATTATGTTAGAGAAAATGGCTTTTATGTTGCCCCAAACGTCCTGTACGCTTTTCCACAGGCCGGACAGGACCGCGCCGAGGGCCGGAAAACGCGAGGATATCGCTGCTATTGCCGTTGTGACGGCGGTGTTGATCTTCGTCCAAATTCCGCTGATCTTCGCGCCGAGCTGTGCGGCCTTTGCCTTGACGGTGTCCCAGTTTTTATACAGCCATACACCGGCAGCAATCAGCGCCGTTATGGCTATGACTGCAATGCCTACCGGGCTTTTTATAAACTTCATGCCTGCGGCAAATGCTTTTTGTGCTTTAGCAGCGGCTTTGCTCGCGGCGGCACTGGCTCTCATGGCAAACGTATGTGCCCTGATTTGCGCCGTCAGGGCAATTGTTGCTATTTTGGTTTTCAGCTGTGCTGCTCTCAAAAGCTTGACCGCGGCCGTTGCTCCCTTATATATGGTTGTAACGGTGCTGATGCCCTTGCTTATTGCGACTGTGCCGCCAATTGCTATGCCGACTGCAATAACAGCGCTGCGATGATCCCACAGCCATTTGGTCGCATTGATGATATTAGGAACGATAACATCTAATTCGGCGCCTACCTCAGGCAACACATTTGCCGACAGCTCGTCCAGCGCGTCATTGACATAGGGCAAGATTTTGTTGCCTATTCGCACCTGCAGTACGGCCAACTTGTTCTGCATCAATTGCAGCTTGTTTGCCGTCGTATCGGCGCGCACGGCGTATTCCGCTTCCATGGAACCGCTGTATGCCGAAGCATCTCCGACTTTGGCAAACTGCTGCTGAAGATAGCCGAGGTTCTTCAGAAGCGGAGCTATGGACGAAACGCTTTCCTTGCCGAAGTATTGGCTGAGCGCCGCAGTCTGCTCAGCTGCCGGAAGCTGCTTTATTGTGCCCAAAAGGTCGATTATCGCGCCTTTGGCATCCGTCTGCATGCGGTTTGCCATGTCGGATGCTGTAAAGCCCAACTGCTGCAAAACGGCGGCCTGCTTTGATGTGGCCGATGCGCCGGCGGTCATGGCGATCATCATGCTTTTTATACCGGTCGCGGAGATCTCCGCAGTCACGCCGGGCATGGACGCGGCCAGCGCCGCGACTTCACCGGCCGACAGACCGGCGGTCTGACCCAATGCACCGACGCGCGTGACGACTTCTGAGAGCTTCAGTGCATTTTCGGATGTGGTATTGCCCAAATAGTTAAGCTGGTCGCCCAGCGCCGTGACCTGCGTTTGCGAAAGATTAAGGGCCGTGCGCCATGTTGCCATCCACTCGCCGGCCTGCTCGGCCGTGGTATTGAACGCAACGCCCATTTTTGCAGCGGTTTCGGTGAACTTTGCAAGATCCTCCGACGCAATGCCCGCCTGTCCTGCCGATGCCATTATCTGCCCCAGCGCATCCGCGGTCATGGGGATGCTTTTGGACATGTTCAGCAGTGCGTCGGACATTTCGTAGTAGCTTTTGGTGAATGCGCCGTTTTGATCGCGCAGTCCGTCAACGACCTTCGCAACGTCGGCCATCGTGCTTTCAAACTCGATAGCTTTTTTTGCAGATGCGACGGCAACGGTAGCTACGGCCGTGCCGACAGCTGCCATGGCTTTAGCCGCTATTCTTCCGGTCTTTTGCACGCTTGCGCTCAGTGTGTTGACATCTTTCGCGGCGGAGAGGCAGCTCTTTTTCAGCGAGCCGTCTACCTTGCCGGCGATCTTCAGAGCCAGTTCGTAGGTTTTACTTTTGCTTGCCATAAAGCTCCGTCGCCTCCTCCGCGTAGTAAACCAATTCGTCTATCGGTAAATGCATAAAATAATCAACGCCCGTGTGCAGCAGCGCAGACAGACAGACACACGTTTTTCTTATTTCCGGTGGGGTTATTCGTCCCCACCGAACAGAAAACCCGAAACAGCGTTCCTGACCTTGAACATTTCTCTTATGGGCAGGGTCTTGAAGAACTCGACCGGCAGGTGTGCGGCAACGCTGCCCAAAAAGCAGGCTATATCGGGGGTCATTTCGGTCATCTGTGCCGCATTTCCCTGTGCGCGCACTGCGCGATCAGCGCGGCACAGATCCTCACCGTTGAGATTCTCGAGGTTGCGCAGATCGACCTCGGTGTAGGTCTTGTTTTCAAAAACGAAAGGCTTGCTGAATTTTACGACGAGGTCTCCTTCCTCGGCCTGCGGCATGTTTATGATTTCATCCATAGTTAGCACATCTCCTTAATTTCGGCCAGCATATCAATGCCGTTGACCTTGAAAACTTCGTTGAGCTTGTCCAGCTCTATGACGGTCTCCCCATCGACCTCGATGAGGATGTACAGAACGGTAAGCGAGACCGATGTGTCCATAGGGTTACCGTTTTTGAATTTGCCGGCGGCAAGCTTCTTGCTTCGGCCGCGCACGACACAGCGGATGGGTTTGAATGCGATGTTGCCCTCGCTGTCGGTGGACTGACAAGCGCCGCGGATCGTGAGATGCACGGCCTTTGTCATGTCCATCATGGACATGGCCTCTTTATCCAGCAGCCGGAAGGTTATCTCGATCTCCTGATTGCCGAAGTAGCCGACGGTGGGGTCGTCGATTTCTCCGAGGATGCCCGCTCCGGTAATGGTTTCGCTGGATGCCTCGAAGTCAGGCAGCGACATTTCATCGCCCATGCCCAGCAGACGGTCACCGTCATTGTAGACGTTGTATTTGTTTATCTTGGTGGGAATGTCTTTCATCGCTTAACCTCCAATTACGCTTTCAAGGGCGCTCACGTCGTATTCGCGGATGTTTTCGATGGTTTCGGCCGGAATGTACGGGGCAAACAGGGTGTGCACCGTAAGCTGACCGGCGAGCAGCTGCTCAATGGAATTTTCGTCGGACCTGAATTCCATGTGATACGCTGCACAGTAGTCTCTTGCGACATAGCCGTTGCCGATGATGTTCTGACTGTCAACTATCGACTGGATAAGGCGCTTTGACGCGGGCTTATCGATATACGACGTATATTTATACACAAATTCGTTGCCGTCCCAGTCGAAGAAGCGGCGCACGGCGAACCATCTGTCTTTGGGGTCTGCGGTATCGGGATATGCAGCGGTATTGTTGCCCCAGCTGCGGAATCCGCCGGCATTGATGGCCGTTATAACACCGACAGCGTTTATGTAGTCGTCCGCCTGCTGCTGATCCAGCAGCACTTCCGTACCATCGGCAAGGACTGTCGCATCGATGGGCAGAGCCTTGTTCGACGGATTACAGGGCACATCGCCGTTAAGTACGTCGTTGTACGCCATCATCGCGCCGAAGATCGCGGACATGTAGTATTTCTTCTTGCCGACCTGTGCCATCGGCCACAGTGCCGCCGCATGGGGCGATGTAACATCGAGGCTTTCCTTTGCGGTCTTTACGCCGGTGCACACGGTAGCGCCGGAGCTGCCGGAAGGAATGTCTATAAGGCAGACACAGTTGAATACGCCGTTTATGGCCTCAGTCTTTGCCTGAAGCGCGGCGGCGACAACTGCATTGTGCGACCAGCCCGGCGCAAGCAGCGTTCCGGGGATCTTGCCGAGCCTGGGGAATACCTGACGGATAGTTTCAAGGCCGGTTTCCTTGCCGGTCGATGTGTTCACTGCGCCGACGATGTCGGATGCCGTCACGCCGGAAGGCTTAAGGCTTTTGCCGCTGATGCTCAGGCTCGACGCGGCGGATGCGGTTTCGGATATAAGGGTGATAACGACGTTGCCGTCATCATCGTGCTCGGCTGAGTAGTCTGTGCCGCGCACGAGATCCGTCTGACCGTTTTTGACGCTGAGAGTATCAAGCAGAACATACTGCTTTTTATAAACGGCCGTCTTGTCGCTGACGGCGCAGCTTTCTGCGCTGTTTTCAGTGACATGCGCTGTGTTCGACGGGTCAAGAACGTTTATCAGGATGATTGGCGCAACGTTGAAGATGCCGAATGATGCCTGTATCGACTGGCAAAGCGTGAAGTTATCGAAGTCGTCGGAATAGCCGAAGGCCTCAACAGCTTCCTTGTAGCTGCTGCAGAGAATGGGCTTGTTCACTGCGGCGGCCGGGTCTTTTGCAAGGTGTATCGGCGCTGTGCCGATTATGACCTGTATTGCCGCGCGGCCTTCCTGAGGCGTGGGCATGCTTGTCGGCTGCTCGATGTTGTACACGCCGTGTCTGTATGCCATATTTCTTCCTCCTTAAAATTCGGCCTGTACGATCCTGTACAGACGGTAAATGTGCCCGCTCTTGCTGTTGATCTGCTGCCTTACCTCGGGCAGCTTCTCAAGCGGGAATATCAGTTCTTTCATGGCGGGCAGCGCGGATATCGCCTCTTTAAGCGCCGGCGGCAGCTCGCCCTTGTAGACTGTGTACTGTTTTGCTACGCCTGCTATCGTCGGTCCGCAGTAGATCACGACCGGGCACGGCGTAGCGTTTTTCTGTTTTGCCATTAGGTTTCAACTCCTTCGCGGTAAATGGCCGGGGCCGATACACTGAAGCCGACCGCCGCATAATAATACGGGTGTGTGTCCTCGTCGGATATCGCCCACCTGATCGGCGTTTCGACCTCAAAGCTTTTTCCGAAAACGCCGTTTGCACCATAGTGCAGCTTTATCATCTCGACGATGTTCAGCGCATCGGAATACCCCTGTCGGTTTGGGTCATGATCGCACACGCCGATCATCAGAACGACATTCGCCGTCTGCCGCTCATCGCGGTCGTTAAGCTCGCCGTCGGCCAGCTTGACCTGAATATAGGGCTCGGGCGGAACGTAGGCTTCCGGGTCTTCATCCTCGCCGACGCGAATGGGGATAAACTGCCGGTAGATGCGCAGAGAGCTTTCCTCGTTTATCGAACTGTGTAGCTTGAAGTCCTTGAAAAGCGCGGCGAGATCCCTGATAAGGGCATCCTGCAGTGTGTTCATGTCCATGTTTTTTCTCCTTTTGGCTATTCAAGCGCCTTCTCTATGCGCTTTTCGACTTCCTTCGCAAGCATATCGTAGACCAGCTCGGCAACCTCGGGCTTTCGAGCAACGCGGCCGAACATGTCCGCAGCTGTAGGTGAGACGAGCTCCACAATCGGATTTCGGCCTTTGGTCTTTCTTTGAAATATGCCTTGGTGACCGCTCTCCATTGTTGCAACGAACGCTTTGCGGTTATCAACTTCGAGAGCCTTCAAGGGTGATTCCTTGAGAACCTTGGCGCGCACAGCGAGCCTGGCTGTGTTTTGCCTTGATGTGAATTCATAAAGCTTGTGCTTAGGGCCGCTGGCCAAAACCGTTGCCTCAAGCTTTGAGGTCTTAGCGGCAATGACCTTGCTTTCCCGGCTGAACGTGCCGCTCTTTTTCAGGGCATAGCGCTGCTTATTGTCTTTTATCAGCTGCTTGCGCGCCTGCCGTGCCGCAGCGGTAAGCGCTGTTTTCAAGATCCTTTTTGAAACGATCTTTTCCGGCACGTCTTTGAGCCGGGCTTCGATATAATCAAGCTCTGTAGCCGTATCTATGTACAGCATCGGCTGCTCTTTCATGACTTGATTGCCTCCACTTCGATGCCTAAAATACCGGCCTCGGATGTGCAGTTTTTGACGCGGAACGGCTTTCGGTCAAGGGTGACTATCATGCCGGGTGCCGGGCGCGGCCCGAAGTCTGCTTTCGCAACGTAGATAAACCGGCGGATCTTATGGATGCCGTCTATCTCTGTGCTCATAACCTTGGCTTTGTCGCGCTCGAGCAGCTCATTGTCGTCAATGACGGCCTTCATGGTTTTGCCGTTGAGCTCGTGGTCATCGGCAAATTCCAGCCCGTTTAAAAACACCGAGGATATATCCGCCCTGATTTGGTCCTTGAAGGAAGTGCCCATTATTGGGCACCTTCTTCATTTTCAGCCGGGATCTGTACGGCAACTGCCGTCAGACGGTCGATTATGAGCGCCTTAGCCGCTCCGCGGGGAAGCTCTACGCCCATGTCCTCAGCCAGCTTTTTGAGCTCATCCTTCGACATGCCTTCCAGCTGCGCAGGGTCAATGTGTGCGTCAGCCGCAGTTTCATCCGCAGGAATATCGGCTATCTCCTGATCTGCGCATTCAATGGCCTTTTCGGTGTCAATGAGCTCTGCGCTTTCCGCTGCGAGCCACGCATTGACCATGCGCTCATCGTTTGCGGGAAGAGTGTCGCCTGCTTCATACATGCGGCTGCCGTACAAAATAGGGCGCTTTGCAATAAGTTTTTTCATTCTGCTCCTCCCATTAGCCGAGGAGCTTTACAAGGACGGTCGCATCGCCTGCTGCGGCTGCCGCGGCCGCGTAGCCGGCCGGGATATTATCGACTTTGGCGCTGCTCTCGCCGGTCGAAGCAACAGTGGTTATTTTCTTGTTTGTAACGTCGTAATACAGTGCTGCGCCCATAGTTACGGCACCGGATGCCTTGTCCATGTAAAACACGCCTTCGACGTACAAGGGGCCGGTCGCGCCCTTTGCAATATCGGCGCCGGCAACTCCGATGCGAGTTCCGAGGCTTACTACCTCGCCGTTTGCTACGGCGTTGTCGCTGGGGGTGTAGTCCAGCACTTCACCTGCCTGCCAGTATTTCGCGGTCATATTCGTTACCTCCTATTATTTCAGGTCAGGGCTACGCCGGGGTTCTTTGCAATGCCGCGGAAGTCAACTGCGGTAATGCCCCAGTCAAGCCAAATGTCCCATACAAAGCCCAACTGGCCGGGAACCTCGCTGCGGCGGATGGTCGGGGTCTCCTGACCGTTGAGGTAATCGACCTGCAGGGACTTTGCGTAATTCTTATTACCGACAGCAAACCAGGGGATCGCGCCGCCGGCCGCGAGAACGTTCAGTGCGCCTTCCTCGACAACCTTGAGCTTGTTGCGGTAGTTGTACAGTGCGTTTGCGGTGTGGCTGCCAATGCCGGTGACGTCGATCAGCGCGGTTTCAAGCAGCTGAGACATCTTGAAGCCGTAGCCTACGGGAACGATTAGATACTCGGGTTCTACCATGATGCTGTCGCCGAAGGGATCCTTCTGAGACAGAAGCTTGAGCATGATCGCCTGCAGGGTATCAACGGAGGGTGCTGCACCGGTGGCAATCAGGTTGTTATGCGCATTGTCAAACAGCGCCACGCCGTCGAACACGGCGGGGTTATCAACAAGGATCTTGTAGACCTGCTTGTTGATAGTGCGCTTTGCGCTTGTGGCGTACAGGCCGGGGATCTCGGTTATAAAGCCGATATCGTCGTTAATGAACGCCTGACGCGACATGGAGAACTGCCGGCCGTAGGTGTCGATCTGACGCTGAGGCAGAAGCTCGGTCGACGGCTTGTCGGCCTTCAGTTCGCCGTTTTCGCCGACGCGGAGAAAGTCGCCTGCGCCGCCGGCAAGGTAGCTGTGATCCTTGGTAGGCTTGAAGTCGGAAACGCTGCCCTTAGTGGTCCAAAGCTGGAACGTGGTAGGAACGGTCTGATACAGCTGGACGATGTTTTTCCTGATAGCGTTATCAAGAATCGCAGGGAATGCCGCAGTGGGGTTAAAGAACTGGCGGCAAACGGTGTTGAAAAGATCGTCCTTGCTCATACGCAGCAGAGAGGTGGTAGTGCCTACGCCGTCACGCGCAAGGCATTCGATAGCCATGTCGCGCAGTGAGAAGCCGCGCATTTCTTCGGCGCCGCGTGCCGGATTCTGAACTTCGACTCCGGTACGCATAAGCATTGCGTCTGCGGCAGCCTGGCGGAAGTCATCGCCCTCCGAACCGGTCATTCTGCTGCCGACGGGTGCGCCGTGCGCGATGAGATGATCGACTGCGGCCTGACGGACCGCGTTTATGTCGGAGCCGTTGCTGATGTACTCAGCCGGATCCATACCGGCCTGACGGCACAGAGCAGTGATATCGCTGACGCGCTGGCGCTCGGCGATAACTGCCTGACGCGCCGCTTCGTTGATATCGGGATTTTCGGGCACTTCGGGGGGATTGCCCTGCGCCTCTTCGATCTGACGCTGCAGATTATCGAATTCTGCACTTTCCTCCGCCGACAGCGCACGGCCGGCGGCGCGAGCACCGTCGACGATAGCCTGCTGACGCTCGATCATTTCCTGAATGTTCATGTTAAAAACTCCTTATGTAAAAGATTTTTGTTGACAAGTATCTGCTTCTCGTAGATCGAAAGGTCTGCACCCTGCTCAGGATCATCCGCTCGACCTACGCCTACTGTCGCGTCGGCGGGAACAGAGACAATGGACACTTCCATCGGAGTCCACTTTCGGGCGACGCTGCAAGGGCCTGCGAAACGCCCGTCAGCGGATTTTTTGCCGGCGGCGACCTCTTCCCAGCTGTCCACGCTGTAGCGCACAGACGTTGTTTTAAGCGTGCCGGATTTGACTTTTCCGAAGATCTTTTCCGCGTCCTCATCCGTGTCGAATTCGACTTCCGCCATGCCGCGGCTATCCTCGATCCATGCGCGATTTACCTTGCCGATTACTATGTTCGTGTTGTGGTTAAACAGCAGAACACCGACTTCGTTCAACCGTGTAAGATCTACCGCGGCGGGCGAATGGTCAAGGATCTCCTGACCAAACCAGCGCTGGTAAGGCTCCTCACTCGAAAAACTGATTATGCGACGGCGGCTGTCTTCCTGACCTCCGTCGCGCATGGCCTCGATATGGCCCATGCTGCGTTGACCGTTATTCTTTTCCGTCGGCGCTTTGCTTGCCTTTGTCGGGGACGTTCTGCTGCGCTGCAGTTCCGCTTCCATAAATAACACCTCCTAATTCGATTCCGACCGTTCTGCCGTAGTCCAGCACCTCGGCCATTTCATTGATTGCTTCTTTCCAGTCCTTGCCCTGTTCGGCGCAGATATCCTGGAACGTTTTCTGCCCGGACTGCAATGCGGTTTTCCCGGCATTGCTTTCCTTTGCAGGGTCGATCCATTTTTTCGGCGCTTTTGTCCAGGTGTGGGAAAGGTATTCGGCTTTTTTATCCCAAAAGCCGGGCATTTCGATAAGCCCGGAGAGATAACAGGAAATTACGAACGTCTCATAAACTTCGGACATGAACTCCGTAAGCATTTCAACGTCCTCGGCATATGTGCTCTCGTCCTCAATGGCGTTCTGACGCGCCGAGGAATATGTCGCGCCGGACATATCACGGCTGACGGCCTCATAGCTAAGGCCCTGCCCTGCGGCGATGAGCGCCTGCTGGGTTTTCAGAAAACCGGCGGCGTCGCTGCCGGAGTTTCCGGGATTGACGGTCTCAATACCGTCTCCTGCGCCGAGCGTCGATATCATGCCCGGCGTGAGCTTCTTGCCCTCGTAGTCGGTGCCGCCGTCGGGGGTTCTCGTTCCGCCGCGACCGAAGCCTCCGGACGGGACTGCACGCTTTATGAAAACTGCAAGGCATGCGGCGATGCGCTCCTTTACCGACACTGCGGTTATGAATTCGTTCGTGTCGCGCACGCGTGTAATGGTGGGGGCCATGTCGGACATTTCGCGCAGCTGGCTCGGCCGAGTTTTGGATTTGAAGAAATACACGTCCTTTGCATCAACGTACACAGGGTCGTTGAGCTGCCAGCCCTCAATGTCATACTGACGGATCCAGTAGCCGACCGGCCGTCTCCACTTGTTGTATTCGATGCCGCCGACGACACGGTTTCCGCGGCTTTTCGGCGTGGTCACGTTTATATCCAGCTCGTCTACCTCGATTGCCTGAAGCTGAAACGGGACCATGCCCTGTTTCGTATATCGGAACAGGAACAGTAGGCCGCCATCGACTTTTTTGCGGTCAATGGCCATGCGCAGGAGCTGATTAAAGCTCTGCTCGCCGGTCACGTCGCAGTTTCGCGCCTTGCACCACTGCCGCCATACTTTTTCGATCTTTTCATCAAGCTCGTCATTGCCGGTTTTGGCCTGAAGCGTATAGCCGCGGCCGACGACATTGCGCTTGTAAGCATGAAGTATCGACTGTGCTATATCGCTGTTGCGCTCGAGGTCGCGCGCTCGGGCGCGAATCACATCGCGGCTCGTGCGGTCGGTGATCTCGGCGCTCTCGTTGAACGTGCGCCAGCCGGCGTTTAACCGGCCGAAGCTCGCAGCGTCATAGCTGCGCATGTTTTCAAGCTGCTGCCGCCATGCCTCACGTGCACACGCGAGTCGCGGAGATATCGCGGCAACAATGTTATCAAAGATATTCATGCGATCACCGCCCATCGAAAAATGCAACGCAGGTCCTGTCCAGCAGGCAGTTGTTCTGCCCGCTCGAAAGCTGGGCTTCAAGGTCATCCCTGATCGCTTTCAGCTGTGAAAGGTCGGCGCGTGTCAATGATCGGCTGCCGATTTTATACGACTGACCGCCGGACAAAACAGCGGCAATAGCGCTATTGACCTGTTCAAGCATTTCGGCCGTTTTCTGAGTGTTTTCGTTCATGTGATCCTCCGTTAGATCCATTCTTCATTTTCGCTTATCCAGTTTTCTTCACTGGAGGTTGACGGCGGCGTGATCTGTTTCGGTTGGGCGGTGCCGCTCTCGTCCGGGTAGAGCGAGCGCACGCCCATTACGTCGGCAGCCGCCGCGGCATATACCTCGCAGTCGAGATAGTGGTTGTCCGCATGGGTCGTTTTCTTGACCCATCGCTCAACGTCTCGGCCGTTGGAGCGCACGGTAAGCTTGTGCTCGGCTGTGACCTGCTCGGCATACTCATCGTCGATGCCGTCAAACACCATCCATGAACCCTGACCGTTGGATTTGCGCATTCGGGCAGCTATCAGATCCTTGTATTTGCCGCCGTCAACAAGCACCAGCGTCATGCCGGTCGCTTTGCTGCCGGCTTTGTTGATTATCGAAAGACGGTAATGCGACGTCATTGTGGTGGTGCCTTTGCACGGCAGCATCCAGTCGGAGTTGTGGTAATAGAATTCATAAACCTCATCGGTGCGGTCGCCGCTGTCCATCAGGGTCAGATTGACCATTGCGGTGTCGCCGTCGGGCAGCGTGAATTCCCTGTTCATGATGGGCTCGACCTCTTCCATCGTTTGAACCTTGCCTCGCGCGACGAGCTGGCTTGTCATATAGTCGCCCCATGCGCGAATGACCCAGTAGAGGCAGTCCTTCTGCACATCGATGCCGCCGGTTATCAGCTTTGTCCATGGCGGCAGCGTCCATTCGGGAATGTTGGTTTGTCTGTCCATGACCATGCTGGAGTTGGTCTTTATCGTGAGCTCCTCCCACGGCTCGGCGAGCCATGAGTTCGTGAAGTTATGCAGTAAGTCCGGATCACCCTTGCTGCGCATGAATTCACGGGAAATGTCCGAAAACCGCGTAAAAGGGGAATACAGCGTATTGAGCCAAAATGCTACGCTCCTCGGCGTGCTGCTTTTCTGTCTTACAGCCTGCCAGCGTCCGGCGCGCAGCATTTTGCCCTTGTCATGATCGGTGATGATCGAGCCGCATTCCTGGCAGACATAAACGGTTCGTTCCGCTCTGTCGGCGTTTTCGGGGACGTCGTCCTTGCTGGGCCATTTCAGGCATCCGAACTTCAATTCGATGAATTTGCCGCAATGCGGGCAAGGAACGAAGTAGTGCTTTTCGACGTCGGCAGCCTCTTTCGCTTTCCAAATGTGCCCCGTTTTCAGCGTTGGGGTGGAGGCCATGAATATCTTGCGATTGAAAAATGTCTTCGTTCGCTCTCTTGCGAGCGATACAGGATCGGCCTCTTTCTTCGATGCTCCCGGGAATTTGTCGACCTCGTCGAGAAACAGATTTTTGATTGGCTTGCTCGAAAGATCTGCCGGGCTATTTGCGCCGGTCAGATACAGCCACATGTCCCTGAATTTCAGGGAGAGCTTTTTGCTCTCGCTTTCACGGAATTTCTCCGCAGTGGACTGATTGCTTTTTATCATAGGGATCAGGCGAGTTTCGCTTGTCGCTTCCGCCAGGTCGTCAGAAGGATAAACCACCATGGTGGGGGCCGGGTCTTGGTCAATCAAGCAGCCGATCATGTTTTCCATCGCTGTTGTGCCGCCCACCTGAGTGGGCTTAACGAACACGATTTCTTCGATTATGTCGTCGGTAAAGGCATCCATGATCTCCACCAAATACGGCGTGATATCGTTGTTCCATGGCCCCGGTATGGCTCCTCCGGACAAAGTGCGGTATTTTGCCGCCCACTCCGAAACAGTCAGCCGCTCGACCGGACGCAGGACTTGAATCGCCTTGTATATCCACAGCGGCACGGTATACGGTTCCTGCTTATACTCTTTCACAGCCGTTCATCCTCCCGCTCAATGCTCGCGCCGTCGGTAAACGTGGCGAGCAGCTTTTCGAGCTCTTTCCGCATTGCCTTTTCCATGGCGCGGACGGCGACAACATCGGCGCTGCCGGACAGTGAACCGGCCATGCGCGGCGGAATATTCAGCGCAAATTTTTTGAAGGTCGTCAAAAACTCCGTCATTTCCTCGGTCACCTGCTCGGCCGGAAGATATCTGCCTTCGGCTATCGCGGTTTTCAGGCGGTGCAGTTGCCCCTGGCTTTCCTTCAGCTCGACCTCGGCCTCAAGCTTTTTAAGCGTCAACTCGGTCGCTCGACTGTTTTCGCCAGTCTCGTGCGCTTTTTCTTCGACATAAGAAACATATCGCTGGATCGTTTCGCATGTGCGATACTTTCTTGTGCCGCCGCCCGGAGGGATCTCCGTTTCTAAAACGCCCTCCTGCGTCAGCTGCTGCACCCTGCGCACGGTCTTGCCGAGCAGCTGCGCAATGACCGAAGTGCTCGCCCACTCGGGGACAGTGCCTGAAAGCACGGCCGGCTTGTTTGATTTTTCTTTTTTCGCCACCGGCAGTGCCTCCTTTCTCGCGCTTGCCCGGTTTCGCGTTGTTCTTTGCTGGGCATTTCGCCTTTTCAGCAGGCTGCCGGAATGCGTTATACCCCTTCGGGGGTATAATTTTCGCGGACTTTTTCAAAGCCGTAACGTAACACGGCGCTTTTTTGTCTCGTTTTTGCGAAAAAATCCCGCGCCTTCTTTCGGACCCGCACCTGGGGCGCCCTCCGGGAGTACCTAAGCAGGGGGAGGGGAAAGCAAAGGACCGCCGGCCTTGCGGACGGGGGTCCTCGTTTGTGTTTCGGAGGTCAAACCCCTGTTTGCTTTCCTAATACCAGTGTAGCAAATAAAAAGTCCAGTGGAGTCCAGACTTTTGAAACATTGTTTTTCCTTTGTGTATCAATGCTTTCGGGGATTTTTGCGCGAGATTTTTTTGATTTTTTCATTCACGGACTTGTGGTTTAACAGGTCGTCGAGGGCCGATTCGTAGCAGTTGAACGCATTCGACCTGGACATATACAGGCTGTCCGCGATCTTTGTCCATGACATGCAATCGATGTGTCGCATCTCGATTACCGTGCGGCCGGGCGAGTTTGGAGGTAAGATATCGATTACGTCCATGATGTCGGATAGTATGCGGGCTAAGTGTTCTTGCTGCCGCTTAATGCGTGCGTCAATGTCAGTAGCCGAAGCGAGCTTGACGCTAAGCTGACCACGACGGTCATCAAGAATGTCTTTTTGCCGCAGGGCTAAATGATATTGCTGCAAATACGCCTTCAGGGCAGCACGATCATTTCTCCGGGCTGATGTGTTAGTTGTCACTCAATTTTCCCTGCCTTCCGACGCTTGGCCTTTTCGGGCAGCACAATGTGACCGCCTGCAATGCGCAGCGGGGTCTTAACTACTTCACGGCGATAAGCCGACATGAGGCCGTATTCATCGTCGTAGTTGAGAACATAGTCTTTCGTGACTGCGTCCTTCAACGGTGCGATCTCATCTTCGGCGGCCGGCTCGGGCTCGGTGTATATCGGCTTAGCCAATCCACGGGAAGAATGCCAATGCTTTTTGTGGGGGCGACTATCGCCGTTTGCGTAGATGTATCGGGCGAGAGCTGTATGATCTGCGCGGCTATCCAGTATTTCATAGCTGATCTGATCCTGCGGCCACAGCGCCGCGAGGTCATCATAAGCAAGGCGATTCATGAGAATGTGGGTATGCAGACGTGTAGGTTTGCCCGTGCGTGCGTCAACGTCCGATACCGTGTAGATGTACTTGGGGTTATAGCCGTGTTTTGCTTTAAAACGAGCGCGGAGCTTTTTAATGATCTTCTCGGCGATTTTCTCGGCTTCATCCCTGGACGACGGAAGACGGATATCGTCGAATTTGAGACTTGTCCACATATCGCCGGTGCCGAAGTTACAGTTTATCGTCCTGGCAAGACTGCGCTGCTGTGCTATCTCGTTTGCTTTGATCTTTTTCTCGGTGGATTTTCCGGCGATACGCTTGCGGCGAGGTTTCTGATATCGCGCATTGATGTCGATCCTGCTTATCACAGTCTCGACGGTGCGCCCTGATACGATGTAGTATTTCACTTTAGTCCTCATTTCTTGTTCTCCGGCGTAATGTTAGACATCTAAAGGTCTCAAAAGAAACGCGTGCGCGCGTTTATATATAATGTAGAAACACACATGCGTGCGTTTTCTGTGTGGGATATGTAAATTCGCCTCTCAAAACGCTGCCGGAGGGTGCGGTGGTTAAGGTAATAGGAAGCAAAATATATGGGAAGGAAGAGAGGCAATGATCAAGAGAGGTGATTTTCCCTCCGGCAGCGCCCGCCTGTGTGTATTTTGTGTGCCCTGCCGCTCGGCGGAAAGCGGCAGAGTGGGATATATGGCCTTTCGGCTCAGATATGTGCAGTAAACCTCTGCGCATATCTCAACCAGCAAGCTAAGCATTACGCTTAGCTTGCTTTTTTCTTTTTGGCGAGAGTCTTTTTGCGCTTGGCGTTTGCTATCATGTGTCCCGCGGCCTCGCGGCTGATGCCCTGCATGATCAGCTTCTTTTCTATGGTGCCGCCGAAGCAGGCCGAGGTGTATTCCCCGTACGACATGCCCAGCGTCTTAGCCTCCAGCGCTACCTCGGAAAGCTCCTTGCCGCCGAGATCGAACAGCAGCCCCGTGCGGCGCGGCCGCGTATAGTGCCGCTTTACCTCCTCTGCCTGCGGCTTCTTGTTCGGCGTGTATCTGTACCGTCCGGCATTGGCCGCCTCCATTCTCTCCCTGGCGCGCTTCTTCGCGCATGCCGGGCAGTATTTGCGGTTGTGGCCGCCGACCGTCAGCACGCCGCATCCGGCGCAGTTGATCATCGGCGCATTGAGCGACACCATGGCCCGCCGAAGCTCTGCGCGTTTCTCGTTACTGCGGCGCGCGGCCTCGCGCTTAGACGCGATATCCCGCTCAGCGCGGCAGCGAGGGCAATATTTTTGCCTGTTGGATCGCCTTTCTATGGGCACTCCGCAATTAAGGCAGTTGAAATACTCCTCATTCATCGCCTTTTGCCTTTCCCGGCCAGAACCTTTCACACCAGCCGTTAGCCTTGCAGCCGTCTCCGCGCCTGCGGCAGACGTCGCAGCACCAGTCGTAATAGGTGTTCTCGCTCCGGCGGCATATCTCGCGTATAGCGCATTGGAATCGGGCTATGATCCGCTGGCTCTCGGCGCGCTCGGCATCGAGCATTTCATTGGCATGAACACCTTCTCTGAATATCTGCGAGAATTCATCCATCGGCACCGCGTTAAGCCTGCCTATAAGCCACAGGCGCAGCTTTTCAATAAGCTTTTTCATGTTTATTCTCCTTCAGTAAGTATTGACTTGCCGGTATACATTGCGTAGCCCCGCTCGATAGAAGCGCCGAAGCTGCTACACCAGTCCTTAAGCAGGTAGATCGCGTCGGCCGTATCTATCATTGCGAAGCAGATGCTCATATAGTCTGCCGGGAGCATGCCCTCCGGCAGCTCAGCAGGATTTAATACGATATGTCCCTGCGCCTCAAGGCTCGTCGCGGCGATATCGAATTTCTCTTTGTAATTGGGCTCGCCGGTGATCTTTCCGGCTATGTAGATCTTCATTCCTCTTTCCTTCCTCCGTACTTGCAATAGAAGTCCTCCGGCACAGTGCAATCTACACAGGGGCCATATACACAAGTTAACCCATCAATATCCTCGTAGCTGTATTCGCAGTCCTTGCAGCGCACCACCTGCTCATAGCCCAGCTGTGCCGCCATGCGCTTGAACTCGCTTTTTGTAGGTTTATGAATAATATCAGCCATTGTCAGCCCCCTGTTAGTGCACCGCCGGCAGAAGCCGACCGGCCGAATACATCTGATACAGGGTTTTGCCGGAGTTGTCAGTCATGTACGGCAGGAACACTTCGTCCACCGCCGCGTCACAGCTCTCCACCAGTGCCATTTGCGCAAGTACCCAATCCCGGACATTGCGCCATGCAACGCGCTCGGCCTGTTCGGGGTCGCACTTAATGCCTTGCTTTTTAAATACGCGCAAAGTGCCTTCTGCAGGTGCCGACAGGGTAAAACCGCGCAAGCCTGTTGCCGTGTTGATGCAAAACGAAATAGCAACAGCTTTGCCGGTATCGTATTCGATCATGATCTTTGAAGCGCCGGAGCGTGCGAGCGCGGCTTGAATTTCGCCGATGGACGTGTAAACATCAACTTTCGTTGTATAATTCTTTATCATTGTTTCAGCCCTCGTGTTTCCGCTCTATGGAGCGCATAAGCTTAAGCACATCCCGGACGTACGGATATCCTTCCGCATCGCCGCGCACGACTTCCGTAAGAAAGATTTTCATCTCAAGCCAGCACTTCATATAAAATAAAGGTTTTATATTGCTTTTCATTCTCGGTCCTCCTTCTCGCACCATTTCGGGCGCTCTATTTTTTCGGGCAGCAGTCTCGGCGTGGGGTTTCCGATCACGCGGCCGTTGCCCCAGGGCGGCGCCAGCGGCGCAAAGCACCGTGCCGCCGTGTACCCGCTCCGAAAGCGCTCAAATCCAAGGTATTCGCACCCTTCGCAGCTAAGCATCAAGCGCCCCCTGCATCTTGTCAACCAAGGCGCGTACCGCCGCGGTGAGCTTCTCGGCCGTGTCGGGATCGGATGCCCTGACCTTCAAAAGGCTGCCGTGCAGCTTGTTGAAATCCTCCTGCACCTGCTCGAATATCTGCTTGAAAACGGCGGTGTTCGGATCCGAAAGCGTCTGAGACTTTTTGAGCTTCTCAAGCTCGGCGGCCTTTTCCTCGGCCCTTTCCTCCGCCTTCTTTATTTTTGCCTTGAGCTTCTCGGCCTTGAGCCCTGCCTCGGAAAGCTCGTTTTTGACCTTCGCCATCTTCTCGGCCCACTCGGCGTCGTTCTTGGCTCGTGCGGCAGTGACGGCCTCCGCGACCGCCTTTTCGTCGACCTCGACGGCCACCTCTACGGGGCGCTCTCTCAGCTCGGAGAGTTCCTTCTCTGCCGCAGACTTCTGTGCCTCGGCGTTGCCGAGCTTCTCCCGCAAAAGATGCAGCTCCTGCTTTGCCTTCTGATACTGCTCGTCGGCCTTCGCCGCTCCGTCGGCGGCCTGCTGCACCTGCTCCTCGGCCTTCGCCGCTCGCTGCTCGGCCTCGTCGCGCTGCTTTATAAGTTCGTCAAGCTCCCTGGCCGACATGTGCTCAACATCGTGCTCTGCGGCGAACTCCTCGCGCTCGTCCTCCGGCACGGCAAGCAGCCTCAAGGCATTGGAAATGCTCAAATTATTCAACGTTGAATAATTTAATTCAGCCCCGAAAAGGCTCGTTTGCTTGGCTCCGTACTCATCGTAAAGCCGCATAAGGCGTGAGGCCGAGGGCTGTGAAAACTCCGTCTGCTCCTTCAGATACGCAAGCCACTGCCCGTGCTCTAACATTTCCTTTGCCTCCGTGAGCCTCCGGCCGATCTCTATGCCGAACCACAGGGTCATTGTCTTGGCCTGCTGTGTCAGGCCGCGTATCTCCGCCCCGATAATATCCGGCGTCCGTTGGGTCTGTATATCGTTCATGCTGCATTCTCCTTCTTGGTGTGTTTCTTTTTGGCGGCCTCTCGCCGCTGCTCGGCAAACCACGGCGCGAGGATCTCTTTCTCCCAACGATCGCAGAAGTCCAAAACCTTTTGCGGTATCTTGTGGCTGTGCTGCTTGTGCTCGCCGTGATGCTCGTTACCGTAGCCGTGCAGCTGGATGCGGCGCGGCTTATCGCCTGTCAAGTTTTCATTCAGGGTGTAATAGCTCCGCTCCGGGCGGCGGTAATGCCGAACGAAGAATATCGGATTTCCGCTGAGGTGACTTTGGCCGAAGCCTCCGACGCAATGCCGGAGGGTCTTGCCCTCGGCAATGAGATCAAGGTTTGATGCGGGGCAAACTATGCAAAGCTCACCGTCTGTCCACTCAAGCGGCGCGTATTCCTGTTTAAGCCGCAGAAAATTTGCCTCCAGCTTCGGGTCTTTGCTGTTCTGTATCTGTGCGGCCAGCCGGTCATGCGCCGCAAGTATATCCCTCGGCCACAGCTCCTCGTATGTGAAGGCCCCGAGCTGCCCCGGCTGATCGTACAGCATTTTTCGGTAGTCTATAAGCAGTCGTACCGTGTAGTGGGGAGCCCGCTCAGGCTGTTTCGCGCCGTATTTATACAGATCGCTTATCAGCAGGGTATCTTCTCCGCAGATGTAATTGTCGGCGATTTCATAGATGTTGTTGCCTCCGAAAAACTCAACGGCATCCCAAAACTGTGCCGGGGATATTGTTTCACAAAAGCTCGAGTAGTTCTGCCAAACGCTTAGATCGTCCGCCGTCCAGTTTAATTCCCTTGCCTCGCGGTATTCGTTTTTGCTCATGCCGAGCATCTCGTGCGGCTTAGACTTTTGCCAATCGACGCAGGTCAGCGCGCCTTTTGCCGTGGCCGGGAGCGTTTGATACATCGAACTGTGCTGATTTGCTGCATTAGATATCTCGCCATCGATGGAGGAAACAACAAAACGGTGCATTCCCGTCTTCATCAGGTTTTCAACCGGCTTGTGTGTTCGCCAAAAATCAAGATATACATACGGCCATTTGCCGCCGGCAGAAAGATATTCGTCTAGGCCGGTCTTCTCGGCGCTTGTGCCCTCGAAGCTGCCGTAAGTAAGCGGGAGCCATTCAACACCGAAGTACCTGCCACAGCAGGCATCGTAGGTGTAGAACATTTTCTGCATCGGATCTGATTTCTGCTTTACTCGCTGCCATGTGCCCGTATTTCTCTCGCAGGTTATGAACTGCCCCTTACGCGATTGTGTATAGCAGCGCAGAAAGCCTCTTTCGGTAAGCACCGCGGCACCGCGTGGGAGAATATACTCATCCGAAACGCCGTCGGCATCGATGCTGCACCCGGCGAGCCATGTGACGATTGCGGCGAGGTCTCCGACAAATTCAATGCTGGCGAATAGCCTCTGATACGTTCGGCCGGTTTTGAGTGCACCGTACTTTACAAACGTTGCATCCTCGCCGCACATCGGGCAGTTTCCCTGATCTCCCTCTGTGATCTCGATGCGCTGGTTTCCATCATCGATATCCTCCGTCCAGCCGGGATAAAGACTCTCATCGTCGCCGATGAACATAAGCGGCCCGCTCATGTCTCGGTGACTGTGCCATCCTGTATAGAAGTTTTCTCCGCAGAATGTGCAGTGGCACAGTGCGCCCCAACGGCGTTTTGAGGCCTTTGCTATTCTGTCAATATCCTCCGGTGTCATGAGCTCCTGCCATTCGATACGCCCGGTTTCCACGCTTACGCGCTTGAAAGTTATGAAGCTTGGGTGCAGCTCCGGGCACTCCATCGTGGCCTTCAGCACTTCGCACGGCGGCTGCGTTGGCAAAAGCCGGATTATCTCTTTGTCCGTCATAGTTCCGCCTCACAGGAAGTCCGAGAGGTCTATGACCTCGCCGCTATGCTTTTCACAGGCGGCGGGCAGACCGTAAAACTCACGGATAATGCCCTCGGCAACCTTCGGGGATACATACGCAAAGCTGCCTTGCTTATGCTTATCCGCGTAAGCCTTGATCTTTTTCTCGCAGTTTGTAAGGCTCATGTCGGCGTTATCCAAATCCGCGCTGACGAGCTCCGCGCAATACGAGTCTGTGCAGATGTCCTTCAGCTGCTCGCCGACGACCCAGGGCGCAGAGTTCTCTGTGAGCTTCGCCTGCTGAGCCTCGATCTTTGCAAAGCATTCACTCATAGCTCCCGCACCTCCCGGCCTTGTATGCATGCAGGCTCGCCTCGGCGCAGACCTGACAGCGCGATAGCAGCTTTTTCAATACCTCGGCCTGAATGTGGCATTTTAGCCCCAGGTCAACGCCCGCTCCGGCGCTGGAGCAGATAACGCGCAGAGAGCCGATAGCGCCGTTTTCGTCCGGCTCGAACATGCTCTCCTGCGCCGAGTCCACGCTCGGGGTGAAGGTGAACACCAGCGGATAGCCGCCATCGTCGATATCAAGCTCAAAGTCCGTGTTGGCTCTCGTGAAGTTTTTGAGTTCCGTTTTTATCGTCTCATAGCTTTCGAGAGCCGCTTCAATGTATTTGTTCATAATTCCTCCTATTGTGTTTGCGGAGGATCCGTGTTATTCTTAAAGCACAGATCCTCTTGGATTTGCGTTTACTTAACCGTGGCACGGCTTTGGTCGGTGGTGCCGCGGTTATTTTTTGCCCTTATGCGGTATGTTGCGCCCCATGCTTTCCGGGCGCATTTTTCACACCTTGCGTTCTTCAGCTGGCCGGGCAGCTCTTCGACCTCAAAGCCATCGGCCATCGCGGCCGCGCAGGCAAAACACAGATACAGTATCTTTTCCATGCTCAGCCCTCCTCGTAGCCCTGCAAAAGGGCGATAGTCTTCAGCATGCCGCGCACAAAGCTGCGGTCATCGCTGCTTAATTCGCCGTAGGTTTTCGTCGCCCAGTTGAGCGTATCGAGAATGTCGCTGATCTTATTGAGCCACCGCAGCTGCGCTGCGTTCCAGCCGATGAAGAAAGCGACGACCACGGCCGCGATGCATATGATGATCTTCATTCAATAGTCCTCCCTGAAATGATTTGTTTTGCCGTCGCCGGTGAACCACAGATACCCGCTCGGCAGCTCCCGCTGAACCTCCGCGCCCTGCTTTTCCATTGACCAGCGTGTAAGTACGTCCAGCGCAACGGCGTATAGCCTGTCCAGCACCGGGAAATCGGGGCTGTAGCCGTAAAACTGCCCCGGCGCGGACACAGCGCCGATGATGCTGTCGGGAAAGCGTGCATCGTCGACTCTATTCAGCACGCACCATACGCACTTCATCTGATTGTCCACCGTGCAGCCCCGCGCCTCGCTGTACAGCATTCGGGCGAGAGCGACAACGTCGGCCTCGGTGAAGTACATTTCGTATTCCGGCTCCGGCGCTTTGACCACCGTCACGATGCACAGCCCGTCGGCGTTGATCTCCGGCGCCACGGCCTGCGGCTCCTCGGGCTTGTCCGTAAGCGCACAGGCGATAAGCACAAGAAACGCTATGAGCGCGGCGCACAGAAACGTTATTGCTATGTAGAAGTTTTTCATTGCCGCCTCCGCTTTGCGCATTCGGCCTCGGCCGTGTCGGCAAACCAAACAAGCGCTGAGACAGCGCCGCCGACGGCGAAAACAACGCCCATGACGGCCAGGCAAAACCAAAACAGTATCATTTGCGCTCCTCCTTTATGATCTCTATGTCTTCCGCGGGCACAAGCTTGCTCTTGCCCTTGTAGTTTATCTCGACTAAACCTCCATCGAGGCCCAGCCGCAGCACCGTGCAGCGCGTATCGCGCCACAGGCAGATTAGCTTTTTAGGCCAGCGCATATCAGACCACCTTCATGCCGGGCACATAGGCGCAGGGACGAGAATTGCTGTATGTGCTGCGTGGTTTACGGGGCTGTACGTATCCGACCGGCTGCATCTGACAGCGGCATGATTCTATATACGTATCGATATCCGTCTTATCGATCCTTATCTGACCGCGAATCCGATAAAAGGGGAGCGAACCGTCGCGGATGATGCGATCAAGCGTGTTTGTTGACACGTCGAGGTAGTCCGCGGCTTCGATCCGTGTCAAAAGCTCTTTATTCATCGGTGATCTCCTTTGCGTATTTGAGCTGCATAGCGGCCTTGACGATGCCGTCGAGCTCTTTGATTATGCGGTCGAAGTCCGGCCGCTCCGTTTCGTCGATGATTCCGTCCTCGGATATATCCATCAAACGATTCGTGTTGTTGTTTTCGGCAAACTGCCGGATCCGGCACAGCAGCTTTATGACCGCCTGCTCGAGCGAGCACTCCTGCACGTCCGGCAGAATATCGGCGGCGACGCGTGATTTGTTCAGCAGGTGCCAGTAACCAATGACCGGCTGGCCTGAGATCTCGACCATCCGCGTGACAACATCGTCGCTCGGCATGATCTTGTCGCTTTCATACTGGCGTACCGACTCGACGCTGATATCCAGCGCCTCTGCAAAGCGTTCCTGCGTCATACCTGCAGTGCGCCTTGCTATTTTGCAAATATTCCTGTAGTTGTTCTGCATGGTTTTTCGCTTTCCCCTCAGTTATGATTAAGATGCAACGGCGAACAGCCCCCCATTGAAAGGAGGTGCGTTATGGATTACATAGTTAAAACTTCAGACCTTTTGAAAGTTGCAAAGGAATTGGTCGAAGAAGGGATGGACTACGTTGAGATTTCTCTCTCCGAGCCGGATGAAGAGCTTCTGGCAATGGTCAGCTTCTGTGCGGCCGAAGCAGGCGAGCTTGACGGTTGGACAGACTTCGATGATCTTGAAGTGGTCGACCCGTTCTTTCATATTCATCATTCCTGTGATATGATGGAATTATCGGATGACACCCGAAGAGTCACAGGAAAGGAGGAACGTTTGTGAATATCGATACTGAAAAGTTGCGCCGGGCGGTTTATGAATTTCAGTTTTACAGCAGACCAAGCAGCGCAACAGGTAGTGACCCTGCAACGGTTAAGGATATAAATAATGTCATTAACAATGCTGCTAAGCTATTGAATACTTTTATTCAGGAGATCGAACAGGCCGAGTGATTTGGCGGGAGGCCATCAGTTGCCGCTGGTGGTCTCTTCCTCTATCACCAAGACACCGAGGTCTCTCAGCTCTTGATAGCAATTGTTTATTGTTTCCTGTGCCGCCGTCAGACGGTCGAGAATCTCTTTTACTTTCCCTTCGGGGACAACGATGCGAATTCCGCAGCTGTTCATTCCGCTCACCTCCTTTGTCGGCTGGCGCAAACTTCTTGCGTGGTATGTTAGAATGTGTTATTCTTTTGCTGAGCTGTCCGAAGTTGCCGCTCCGAACAGCTCTTCAACGCTGCTGTCAACAGCTCTTGCTATGCGGATTGCTACATCCGCTCGTGGTGTTCGCTTTCCGTTCTCGTAGTTTTGATACGCTCGGTTAGCAATTTTGGCTCTTTTCGCAACTTCCACTTGCGTCAGGCCACAGTCTCTGCGCTTATCAATTAATTTCGTATTTTCCATCACTCCCACACTTTCTATCTAACACACTCATTTGTGCGTGCTGCATTTACAATATAGCACACTCATTTGTGCGTGTCAATAATATATTTTTGGAGGCACGACATGAATTTTGGTGAAAGGCTCAAGCAGTTAAGGGCGGTAAGGAACCTTACCCAAAAACAATTGGCTATTGAAACGGAGACAAGTGAAAGAGGTATTCAGAATTATGAAATGGGCATCAGAAAACCTGCATTTGATGTTCTCATTGCCTTAGCCGACTACTTCGATGTTTCACTTGACTACCTCGTAGGCCGCTCCGATGAGCCGGAACGGAGGTGAAACCGCCTTTCACTTCTCAGGCTTGACGGAGGGAGGTGATCTTTTGAAACAGCCGCATACTCGTGTTCACTGCAGTCTCTACAACAAAGAAAACATGTTCTATTTCATCCTCGATGCATCGGGAAATCCGCTCCCGAATTATTGCGAGGACTGGAGCGGCGCGCCCGAGTGCTCAAAATGTGCAGTGATGGCACTCGACCAATTGATAAAGCAGACTAAGAATGTGTTCGATTCTCTGCATTATCAATGACATACTTCAAGCTTGAACAGGCTCTCGCTCCTCATTTTCCGCGCCTTTAAATTTCAGCTGCACCCAAGCCTCTCTTTGCTCATCCCAATTTTCGTTTATGAGCAGGGAGAGTTTTTTTGCTTTTTGCTTCACCGATAATCTCCTTCTTTTGAATGTTTTCTCGCGACCAGTAGCGCAGCTTGCTGTTTTTCGGCTATATCCGTAGCTGTTCTGCATGGTTTTTCGATTTCCCCTCGCTTATGATTAAGATGCAACGGCGAACAGCCCCCCTCGAAAGGAGGTGCGTTATGGATTACATAGTTAAAACTTCTGACCTTTTGAAAGTTGCAAAGGAATTGGTCGAAGAAGGGATGGACTACGTTGAGATTTCTCTCTCCGAGCCGGATGAAGAGCTTCTGGCAATGGTCAGCTTCTGTGCGGCCGAAGCAGGCGAGCTTGACGGTTGGACAGACTTCGATGATCTTGAAGTGGTCGACCCGTGGGCTGAAAAAGCTTGACGCTGTACCCCGGCTCAGGGCTGCCGCTCGCTTTAAGATGCAACGGCGAACAGATCATCTATGGTGCAGCCTAAAATTTCGGCTATTGTGGGAAGCATATCTGACCTGGGGCAAGCTTTGCCGGTTTCCCACATGGCCACAGTTGACTGAGCAATACCGAGTTTTTCGGCGAGCTGCTCCTGCGTGCATCCTGCAGATTTACGTGCAGTGCTTAGTCCTTTCATGGTGATTCCTCCTTGCTATATAGTTATATCAAAATTATCAATGACACTGATAAAATAGCATGAGAACATATCAATGTCAAGGATTTTATCAATAAAAAATCAAAATAATTTATGATTTATTGAAAAATATCGTTTAAATTGATATTCTCTCGTTGAGGTGAAGCCCATGAACAACCTAAAAACTGCCCGCAAAGCGGCAGGGTTAACTCAAACTGAGGTAGCTGCGAACATTGGCATAACGCAAAATGCATATTCATATTGGGAAAATGGCAAGGTCAAAATTGACCATGAATCAATAGCAAAGCTTTCAAAGCTATTCGGGGTGTCTGCTGATTACTTGATGGGTATATCTGAGCAACCCGAAGACCGAGCCGTTAAGATCCCTGTGCTGGGTACAATTCCAGCAGGCGTACCGCTCGAGGCCATAGAGGATATAATTGATTATGAAGAAATACCGCAGGCGCTTTTGACTGGCGACAAAGAGTATTTTGCACTTGAAGTAAAGGGCGACAGTATGTGGCCTGATTATCTACCAGGAGATGTGGTGATTGTAAGGAAGCAGCCTATTTGTAATTCAGGTGACGATTGTATAGTCTATGTAAACGGATACGATGCAACGCTAAAACAGGTGAAATTCAATGATGCAGATCGTAGCCTGTCACTTGTGCCGAGAAACCCGTCATATCCACCTCGCACATTCACTCAGGAAGAGGTTGATACTTTACCAGTGACTATCGCTGGAGTGGTTGTTGAACTCCGAAGAAAGATAAAAAAATAAACGCATCCGTAGAGGATGCGTTGTTAATAGTAGTGTGGCCACGAGCAAGGATATAAAACATATCTTTATAAAAATTCATAAGGGGAGATGTTTGTGGGGACTCGGTTTAGAAAAAGTATCAAAATTGCTCCTGGAGTAAGAATCAATGTCGGGAGAACGTCTGTGGGTATGAGCATCGGCGGCAAATATGGTGGAATGTCGTTTAATTCGCGAACTGGGGCGCGTGCGCGTGTGTCTGCACCTGGTACAGGTTTGTCATATTCGACAAAGATTAGTGGAGGGAACCGCAAAAGAACCGATTCTTCGCTCGGAACGAGAAATACCCAAAGCGATGATACAAGAGCAGTGAAAAAACGTGGAACTATCCGAAAAATATTAGGGGTTGTGTTCGCAATAATCGCTATACGTAGCGTAATTGTAACGTTCTCGTCCAGCACAGATTTCTTAGATATCATAATTAATGCTTTCGTTGTTGGTGTATGCGGATACATTTCAGTACTGTTTTTCAAGCCCTCAGTGCTGGGCCCAACTAATGATGATTCAGATATTGAGCTTGATGATTATACCGCTCTATACGATGAGGATACGAGTGATGATTTTGAAGAAAAGGTCAAAGGCCCGCTCCTGCCTTTTTCGGTTGACGCGTGGGATGGGTATGTTTCACCATCCGGCGGATATGTTAACTACGCAAGGTGGCAGGTGATTGGAATCAATCCAAAGACTAACCGAAAGAATAAACGAGTGTATGAAACACGTAGAGAGGAACAGGCAATAAAGTGCGCAATTGACGAGGGCTTTGAGGCGCCATTTGAAGTCACCGCAATTCCATTTGACCCACCGAGTGAACGGCAATTAGATTATGCAAACAGTATAGGAATCTATGTTCCACCTGAAGCGTGTAGATATGATGTGAGTGCAATGCTTTCGCGTTATGAGGACGATGATGAAGAGCCGGTTGACGAGAAGATAGCAAAAATGGCTAATATTTATGGCATCATGTTCTCACGTTATGCTGGCAAAAAGGCAATTTTAAATAAGGCTCATCAGCTGCCAAAGATGGAATACAACGGTTTTATTTATGCGATTTCCGATAATAAAAATGGAATATAATACTGACATTATTAATACCCTGCTCCGCTACATAGACGAATACAAATGGGGCTGGGGAGTAGTTCGGCGGCAGTTAAGAATGCGCTTCAACGTGGATATCCCCGTGCCGGAGCTGCAGAGGATATATAAACAGGCAAAAGGAAAATAAAAAGACCGCCCGGTGCTGCAACACCGAACGGTCGAGTAGAAAACATACCAAGCATGACCAAGGGAGTAGTCTACTTTTTTATGCTATCATAAAATTTTGCGTAATGCAAGTTGATTTAAACTCCAAGCTCAGCTTTTAGTGCACGCTGGAGAACAGCAGAAAAGTTTATATCTTCTCTTTCTGCCATGGTATTGAGCCATGCCGGAATACTCAAGGTCTTTTTTACTGCCTTGTTATTAAAATATCTTCGATATTCCAACGTATCGCATTCGATAAGCGTCCAAAAATCTCCCTCTTTACAGGTGAGCTTGGATATATCAGATGCATTTGGAATCGGTTCTTTCCGCTCTTCTCTGTCGTAAAGCATCAAACAAAGAGCATCCTGTGCCATTTCAATTGCTTCTTCGAGTGTTTCACCCGAGGTTGCGCAGCCTTCCACATCCGGAAAGCTTACGCTATAGCCGCAGGATTCCTTGCTGAAAAGCGCAGGATAAACGTATCTTGTTTTCATTTTATTGCTTCCTTTCTTGTTCGCCTTTTCTCCCTAATGATATTCTATCGGAGCAGGAGGGGCTTTATTCAAGCCCCGCGCTCATCCGTATTGCCTTTAGTGTTCCGTTTGGCACGTCTTCGGTTTTGTGTCTACCCACTGAAAACCGCTGACCGGTCAATGGGCTGTACCAAATCCTGTGCCGCTTGCCTTCTCGCTCAACCACGCAGCCAATGCTTCGTAGCTGTTTCTCGAGCTCGCTATATTTCATGAGGCCCTCCGTTCTGTAGGATGTATATATAATAACACGCAAGATTACGTATGTCAATACCTTTACGTAATCTTACGTAAAAATTTCGTGGTGATATTATGCCCAAAAGAAATTCCCCCGAGTTTTACTGGGATGAAAAACGCAAGCGGTATCGCAAGCGCATAAAGGATAAGGCTACCGGCAAGTGGGTATCGGTGTACGGAAAGACAAAAGACGAATGCCGCAGCAATGCAAAGAGAAGAGCAGCCGAACTGGCTGAAGCGGCACGCGTAAAAGAAATACCGTTTGTCTTCGAGTATGCTGCAAAATGGTTTGAGCTTTATACTGCTGAGGTAGGTGAAAAGCGCAAAGACGATTATCGGAATGCAATCAACAATCACATATGCCCCGTTATTGGCGGCTTGCCAATAACAGATGTGACACCCGATGATATTGCCGCCCTTATGCTCACGCTTTCGGATCGCTCTCACAGCCTGCAGCAGAAGGTAGTGACAACTCTAAAGCGTATATTCAAAAGTGCTGTGAAGAACAAACTGATAAACGAATCGCCTTGTGAGGATCTTAAGGCCGGCGGCAAGGATAGCCCGGATAAAGTTCCGCTCACTAAAACTCAGCGGACGAGGCTACTTGATGCAGTAAAGAGTACAAGAGCAGAGCTTTTTATTATGATCGGACTATATACGGGCTTGCGCAGGGAAGAGATACTCGGTCTGAAGTGGGACTCGGTTTATTTATCTGACGGCGTATCGTATATTGCGGTAAGACGAGCTGTGAAGTGGGACGGGAAGAATGCGCCTATCGTCAGCGAATTACTTAAAAGCAATGCCGCGTATCGGAATATACCGTTGCCGCCCCAACTGATTGAACCGCTTACTTTGGCTAAAAACAGCTCCAATAGCGAATTTGTAATCTGCAACAAAAATGGCGGCGCAATGTCCGCGACGTCGTTCAGAAAAATGTGGGATGCGGTACGGGTGCGGAGTGTAAGGGACGTAACGCATATGGTCGACGGAAAAACTGTTACGGAGCACTTAAAGCTTGGAGACAAAATCCCGAAGCATAACATTGTCATATCAATCGACTTCCCGGTAACACCGCACCAACTGCGCCACACATACATAACGGAAATGATCCTTTCGGGCGCGAACATAAAAACTGTGCAGTATCTCGCTGGGCATAAGTCTGTGCAGCTTACGCTGGACATATATACTAAGCTTATGGCAAACCGCCCGGAGGACACTATACATGCAGTGCTCGGGGCATTTGGGGCTCCGTGTGTGGTCCCAAACAATGATGAAAACAAAGAAAGCGTTGATAAATCAATGGCTTTTGGCGAAGGAAGCGCGCCCTTTTAAGCAGGGTGTCCGGGGTTCGAATCCCCGCTGGAGCACCATAAAAGACTGCACTTTTGTCTACCACGACAAGAGTGCAGTCTTTTCATGTTTCCGGACCAAATCGACTCAAAATGGGAAAAAACAAGCAAAACGGGGCTTCGGATCGGTCAACACGGCTGCAGCGAGGCCTTTTTTTCATTTACACGGGCGATAATTCCCCAAAATAGCCCGTACATTTTTGTAAGTCTTTGATCCGTAAAGACTTATTCATTACGAGTAAGTGAGCGGATTTGAACCGCAGTAAATCTGATACGTTCTTTACTATTTTAACAATGCATTTTACATTTCTCTACTCAGCAAAGAACTCGATAAAGCTGTACCTGTGGGACTCGAATGTACCAAAAATATCTCAAATACAGCCGATTTGACAAAATCCGGAACCTATGCTATTCTATATATACGATCAGTGCACAGATCAAGAAAAACCAAATAGCCTATAAGAGATGCGCGAGGGACAAGCCCGATGACCGCACGGCAACCTCCCGGAGAGAAAGGTGCCAAAGCTTGTACGATAGGTTTATACCGGCCCTGCTAAGGCTGGTATTTTTGCACCTATTTTCTGGGAGAAACAGGAAATGAGGTGCTTTTTTGATACACAATGATACTTGGTACGAGGTAAAAACCCATTGGGGCTGGTTCAGATTGGATGAGGGTGCTTACAGGGATTATCTGCAGGGAAAGCTCTGGATCACATGGAAACCCGGCAGGCCGCAGGAGCAGCAGAAGATTGATGGCGCAGTTGAGCTGATGCCCACCAACATTAGCGAAGAAGCAGTGCAGCTTCGAGACAAAGCAGGCAGATATGGCGTATACAGCACACTACAGCAGCTAATTCCCGGGGAGCAGGTCATCATTCCTTACAAACAAAGAATGAGCAGCCTCTCAATTGAAGAAATGAATTTGTCGGTCAGAGCCTCGAACGGCTTGATGAGAGCTGGAGCGAGCACATTCGGTAAACTCAGGGAATTGATGCACAGAGAAACGGGATTGCGTGGTGTCCGCAATCTTGGAGCAAAGAGCGAAAAGGAAATAACCATTGCATTTATTTCAGCCTGCTACCAGCAGCTTAATTCAACGGAGAAGGCTGTGTTCTGGCAGAAAGTGCTTGATCAGCACTGCTAATTGGACAGCAAGAGTTTTAAAATGGGGTCAAAGACCAGAAAAACAAGGTGGAAATGTTATGGATTGGTTTGATATCGATCACAATGGCATAGTGGATGGCAGAGACTTCTTCATACTCAATGAGATTTTTGGCTTTGACGAAGAGGATAAGCAGGAGGAAGATGTTTTCTCCGACGATAGCGACGATGATTCCGATGATGATCTTTGGTGATTGGAGGGTATGTTAGCGTGACCTACGACAAGGTCGCATCGCAGGAGGATTTTGACCGGTTTTGATGGTAGAAGTGTTCACACTCTTGTGCTATAATTATTTTGATAAATCGGAATTTGTGGAGGGAATCATGGCAAGAGAAATAAACCCGAAAGATACATCTAGAGCCATGGCGTTTGAGCTTTGGATGCAGGCGCCGAACCCAATGGTGACTTTCTTTAAAACGATAGATGTAACAAACCTAATCAGAATCAGTAAAAAGAAGCATTTGAAATTCAATATGCTGCTTGATTATTGTATTGGAAAAGCTGCTGTGGATGTGAAGGAATTTTATTTTCTTCCGGTTGGCGATAAGCTGATACAATATGACACGATTGCAGTGAACACAATTGTCAAGAATAGAAACGGAGAAGTAAGTTCCTGCGATATTCTTTATTCGAATGATTTGAATACATTCAACCAGGACTACTTAAAATATACCGCTCAGGTTGCCAATAGCTGTCAGGATTGGGATCTGTCCGCTGACAGTATGGTAATCGGCACATCAGCAATCGTTGATACTGAAATAGATGGTGCTGTCGGCATGAACAGTGGAATTTTCAACAATCCGTTTATAATCTGGGGCAGATATAAAAAGAAGTATTTCAGGTATTATTTGCCAATCTCCTTCCAGTTTCATCATACACAGATGGATGGCGCTCACGCAGGCAGATTCCTTGCAAATCTGCAGAATGAAATAAATGAATTGGGATAGGTAACTTCCAGTTTGTAGGTTAAAACATTGATTAAGGAGCATCGGCTGACACCCGGTGCTCTTTTCATGCTCGGAGCAATCCGGGCTATTTTTATGCCCATTTTTAGGAGGTGACGCAATTTGGCAAGCAGAATCAAGGGCATTACCGTTGAGATCGGGATAAGGTATAATAAATTGCGCAAATTTAGAAAGCAAAAAAGAGAGACATAGTTT
>ENA-UONT01000155-UONT01000155.1-human-gut-metagenome-genome-assembly--contig:-CS20-NODE-155-length-98013-cov-23.297454_pt1 | contig 98013 bp, 65 predicted proteins | sample MGYA00242459_ERZ724006 | MGnify/ENA metagenome assembly ERZ724006
AATAAAAGTTCGATAATTGCTCTTATCCGCTTTTTCGGTCTGCGCTTTTTTAGCCTCCCGGAATGCAATCGTAGCGGATAGATTTGCCGCTATATGAATGTGACGGGGTAATTCCCGCGAGATACGGACCGTGCAGCGGCCGTTTAATAACGATTTTTTTCGGAGCTGCCGCGAGTGCCGCATTCATCAGTTCCGTCTCGTCGGTACATGGTGCTTCGAGCCTGCCGAGCAGTTGAAATTTCTTCTTGACCGAGCCGCTTTTCTGCCTCTCGGGAAACATCGGGTCGAGCAGAACAGCGAACGGCATATAGTCAAGCGATTGCATGGCGGCGATGCTGTCCTCGCGGTGCAGGTGCATTTTTGCTGCGATGCTGCCCATTCCCCCTACGGCTGCACGCTCAAGCGAATCGGCAAGCAGCGCGGCGATTATCGGGTCGCGCTCGTACAGCTCGACCTCGTATCCCGCAGCGGCGAGCAAAAACGAATCCTCACCGAGTCCCGCCGTAGCGTCTATCACGCGTTCTCCGCCGACCTTGCCTTTTCCGCAGACGGCGCGAACGACATATTCCTCGCGCAGCCGCCTCGGCTGTATGCGTCCCGCCAGTGCCGAAAGATCGCCGCGCAGGCTGACGGTGCCGTCGCCGAGACTGAGTCCATCAGTGCCGAGCGTAAGTCTGAGTGCACCCGCAGCCGGCTCTGCCGAAAGGTCGAGGCAGAGCGCCTCGGCAAGCTGCCGCGCTCCTGCTTCATAGCCCGGCTCGGCACATACCGTAATTGGATCGTTCTTCTGCATAGCGTTCACCGCCTTTATTTTTTGCTCGGCGAGCCGCGCTCGCACTTTTATGTCTTTAATTATAGCACAGTTTCGCCGGAAAGAAAAGAATAATCTTTTTAGCTGTACTGCTGCATGAAAAAATGTCGAGCAAAATGCCGAAATCATCAACCATTTTTTGCATTTTGTATTGCTTTTGCCCGCGATTTGTGGTAAAATTTAAGCAGAGCTTAATGTGGCAGCCCCGGATGCTGCCGCAATTGTAATTCTCGGCATCGGGGGAGGCTCTGCGATGTCATACCGATTAATCACGGTACTGTTCTATTTTGATTAATATGTTGTAAACTCTGTGTGTTTATCCTTGACAACAAAGCCCCGCGAGTGCATAATAGCGATAGTAATATACCATATTACATGTGGCGGTATTTGCTATCGGTTGTCATGACGCACCGGAGCGCCGCTCATATCTGAAAGGACAGTTAATAATGAGTAAGGTATATAATATTCGAGATATTTCTTCGATACGCGACATGGTTGAGACGAGCTGCGAGCTCTTCGCCGACAATCCCGCGTTTCTCAGCCGCGACGGCGAGACGGTGTATGTGAAAACATATACCGAGGTGGGTGAGGATATCCGCGCGCTCGCTGCCGAGCTGACCGCAAGGGGTATGCGCGGCGAGAAGATTGCTGTTATGGGCGCGAACTGCTATCAGTGGGCGCTGACCTATCTTGCCGTTTGCAGCGGCGTCGGCATAATCGTCCCGGTCGACCGCGAATATAACGGCGAGCAGCTCTCCTACGTAATGGAGGATTCCGGCGCTGCGATGCTTATTCACGGCGACGGAGTTTCGACGGCGGTCGATACCGCAGGACTCTCCGTACCGACGATCAAATTTTCGGAGCTTGAAGAGCTTGTCGCCTCCGGAAAGGAAAGGATCGCCGAGGGAGATACATCGTACGATGATTATCAGCTCAACCCCTTTAATTTCGGCGTGCTGCTCTATACCTCGGGCACTATGGGTGCATCAAAGGGAGTAATGCTCTCGCAGTACAATATCTGCAGTAATGTCATGCAGGCTTTGCGCGTTATCCGTGTTTATGAAAATGACCGCGCGCTGTCGGTGCTTCCGCTTCATCATACCTATGAATGCGTTGCAGGCTTCCTCTCGTTTTTCTTCTCCGGCGCATCTATCGCATATTGCGGCTCGCTGCGTACGCTGATGAAGGATATGCAGATATTCCAGCCTACGGTTCTCGTTGTTGTACCGCTGATGATGAGCTCGTTCTATAAGAAGATCCAGAGCACATACGGAAATCTTCGCGGAGGTAAGGCGATATACCGTGCTCAGACAATGCTCGCGCGCGGCGCGACCGACGCAATGAGACGCAGACTGTTTTCGCCTATTGCCAAGGTGTTCGGCGGACATCTCCGCGCATTTCTCTGCGGTGCGGCTCCGCTGCCGAGGGAAATTTTCCGCGCCTTTCAGTCCTACGGCTTTTCCGTATTTGTCGGCTACGGACTTACCGAGACCTCGCCGGTGTGCATGATGCATACCGATGATTATCAGAATCCGGATGATGTCGGATTCCCGATCGCCGGAGTTCGTGCCCGTCTTGTCAATGAGGATGAGAACGGCATAGGTGAGTTGGAGGTTAAGGGCAATAACGTTATGCTCGGCTATTATCATAATCCCGAGGCGACTGCCGAGGTCCTGCACGGAGGATGGTTCCGCACGGGTGATCTTGCGCAGCGCAAGGAAAACGGCGCGTACCGCATTACCGGACGCACAAAGAGTATGATAGTAGCGGAAAACGGAAAGAAGATATTCCCTGAGGAGCTTGAGATACATCTCTCGGAAATCAAGGGCGTAAGTGACTGCCTTGTATTCCGCGACCCCGAGGGTCACATAACCGCCTCTATCCTGCCGGATGAGGAGCTGCTTGCGCGCGATGATGCCGCCGAGTATCTGCGCGGTCAGATAGAAAAGATAAATGAGGGCTTCCCGCGTTATAAGCGTATGGATACGCTTGTTATACGCCATGCCCCGTTTGATAAGACGACAACCCATAAAATCAAAAGAAACAGCCCCGATAATCTCGGGACCGAAGGAGGAATACGCATATGAAAAAGAGCCATATCCATGTTATCGCGCTCAGCGTTATAGGAACATTTGTAATGCTGCTCAGCACCCTTACCGTAATTTCGCATCGCCTGCTCGGCAAGGAGTTCTCGATTGACGAAAACGATTTTGAGGATCTGCTGTAATTTTCCGCAGTCACCGTAACATATTGCGAAAGAGCGCCGACCGGATGGTCGGCGCTCTTTCGGTTCGGGCGATTTTCGGTCTGCGCTTTTTCAGCCTTTCCGAAAACGGGGAGAGATAAAATCGTTTGGAGCACTCGATTTCGTCGCGCAAGGCGTACAAGCGTACGTCGTGCGGCGAAATCGGGCGCAGAAAAAGCGAAAACATCAAATTTTAAGCAGGAATCCGTCAGGATTCCGACCCATTTCCCGCTATGTGGGACATACAAAAGACTGATACGCTCAGCTTGTTTTCGCTTTTTCGGTCCGGACGATTTTAGCCGACCCGAAACGGGGAGAGATAAAAAAGATGCAGAAGCGTCGAAAAGCGTCACGTCGCCGTACAAGTGTACGGCAGAGGCGATTTTCGGCGGTAGAAAAAGCGGATAATCATTTCTTCGGAGAAATCCGATAGGATTTCATCTGCTTTCTTTGTATTTGTGCTGAATAAAAGTCCAATAATTGCTCTTATCCGCTTTTTCGATCTGCGCTTTTTTAGCCTCCCCGCTATTCGGAGTATTGAGATGTGATACCCAGATATGCTTCGAGACATAGCCCGCTCGCTTCCACCTGCTGTGCTATATCGACCCCGAGATACCGCACATGCCACGGCTCGTACATATATCCGGTTATCGGCTCATTCTCCTTGGTGTAGCGAATGATAAATCCGAACCGCGAGCAATTCTCCGCGAGCCATATTCCCTCCGGCGTTTCCGCAAAGGACTGCTCGATGGAATTCATGTCAAATGCAAGCCCGGTCTGATGTTCGGAGTGACCGGGGCGCGCGGAATACCTATCAGCAGCCGCCTGACCGTCGCGCGCGACATAGTTGCGGTAGATATTTGCCTGCTTGTCATAGCTGCGATAGCCGGAGATGATAAACAGATTCAGTCCCTCCTCGGCGGCTGCCGCGATCATCTCGTTGACCGCCGCGAGTGCCGTCGGGTCTGCACCGCCGCCGTAGCTGCTCGGCAGCGCATAGGTCTTGTTGACGATGAGAATTCCGTTTATATATGTGGGTTCCGGTTCGGAATAGGTTACCGAATTTTCGTACTCCTCCTGTTGTACCGGCTCCGGTGGGGGAGCAGGCTCGGTCCGCGGAGGTTCTGTTTCCGGCTCTGTCTCGGGCGGAGGCTCTGATACCGCCATAAGCTCGAGCGCAGCCTCCTGCTTTGAGTCGGTCTGCATAGGAGGCGGGGTGTGTGAGCAGCTGTCGGTCGGAACGACCTCGGCGCAGGCGCTCACAGAGCAGAGCAGGGCGGCAGCCGAGAGCAGTGCGAATGTGCGGCGTGCCGCATTGATCAACAATTCTTTGGATAAAAGAGATCTATCGGATGCAAGTGCCCTCCCGTATGTGGCTGATGCGCTTTTTTTCATTTTACGTCATCTCCTCGAATGACCGCTTGACGGACGGCGCTTTTCCCGTAATGCGGCTTACCGTTTGTCGGACGGCGATTATTTTTTGTGTTCCTGTCTATCGCTTGTCCGACATTGATTGTTTATAGCGCTTGTCGGCTTTTCCGCCATGTAGCATTCTATCTTGCTTATCAGCACGTCGCCGTTTATCGGCTTTGTAATATGCTCGTTCATTCCCGCCGCAAGGCAGTCGGTCACATCGTCCGAAAAGGCATTTGCCGTCATTGCGAATATCGGAACGGTCTCGGCGTCGGCTCTGCCGCTTGCCCGTATTCGGCGTGTCGCTTCAAGACCGTCGAGCACCGGCATCATAACATCCATCAGAATGAGATCATACTCTCCTATTGCGGAATTCTCAAACAGCTCGAGCGCCTCGCTGCCGTCGTGAGCTACGGTAACGGTCATGCCTGCGTGCTCGAGGGAAAACTCGGCTATCTCGGCATTCAGCTCATTATCCTCTGCGAGAAGAATGTTCGCACCGATGACCGAGTGATGCGGCAGCTCTGCTCGGCTCTTCTCGGTCGGGACTGCATGATCGTTTATGCGGAAGCGCAGATGTACGGTGAATACCGTGCCCTTGCCCTGCTCGCTCTGAAAGGCGATATCTCCGCCCATCTTTTCTATTATCTCGTGGGCGATTGCGAGTCCGAGACCGGTGCCCATGTAGGCGGCGCGTGATGCGGTATTTTCCTGAGCGAACGGCTCAAAGGCGTGCGCCTGAAATTCGCGGCTCATGCCGATGCCGGTATCGGCTACCGTCAGCTCAAATACAGCATATTCCGCATCATCGGTATGCGGCTCGCTGTTCGTCGGCGAAGAGTGCTTCGGTGAGGCTCGGCAGCCCGTTGCACTGCTATCTGCTGCTGCAATGGCATTGAGCTTTGTGATCGTCTCGGGATATTCCGAGGCAGGCAGCTCACGGCAGCTGACGGTCACCGACCCGCCGGAACGATTATATTTTACGGCATTGCCTATCAGGTTGTGCAGGATCCTGCGCAGATGTATGCCGCTGCCTATCAGCGAGTCGTGTTTAATTTCCGGTTTGCACAGCTGCAGACGGACATTATGCTCTATCGCTATCGGCTCGATCGTGCCGACAACACGGTCTATCATTTCACACAGATCGAACGGCTCGTTTTCAAGCTCGATCTTGCCGGATTCGAGCTTGTTCATGTCGAGTATGTCGTTTATAAGCTCGAGCAGGAATCCGGAGGCTTCATATATTTTGTCTCTGCATTCCTCCTGCCGTTCCTCGTCGCCCTTGCAGTGACGGCTTATCTCGACCATTCCGCGTATGCCGTTTATCGGTGTGCGCAGGTCATGACTCATGCGGCGAAGAAAGTCGGTCTTTGAAATATTTGCGCGGTCGGCGCGTTCCGCCTCCGCCTGAAGAGCCGCCATATGCTTATGCGCCGATATACTGCGAGCAAGGGTAATAAGCATCAGTGCCACAAGACCTACCGAGAGGGTGTAGGTCATAACAAGCGTTCGCTCCGAAAAAATACCTGCGGAGGGGAAGAAAACATACATGGTGTAGTTGCGGGAGTGGCGCATTCCGCCGTACCATGTGCTGCCGTTATATATCGATCGGGTAATTGTACCGTTGCGCTGAAAATCCGTCTGAAGCAACTCGCATTCGGTAACAGACATGCCACGAAGATCTTCACTGTTTGCTCCGATTATTGTATCACCGTCGCTTATGGCTATGATTCCGTTCATTGCGAGCGGGTAATTGTCAAAAAGTGTTGTTATATCGATTTCACCGTTTGGGTCGAGGATCGGGAGTTTTTTCTCATATACGATAACGATGCCCTCCTGATCGTCGCGCGATATTGCGGCAAAATCGTATAGCCCACCGTCGTGCGACAGGCGGGTCATATAGCACTTTGCGGGGCGTGCGGTGATGTTGCGGACATTTACGCTGTTTATTACGTCGCTCCAACTCTCATAAGCATCGCTGTCGGAGGTCGATGCTGCGACGCAGCCGAGCGCACCGTCGAGAATTATTGCGCCGCTCAGGCGTTGACGCTCGCAAAAACTGTCGAGCAGATATGTTAAATCAGAGTGATCGAGCGCTATGTCGTGATTAAGCTCTGTCGCCTTATCGAGCAGACGGACCAGGCTCTTTATGCGGTTGTTTGATATATAACAATCGTAACTCGTTATCTTTTCCTGAACAAAAGAGAGAGATTCATCGATCACCTCTTGTGCCTGCTGCTTATATTTGTATGTCAGAAGTATTGATAATAAAAGCGATATTACACTGAAAATTGCGACGGCGCCGATGGCTGCTGCGTGGCGGCGGAGAAATCCCGGTATTTTTTTTATGTTTATCGGCATTACTCTGCCTCCTTTTCGAGGGCGGAGATGCCGTACTTTTCGGCAATATTATATGTAAAGCCCTCGCGCTTGAGCGCAGAGAGTACCTCGGTCAGACTGTCGGCAAGGTCGGTGTGAGTGCCGCGTTCAAAGGCAACTCCGAGCTGTGATACAAACAGTACCTCATCGAGCATGCGATATGCTCCGGGTGCAGTCTCCATAAAGGTGCGGAGCGCATAGGTGTGCCCCGCTATCGCATCGGCATAGCCCTTTCTCAGGCATGCATATACGTCGTCCATCTGTGAGAGGGCGTAGACCTTTTCGACCTCGGGCAGACGCGGGTCGAATGTGCCGAGCAGTATTTCCTCCGGCTTTGTTGTCGCCTGGACCGCAACGCATGCTCCGTCAAGGTCCGAGAGGGTGTTTATGCTGCTGTCCGCGCGAACCACTACCGACTGCGTACTCGTCATATACGGACCCGACCATGTGTAGAGATCCTCGCGTCCGGTCATGGTGAAGCTGCCCCACAGGCAGTCGACCTCGCCGTTGGCAAGGAGGCTGTCCTTGAGCCCCCAATCTATCTGTCGGAAGGTCGGCTCGTAGCCGAGACGGTGAAAGGCTTCCACGGCGAGCTCAACGTCCACTCCGGCAAAATTCCCGTCCGCGTCTATGTAATTGTACGGCTCATAGTCATCGGATCCGATGATGATCGGCTTTAGCGCAGGCTCTGTATCTTGAGCTCTTTCGCCGCCGCAGCCGCAGAACATTGCTGCCGATACCGCAAGCACAGACGCGGTGATCAGCATGGAGATCGAACGCTTTAGCATACCTTATAGGCTTCTTTCCGATGGATTTGTGATGTGTATCGCGATTTGAGGTTCAAAAGTCAATATATCGAAAAATGCAAATACCCCAACAGTATAATTATAACCTATATTACGGGAGATTTCAAGTGGGAAATATATTTATATTGATGATAAAATCGAACACGGCTTGAATTTTGTTTTTCCGGATATGATGCAGAATTGTACAGATTTGAGATAAAAGAAAAATGCAGCTGCCAAATACTCGATCTGACAGCTGCGAGGGGATAATTCGTTCGATTTTAAATACTTAGAAAATTCTTCGTCAGTCGTGAATGGCACAGCGTACGGCTATGTAGCCGAGTGCGGCGGTGACGATGAAGAAAGCGATATATTCCATACGGTTTTCCTTCCTTTCGACATGATCGTTTTTCGATTTTTTGATTTTGTTTTTATTTTTTTATATGAATTGCAGTAACGACACGTCATTTTGAGCTATGCGCGCAGCATGGGTCTACATGCCGCCATTCTGCCGTGATGGCGGCACATTATTTCCGTCACTCATCTTGATATGTAATGACGGGCAGCTCTCAGCGGTCGACGAGCAGTGCGGAGAGGCGGATAACATCGCCCGCTCCCATTACGAATACAACGTCATTTTCATCGGTGTTTTTCAGGATATAATCGGCAATGCCGGAAAAATCCTCGCCTCTGCTCAGGCAGATCGCGCCGGGAATGGCTGCGGCGAGCTTTTCGGGGGTTATCCCGCTCTCGTTTTCCTCGCGCCCTGCAGAGTAGATATCGGTAACTATCACGCGGTCGGCATTGCCGAATGCCTCGGACAGCTCGCGGAACAGACCGAATGTACGCGTGTAGGTGTGCGGCTGAAATACGCACCAGATCTGCTTGCCGAGGGCGCGCGCAGCCTCGAGGGTCGCCTTTATCTCGGTTGGATGATGAGCGTAGTCGTCGTAGACCTCGGCTCCGGCTGCCGTTTTTCCGCGCAGCTCGAAGCGGCGCTTTGCACCGTGAAAACGGTCGAGACCTGATTCTACCGCCTCGGGGCTTGCTCCGCATTCAAGGCAGGCAGCTGCTGCCGCAACAGCGTCCGAGATATTGTGCATGCCGGGTATGTTGAGCGTAATATCGCATATCTTTTCATCACTCAATCCGTTGCGGCGGCGGAGGGTAAAGCTGCTGCTCGAGCCCTCGTGCGTTATTGCGGCGGCATAGTAATGGGTATCTGCCCCTGCACCGGGGGTGGGGGAGATAGCACTGTATGTTATCAGGCGTCCGATATAGCCCTCTGCCGCGCGCATGGCTTGTGCGCTGTCCGCACAGACAACGGCGGTATCGGCAAGCGAGATGAAGCGGTGAAAGCTCTCGGTGATCTGAGCGAGATCCTTGAAGTAATCCACATGCTCAAGCTCCACATTCAGCACAACTGCGCAGGTGGGGCAGAACGAGAGGAATGAGTCGGTATATTCGCACGCCTCGAATATAATGGTGCCGCCCTCACCGATGCGGTATGTACCGCCGAGCTCGTCAAGCTCCGCTCCGCAGACGATGGTGGGATCGAGCTGCGAATCGAGTGAGATAAGCGCCGCCATCGAGGTGGTGGTGCTCTTGCCGTGCGTGCCCGCAATGCCTATGCGGGTGTGATATGGACGCATCAGCCGACCGAAAAACTCGGCACGTGTCATGCTCGTTATGCCGAGCTCTGCGGCTCTGCGCAGCTCGGGGTTATCGGCGTGGACTGCGGCAGTGTGTACGACTGCGGTCGTGTCGGGCGCTACGTTGTCGGCGGAGTGTCCGTAATAGACGGTTATCCCCGCATCCTCGAGCGATTTTGTTATTCTGCTGCGCGTGCTGTCGCTTCCTGTGACGGCAGCGCCGCGCTTCCTTGCTATCATGGCGAGCGAGGACATGCTTATCCCGCCTATGCCGACGAAATGCAGCTTCTTTCCATGGAGGTCTACTGCTGTAAATTGTGCTTTTGACATATATTGACCGACCTTTCGGTATGATAATGCGGATGTTCGCTTGACAGACACATTTTCGTGTCAGGGTTTGATGCTTCGTTTCGGTTTGATCGAATGGATATTCGCAAAAAAATATTTGACGAAAAAAGCATCGCGATGGGCGGAGCCGATACCCGATCCCGTTACTGTTACTTTGTGCCTAAATCTTCTTATTGCCGAAAAGCCGCACGACCGCATCAGAACCGGGCTTTAACCTGTTTCTGGAATAATTGTACGCGGCATCCAATGACTCTCGGTTGGAAATATAAGCTAAAACAATGTGAAAAGTAACAAAAAATCTCAGCCTATATTAATAGAAAAATTCAAATAACGACTTTAATAATTCACAATATTTCATTATAATGGTTAGTGAATCGGACGAGTAATCATTCTGCACAGTTCTGACAGCGGTCCGATAATAGATTGTCGAAAAGCAAAATGCAAGGAGAACGCTATGACTATTACGGATATCAAAATCAGAAAGGTGTTCGACAATGACGGACCTATGAAGGCAATTGCCTCGGTAACATTTGACGGGGCTCTCGCAGTGCATGACGTTAAGGTTATCTATGCGAGGGAGAGATACTTCATCGTTATGCCGTGCAAGAAGAATCCCGACGGTACCTATCGCGATATCGTACATCCTATCAACGCAGAGTTCAGACATGTGCTCGAGGAGGCGGTCATTGCCCGCTACCACGGCTATCTGTCCGAGATAAGCGAGGAAACGGAAGAGAAGTAACTGCTCTGCCCGGCTCGAGCAAGGGTGCGTCCGCAGACAAGGCTCCGGCACTGCCGGAGCTTTTTTCTTTTGCCTATGCTGTACGCGATATATTCTATGCCATCGCAGAATCAATTATAATCTATTTTTACAGCCTTGTCAAGACGCGCGCTATGTGCGCCGCCGTGCGGCTTTGCGCAGAGCAGGGGGTTATTAACCGATTACGCACCGGTCAGCGCGCTGCGGCGCATAGCTCGGTCTCCCATGCCGGCAGACAGCGCGGACGAAACAGATGCATGCGGTATTCGGGGCAGATGTCGTGCAGCAGCAGGGGCAGCTCCCACATGTCGCATGGGCGGTGGTATAGCGAGAGCCTCAGCTCAGGCAGACAGTGGCGGATGGTATCGGCTGAGCCGAGAAGCGCTTCGCGCTCGCAGCCCTCAACATCGTATTTGATATAGTCGACGTGCGCGCCGTCAAGCACCGAGTCGAGTGCGCGAGCGTCGATGATGTCCTCGTCGCGGTCGTTCGGAGAGGACGGGCGAAAGCCGCCGCTGCCGCGGTTACCGTGCGCAGTGAATGCAAGACTGCCGTCGGTGCTCCATGCGGCTGCCGTGACAGTATCTATTGCGCAGCTCGGATATTCGGCATTCAGCCCATCTACCGTTCGTGCCAGTCGGCGGCGGGTGCGGCTGTCCGGCTCAAAGGCATAGAGTCGCTCGAGTCGCGGGGAGACGGCGAGCAGCTCGCGCGCGGTATCGCCGCTGTATGCGCCGAGGTCGGCGGCGGCTCGGTAGCTCTCGGGGGAGAACGGTTTCCATCGGTTGCATTCGTCGCTTGCCGCGGAGAGCAGAGCAGTCAGCGAACCGCTCAGGCGTGCCGTTATCAGTCGGTCGTACAGCATTCGCGATTCGTCGTCTGCGAGCAGCTCGCGCGCCGCCCTGAGTTTATCGGCGTTTTTTCGGCACAGTGCGGCATCGAATATCTCCTTTTCATCGGTGACAGGCATATCCGGAACATACAGCTCGTGGCGCTCCGCAACGCGCTCTACCGCCCCATTAATATCCGGCAGCGAGCTGCCGAAGCAGAGCAGTACGGCATAGTCGTTTTCGGGGTACATCGTCTCAAGCTCGGCGAGCGAGAGAACGGTCATAGAGCGGAACTGCCGCCGCCTGCCGTCCGCTTTCTGCGTAAAGCCGTCTGATGCGAATATACCGCGAACCTCGAGCCCGAGCTCAAGGCAGCGGTCGAGCACCTTGTCGGCACCGTTCCCGCCGCCGTACAGCACGACCGGGCGTGACTCTCCGTGCAGATATTTCCACAGATCCTTATATTTATTCGTATCGAACATAATTCTCTCTTTCGCTGCAGCGTTCTTTTTGCTTTGCTTTTTTGCCACCTTACCGAGACTCGCGGCTATGTGTGCGGTAATGCAATAATTCTATCAGATTATACGGCGAAATGCAATGTTTTTTTGCATGGATCTCAAGCCTGATATTCGGTCGTGTTTTGCGGCGGGCTGTGGTCGATGCGTGAGCATCTATGCATGTCGAGTGCTGTCGGAGGAGCTGTATTTTCATATTTAAAACTCCGTCGCAAGGCGGAGCGGTATATTATTCTCCTTCATGCAGCATGCCGAGCATGACCGACATACAGATCGCCCATAGCTCGACTCCGGTGCAGGAGCACAGCATGAGGTAGACCGAGCAGAGCCAGAGAACGGTAAGGCTCGCCGCGCTCAGCGCGGTAATGACCGGGGAGACCCTATGCTCGGGCAGACGGGCGGAGAGCACACCGCGCAGGACCGTTCCGCCGTCGAGCGAGCGGATGGGGAGGAGATTTATTGCGGCGAGTGCGAGGCTCGAGCAGACAAAATAGCGCGCGGCGGAGTGCGCTGTCAGCGGCAGGATCAGCAGGGCGGAGATGAGGTTCGCGGCTGCACCGGCTGCGCCGGTGATAATATCCTCGCGATAGGTGGGTAGGCGGGAGAAGCGAATATCGGCGCCGAGCGGGAGGAGGGTTATTTCGGCTACTCCGATGCCGAGTGCGCGTGCGGTGATGAGGTGTCCCGCTTCGTGCAGCAGCGCGGCGAGCAGTGTCAGCAGCGTAGCGCCGTCCGGCTCGACGGCAAGCCAGAGCGCAAGTGCACAGATCGATACGGTCGGAAAGGTTATTTTGGTTCTGTCGTGATCGGCATGACTTTTATCGCAGCTTGACATGAGGTCTCCCTTCGCGGTTTCTCAGATATCAGATAATTATATTCAGAGGGATTTGTTTCAATGCCACACGGGGGAGATCGTGCCGCTCTTGCCGGTACCTACGCTATTTTACGTGCAGGGCTTTAGTATGCACCGCGCTGTCGCGGCGGAGTGTGTTCGGGTGAATGTTGTTTTTGCTGAAATGGTCAAATCTCGCCGCCGCGGTCGAAGGTGGATATAGAAAAGTGATTTTGTTGTTCGTTTTTAGCTGATGCCGCGATGGTTTTATCACGTTGACCGTGCGCGGACGGATAAGATAAACTAAGGCTTGGCTGTGCTTTGGATTAGCTTAATTTTAAGCTGATAATGCAAGGTGCAGATTCCGCACGTGAAAGCCTCCCCTGTGCAAGGGGTAGGCAAGGCGAAGCCGCAGCCGAACAAACAAAATATTATTGAATTAAGTTGATAATGCATATAAAAACGGTAGGCGCGTTTGCCTGCCCCGTGTAGGGGGAGGGGGACCGCCGAGAGGCGGTGGAGGGGCTGTTGGGAACTAAAAAATCCGTTATCAAACTTTGCTCGTGACGAGTTTTCTGTCACACCGGAATTTGCAATAACTATCAAAATTGATGTGACAGAAAAATTGTCACGAATTTATGTTTTGACAGCAGATTATCAGTAAGTAAGGCAAGTTTATAGATGGATTGGTTTATTAATCGCTACCGCGGTCGAGGTATATGGAGAGATGTTTTAGTTGTTCGCCTTTTTACGCTTTCTTTTTGCCTGAAAAAGAAAGCGTAGGAAAGAAAAGCAGGCATAAGGGGGATTGCGCCGCGATACGCTTCGCTCCTATTCGGCGCAGTTTCCCCCTTATGTATCCCCCTTTGGAATGCTCAGCCGATAGCGCAAAGGCGAGTTATCGTCCGAAACGCTCGGCAAGCATTATGCCTCGCGTTTCTTATCGGGGGAATGCACGTATAGCGCTTTAGTTTTTCACGCTCGCAGAGCGTGTACACCCGATTCTTTAATTAATATCGGGAAATTTATTTTTTCCGCTGCGATAGTTTGTATAACTACCGTTGAAGTTCAAGCAAAAAAGCGAGGTTCGGCAAGTTTGAGGAGTTAGACAGTGCGGTGGATGCGGCAGAAGGGTTAATTCTCGTGAGGCGAGCGCAAAAAAGCAGTACAGCCATCGGGAAATACGATGTATGTACTGCTTTTAGTGTATTAACGCAGAGTGATGGTTAAATAATTGCTCCGTACGGTCGCGGGTAAATTTGGAGTTAAGGCTTTGACCCGTGCAGCCGCAGACATGGGTGCGCTTTAGGGTTATACTCTACGGAGCGGAGTTTTTTGCGGGGGTAGTGATGGAGCTGCAGATCGCGGTTTTATTCCGCATCATGTGCCGCTCAGCCCTGCATCAGCTCGTCCGCCATTGCGTCGATCGCTGCGCGGGACTCCTCGGAGAGAGCCGAGAGGATGCGAACGGTTGTATCGGTAAAGGTGATATCCTTGCAGCCTTCGAGCATGCCGCGCATTACCTTTGCCGCCATCGGAGCCCACGAGCCGTTCTCGACAAGTCCGACCTTTCTGCCGCGGTAGCCGCGCTCGGTCAGCTCGGAGATGAACTCGCGCATGAACGGGAAAAGCTCCGCATTATAGGTCGTTGTGGCGAGGACAAGGCGGTCATAGCGGAAGGCATCCTCCACCGCCTCTGCAATATCGGAGCGGGCAAGGTCGGTCAGCACTACCTTTTCGCAGCCGCGCTCGCGCAGCCGCTCGGCAAGAAGCTCGGCAGCAGCCTTTGTGTTGCCGTAGACCGATGTATAGGCGATGAGCACGCCGCAGCTCTCGGGCGTGTAGCTCGACCATGTATTATAAAGGCCGAGGTAGTAGCCGAGGTTTTCGGTCAGAACGGGACCGTGCAGCGGGCAGATGACAGCGATATCGAGTGCCGATGCTTTGCGGAGCAGCGCCTGCACCTGCGCACCGTACTTGCCGACGATGCCGAAATAGTATCTGCGCGCCTCGCAAGCCCAGTCCTCCTCAGTATCGAGTGCGCCGAATTTACCGAACCCGTCGGCGGAGAAAAGCACCTTATCGCGGCTATCGTATGTGACGATGACCTCGGGCCAATGCACCATCGGTGCGGTGACGAAGGTCAGGGTATGCTCGCCGAGCGGGAGGGTATCGCCGTCGCCGACGACGGTGCGGCGCTCTGCGTAATCGGTGCCGAAAAAGTTCTTCATCATGGTGAACGCTTTAGCCGAAGCTACTATTGTAGCGTCGGGATAAGCCTGTGCAAATGCGGCGATGTTCGCCGAATGGTCGGGCTCCATGTGCTGTACTACGAGATAATCGGGCGCCCTGCCGTCAAGCGCGTCGCGCAGATTAGCGAGCCACTGCTCGCCGAAGTGTGCATCCACCGTGTCCATAACGGCTATCTTTTCATCCTTGATAACATACGAGTTGTATGCCATTCCTGCGGGAACGGCGTACTGTCCCTCGAACAGGTCGATATCGTGATCGTTTACTCCGATGTATTTTATATCCTTAGTGATCTCCATGTTTGTCTCCTCTTGATGTATTGTTTTTTACAGCAGGCTGTCCGCGCCGCGGCGCATGTATTCCTCGCCGTCGAGGTCCTTCCAGATGAATATGCCGTTCTCAAGCGTCATGTAGCTGCGGCGGCTGCCCTCCTTCGGGATCGAGACCGAGCCGGGGTTGACGTAGGTATAGCCGTCATGCATCGTGTATTTCGGCACGTGCGTGTGACCGCAGAGCAGGATGTCGCCGTCGCCGAGCGGCGGAGGATTATCCTCTCCGTAGACATGCCCGTGTGTCGCGTATATTAGCCGCTCCCCGTCGAGAATTACGGCGTAATCCGCGAGCAGCGGGAACGGCAGAACCATCTGGTCTACCTCGGTGTCGCAGTTGCCGCGAACGCAGAGAATATCGTTTTTCAGCTCGGAGAGCATCGGTATGACCTCCTTCGGCGCGTAGCCGTCGGGCAGGTCGTTGCGCGGTCCGTGATAGAGCAGGTCGCCGAGCAGGACCAGTCTGTCGGCACCCTCCGCACGGTATCTCTCGAGCAGTGCGCGGCAGTAGGGTGCGCTGCCGTGTATATCGGATGCTATCATCAGCTTCATTTGCTTTCCTCCCCGTGTTTAATATCCTCGAGCATGGCGCGTACGGTGGGGGCGTTCCGCGTCAGCCGTTTTATGCTCAGTTCGTCCGCCTTGTTGTTCGCTATCCGCAGATTGTTCTCGGAGGAGAGCAGTGCATCCTTTGTCTTTTGCAGATGCAGTATGGTCTTGTCTATCTCCTCTATCGCGGTCTTAAAGCGGTCGCTTGCGATGCGATAGTTGCGGGCAAAGCTCTCCTTGAAGGTGTTTATATTGTCCTCGAAATTCGTCAGATCGCATTCGCGGTCGCGTATGATACTCAGCTCGCGGCGGTACGAGAGTGAGCTCAGTGCCGCATTGCGCAGCAGCGAAATCAGCGGAATAAAGAACTGCGGACGAATAACGAACATCTTCGGATAGCGGTACGAAACATCGACGATACCGCCGTTATACAGCTCGCTGTCGCTCTCGAGAAGTGAGACGAGAACGGCGTATTCGCATTTTTTCTCGCAGCGGTCCTTGTCCAGCTCCTTAAAGAAGTCCTCGTTTTTATGCTTGGTGGAGGTGGTGTCGGTCTCGTTCTTCATCTCGAACATGATGGAGATGAATTCAACTCCGTCCGCCGACTCGCGGAATATAAAGTCGCCCTTACTGCCCGTGCGCGCGTCGTTGTCCTTTTCAAAGTAGGCGTTCGGGAAGGACATCATTCTCACCGAGTTGAACTGTGTCAGACAGTGCTGCTCGAGGCTCTCGCCGACCATCTTTGTCGACTGCCGCGTCTTGAAGTCCTTCAGCCGCTCTATTTCCTCGTCGCGAACCCGCAGCTCGTTGCGCTGCCGCTCTATGAGGGTGTTTTCGTTCAGCTTGCTCTGCTGTGCCTGAAGCTCAAGCTCGGCGCGCAGCCGATCCGTCTCGGCTCTGCTGTCCGCGAGCTGCTTTTCCCGATCCTGCATCGCGCGTATGACAGCCAGCTCCTGCGCCTGCTGTGCTCGGTCGAGCTCCGCGCGCAGCTCGGTCAGCTCCTGCCTGCTCCTTTCGGCAGCCTCGCGCTGTTCCCGTTCGCGTTTCTCGGTTTCCTCTCGCAGCTCGCGTTCCCGCTTTTCGGCTTCCTCGCGCAGCCTGCGCTCGCGCTCCGCAGACTCTTCCTTTTGCTCAAGCTCGCGCTTTGATGCAGCCTCTTTCTGCTCGGCGAGCCGAGACTCGAGCACTCGCTCCTGCTCCGCGCGTACCAGGCGCAGCTCCGAGTCTTTCTTTTCGGTAAGCTCGGTCTCGCGGCGCTCGAGCTCCTGACGGAATTCCTTATCCCGTACCTGACGTACTATTTCGGCATAGCCGGATTCGTCGACCTGAAATATCTCGCCGCATTTCGGGCATTTTATTTCCTGCATATCGCCTCGTCCTCTCACTGTTGTACGGAGCCGCCCGTGTTAGCGTGCGAAAGCTCCGCCGAATGTCAGATAAATAATAACACTCTGCGGAGCTTTTTTCAATAGCTATTTGTAAAATCCGATAAGCTCGGTATATTTTTGCGGGAGTGCGGTCTGTGACCGACGAGGCTCAGCCGTTCATACCGCCGACTCGATCAGCCCTTGAAGAAGCGGACAGCCGACTCAAACATGCGGATATCGTAGCAGCCCGGGACGTTCTTGTACAGACCGTTGCCGATGCGCTCGCTGTGTCCCATCTTTCCGAACACTCTGCCGTCCGGCGAGGTGATGCCCTCGACTGCAAGGAGAGAGCCGTTCGGATTATAGCGGATATCGTAGGTCGCGTATCCGTCGAGGTCGACATACTGTGTTGCGACCTGATCGTTCTCAATGAGGCTCTGCATAAGCTCGTCGCTTGCGATAAAGCGTCCCTCGCCGTGCGAGATCGGAACGTTGACGACATCTCCGACGTTCATCAGCGACAGCCACGGCGAGCTGTTCGACACGATGCGCGTGCGGACGATACGGGACTGGTGGCGGGCGATGGTATTGTAGGTCAGGGTCGGGCAGCTCTCGTCGGTGTCGATGATCTTGCCGTACGGCACGAGTCCGAGCTTGATGAGTGCCTGAAAACCGTTGCATATGCCGCACATAAGCCCGCCTCTGCGGTCGAGCAGATCGGTAACGGCATCGCGTACCTCCGCGCCGCGGAAGAATGCGGTTATGAACTTACCCGAGCCGTCGGGCTCGTCGCCGCCCGAGAAGCCGCCGGGGATGAATATCGCCTGCGACTCGCCTACCGCGTGCGAAAATGCCTCGGAGCTGAAGCTGATGCCGTCTGCTGTGCGGTTGTTTATGACCACGATGCGTGCGTTTGCGCCTGCATCCTCGACAGCCTTTGCCGAGTCGTACTCGCAGTTAGTACCCGGGAATACGGGGATGAGCACGGTGGGACGCACCGTGCGTACAGCGGGTGCGCAGCTTTTGCGGAGTGCGCCTGAGAGGGTCTCGGGTGCTGATCTGCGTTCGTCCGTGCGGGTGGGGAATACCGGCTCGAGCTTTTCCTCATATGCCTTATGCAGCTCGGAAAGCTCTATGCGGTCGCTGCCGCGCGAGATCATGCGCTCCGCCGTCACCTTACCGACAACGCGCTCGCCGCCCTCGGCGTGCTCTACCTCGAGCAGGAAGCCCGCATAGCAGTAGCCGAACAGCTCCTCATCTGTCACATCAGGTGCGAATTCAAAGCCGAGACCGTTTCCGAGGCACATCTTCATTACCGCCTCGGCGATGCCGCCGAGACCGGGAGTATAGCATGCGCGAACCCTGCCGCTGTCGATCATGCCCTCGACTCTTGCGATGAGTGCGAGCAGCGACTTCGGTTCGGGCAGACCGCTCTCGTCCGTTTCGGGGGTGAGCAGAATAACGCTGCTGCCCGCGGACTTGAACTCGGGGGAGACGATGCGTCCGACCTTCGAGGTCGTTACGGCGAACGAGACGAGCGTCGGGGGAACGTCGATATTCTCAAAGCTGCCGCTCATCGAGTCCTTACCGCCTATCGCGGCGATGCCGAGACCGAGCTGTGCGTGCAGCGCGCCGAGCAGTGCGCAGAGCGGCTGACTCCAGCGCTTGCCGTCCTTACCGGGGTGCTTGAAATATTCCTGAAAGGTCAGATAGACCTCGGACATTTTTCCGCCCGATGCTATCAGCTTGCATACCGACTCGACCACCGCGAGGTATGCGCCGTGATACGGGCTGTGCTCGGTGATAAAGGGGTTGTAGCCCCATGCCATGAGCGAGCAGTCGTCGGTGTGACCGTGCTCGACCGAGATCTTCTGAACCATAGCCTGAGCGGGGGTCAGCTGATATTTTCCGCCGAACGGCATGAGCACCGTACCCGCGCCGATGGTTGAGTCAAAGCGCTCGGAGAGTCCCTGCTTCGAGCAGATATTCAGGTCTGAGGCGAGCGCAAGGTACGCCTCGCGGAAGCTGCCGCTCACCCTGCGCGCCCACTCCTCGGGGCTTTCCGTTTCGATGGTGATGTGCTTGGGCGCGCCGTTTGACGAGAGAAATTCGCGGCTGACATCGACTATGCGGCTGCCCTGCCAGTTCATGACGAGACGCGGCTCAGCGGTCACGCGCGCGACCGGGGTCGCGGAAAGGTTCTCGGAGTCCGCGAGCGCGAGGAATGCGGCGACATCCTCGGGGGCTACTACCACCGCCATGCGCTCCTGACTCTCGCTTATCGCAAGCTCGGTGCCGTCAAGTCCCTCGTACTTCTTCGGTACTGCGTCGAGGTCGATGTCAAGTCCGTCAGCGAGCTCGCCGATGGCGACCGAAACGCCGCCCGCGCCGAAGTCGTTGCAGCGCTTTATCATGCGGCAGGCGCTCGGATTGCGGAAGAGGCGCTGGAGCTTGCGCTCCTCTGGCGCATTGCCCTTCTGTACCTCCGCACCGCAGGTCTCGAGCGACTGCGTGTTGTGTGATTTGGAAGAGCCGGTCGCGCCGCCGCAGCCGTCGCGTCCCGTTGCGCCGCCGAGCAGGATGACGACATCGCCCGGGAGCGGTGTCTCACGTCTTACGCAGTCTGCGGGTGTTGCGGCTATGACAGCGCCTATTTCCATACGCTTTGCGGCGTAGCCGGGATGGTAGAGCTCGTCGACTATGCCCGTCGCGAGTCCTATCTGATTGCCGTAAGAGGAGTAGCCCGCCGCTGCGGTGGTGACTATCTTGCGCTGCGGCAGCTTGCCCTCTATGGTCTCGGATATGGGAGTTAGCGGATCCGCAGCGCCGGTCACGCGCATTGCTCCGTAGACATATGAGCGCCCCGAGAGCGGGTCTCTTATCGCGCCGCCGATGCAGGTAGCCGCACCGCCGAAGGGCTCTATCTCGGTCGGGTGATTGTGTGTCTCGTTCTTAAAGAGCAGCAGCCACGGCTCGTCTCTGCCGTCAACATTTACGGTTATCCTGACCGTGCAGGCGTTTATCTCCTCGCTCTCGTCGAGGCGGTCGAGCATCCCGCGCTGCTTCAGCACACGCGCGGCGACGGTGGCGATATCCATCAGACATATGGGCTTTGTTCTGCCTATCTCGCGTCTTGCGGCAAGATATTCGTCATATGCCGCGCGGAGCAGCGGATCGTCAAATCTCACGCCGTCTATCTCGGTAAGAAAGGTGGTGTGACGGCAGTGATCCGACCAGTAGGTATCTATCATTCTCAGCTCGGTGAGGGTCGGGTCGCGGTGCTCGCTGCGGAAATATTCGCGGCAGAATGCAATGTCCGCCTCGTCCATTGCGAGTCCGTACTCGGCTATCACATCGCGCAGCCCCTCGTCGGAGAGCTCGGTAAAGCCGTCAAGAGTGGGCACACTGTGCGGCGGCTCGGTCTTGCTTGCGAGCGACTTGGGCAGCGAGAGACCGCACTCTCTTGCCTCGACGGGATTGATGACGTATTTTTTTATCTTTTCAAGATCGCTCTCGCCGAGCGCGCCGCCGAGAAGATATAACTTTGCCGTGCGTACTGTAGGTCTGTCTCCGTGCGAGATGAGCTGGATGCACTGTGCGGCGCTGTCCGCACGCTGATCGAACTGCCCGGGCAGATACTCGACGGCAAATACCGTGCAGTCGCCGGTGTCAAGCTCGTCGCTGACAATATCGAGCTGTGGCTCGGAAAAGACGGTGCGGGTCGCATAGTCGAACAGCTCTGCGTCGATATCCTCGGCATCGTAGCGACAGATGATGCGCACGCCCTCGAGCGCGGTTATTCCGAGCAGTCCGCGCAGCTCGGCGCAGAGGCTGCGCGCCTCGTTTGCAAACTCCGGCTTCTTTTCTACATATACTCTGTAAACCATCTATGCTTCCTCCGTTTTACTGTCGGTCGGTCTTTGCAGCCGCGAGTGCGCGCTGTCCTATATCACGGCGGCAGAAGCCGTTTTCAAAATCCACCTTATCTGTCAGTGCGTATGCGGCATCTATCGCCCCGGCGAGGGTGTCACGCACCGCAGTAATACCGAGAACACGCCCGCCAGCGCTGAGCAGACAGTCTCCGTCGAGCTTTGCGCCCGCAACATATATCTGCTCATCCGTACCGGTCTCGGGCAGGGTAATAGGGCAGCCGCTCTCGTACTTTACTGGATAGCCCTTTGATGCAAGAATGACGCAGCACGCGCTGCGGTCACCGAAGCGGACCTCGGTCTCGGCGAGTCTGCCCTCGGTCGTTGCCCGCATAACTGTGTATAGATCGCTCTCGAGCAGTGGGAGCACGACCTGCGTTTCGGGGTCGCCGAAGCGGCAGTTGTATTCAATAACGCGCGGACCGCGCGGTGTCAGCATCAGCCCGAAGTAGAGACAGCCGCGGAACTCTCTGCCCTCCGCCTTCATTGCGCGGACGGTGGGGAGGAATATTGTATCCATGCACTCGCGCGCGATCTCGGGAGTGTAGTAGGGGTTGGGCGCGACAGTGCCCATGCCGCCCGTGTTGAGCCCCGTATCGCCGTCGCCTGCACGCTTGTGATCCATTGACGATACCATCGGACACACGGTCGTGCCGTCGGTAAATGCGAGCACCGAGACCTCGGGACCCGTTAAAAATTCCTCGATAACAACAGTGCTGCCGCTGCTGCCGAATCTGCCGTCTATCATCATTTCACGCACGGCAGCCTCAGCCTCGGGCAGCGTCTGCGCGATGATAACGCCCTTGCCGAGCGCGAGCCCGTCCGCCTTTATGACGATGGGCATCGGCTGCGTGCCGAGATAGGCTATCGCCTCCGCAGGGTCGCTAAAGGTACGGTATGCGGCGGTCGGAATGCCGTACTTGCTCATCAGCTCCTTGGCAAAAGCCTTGCTGCCCTCGATGGCAGCAGCCGCCTTGCGCGGTCCGAAGCATGGGATGCCGACAGCCTCAAGCGCGTCGACGCAGCCGAGCACGAGCGGGTCGTCGGGCGCGACTACGGCATAGTCTATCGCATTCTCCGATGCAAAGGCGGTTATCGCGTGGATATCGGTCGCGCCTATCGGTACGCACTCGGCATCGGCAGCCATACCGCCGTTCCCGGGCAGCGCATATATCTTTTCTATCTCGCTGTTTTCTTTCAGCTTCTTTATGATGGCGTGCTCTCTGCCGCCGCTTCCGACAACAAGAATTTTCATATCATTATACATGCTTTCGTTCGGCGAAAGCGTCCTTTCTTTTCTCGGTTTTGACCGACATAATTATCTCTGCGGGAAAACTTAACGGTGGGCTTGCGCTTTTTTCAGCCCCGCCGATACGGTGGGATGTAATGTGATTTGGCAGCAGATTTTTCAGTTTCGAACAGCCCCTCCGTCGCCCCTTGCACAAGTGCAATTTTGCGGTCTTGCAAAGCAAGATTGCTGCCGTCGGCAGCAAAGCAAAATTTCATATTTAACCGCGCAGCGGTTAAATGAGGGAGGCTTTCACGTTTGCAGCTTTTCTGGCATTATCTGCTTAACTTTAAACTGAATTCAAGTATCGTCGAGCGTATTAGGTTCGCGCTTTTTCAACATTCCATGAGATGGGTGAGATGGGATAGATAAAAAAGATGCAGAAGCGTCGAAAATCGTCACGTCGCCGTACAATTGTACGGCAGAGGCGATTATCGGCGGTAGAAAAAGCGAAAACATTAAATTTTAAGCAGGAATCCGTCAGGATTCCGACCCCTTTTCTGTCATAGCGAACACACTAAAGGTCAATAAGCCCAACTCGTTTTCGCTTTTTCGGTCTGCGCTTTTTTAGCATCCCATCAATGATGGAAGAGTCGCATACCGGTAAAGGCTACTGTAATCCCAAGTTTATTTGCGCAGGCAATGACATCTTCATCGCGGATAGACCCGCCGGGCTCTGCGATGTACGAAACGCCGCTTGCGTATGCGCGCTCGATATTATCGCTGAACGGGAAGAACGCATCCGAGCCGAGCGAAACGCCCGAAATGCCGTCTAAGTACTTTCTCTGCTCCTCAGCGGTGAACGGCTCGGGACGGCGGGTGAAGTAGCGCTGCCAGATGCCTTCCGCGCAGACATCCTCTTCATTCTTATTGATATAGCCGTCGATGACGTTGTCGCGCTCGGGTCTGCCGAGCTCGGGACGGAAGGGCAGGTCGAGCACGCGATCGCTCTGACGCAGGAACCATGTATCCGCTTTTCCACCCGCAAGGCGTGTGCAGTGGATACGTGACTGCTGACCCGCACCGACTCCGATTGCCTGACCGTCATATGCGTAGCAGACCGAGTTGGACTGCGTGTATTTCAGGGTGATGAGTGAGATGATGAGGTCGCGTACAGCCTCCTCGGGCAGCTCCTTTTTCTCGGAGACGACATTTCCGAGCAGCTCGCGATTGATAAGAAAATTGTTTCTGCCCTGTTCAAAGGTGATGCCGAAAACCTGCTTGCGCTCGATTGGGTCGGGGGTGTAGCTCGGGTCTATCTTGACTATATTGTAGTTTCCGCGGCGCTTGGTGCGCAGTATCTCGAGCGCTTCGGGCTCGTAGCCGGGCGCGATAACGCCGTCCGACACCTCGCGCTTTATCATCAGCGCGGTGGTCTTGTCGCAGACGTCGGAGAGGGCGACCCAGTCGCCGAAGGAGCACATACGGTCGGTGCCGCGTGCGCGCGCGTAGGCGCATGCGAGCGGGGAATCGTCAAGCCCCTCGATGTCGTCCGCAAAGCAGGCACGCTTCAGACCCTCGGGCAGCGGAAGTCCGACCGCCGCCGATGTGGGGCTGACATGCTTGAAGGAGGCTGCCGCGGGCAGACCGAGCGCCGCCTTGAGCTCGCTCACGAGCTGCCATGAATTGAATGCGTCGAGAAAGTTTATGTATCCCGGCTTTCCGCCGAGAATCTCAATGGGCAGCTCGCCGCCGTTTTCCATGTAGATGCGCGCGGGCTTCTGATTGGGGTTGCAGCCGTATTTAAGCTCAAATTCCTTCATCCTTCGGTTCCTCTTTCTTTAATATGTTGATGTTGCTCGGCAGACTCGGTGTCCGCCCGAAAACGCCTTTGCCGTTCGGGGCGTAATGTTTGCAGCGAGCGGTGTTTTTACTTGTTTCTGTTTATCAGGCGGACGCTCTTTTCGCCGCTTGTGAGGTCGGTATATCTGACATAGAGCGATATGCGGTTATCCTCATCGAGTGCGTTCCAGATATCATCCGTGAATGCGTCGATACCATTCGGTATGCGCACGCGCTCGGGCTCGCCCTGAAAGGTCGGGAGCGGATCGCCGTCGGTAACATAGGTGTGGATAAAATGTCCGAGTCCGCGCTTTGCCGGGTATGCATAGGTGTAGCGCGCGCAGTCGCTGCCGTCCTCATCTATGCTCTTGAGTATGCTCATATCGTAGCGATAATCGTCGCCGAGGCAGAGCATTGCGCTGATGCGGGGGGTGAGATTCGGCGCATCCGGTTCAAAGCAGCGCGAGCGGAGCGAACCGGAAAAGTCGAGTCCCTGCTCGAGACCGCTCACTATCGTGTCGGTCTGATCGCCGTTCGTAATTATAAGGTCGCTGCCGTGCTCGCGTACGGCGGCATAGATGATGAGGCTCGGGTCCTCGACCTTTGACGGGTCGAAGGGCTCGGTGAATACCGCGCCGTCCCGCTCCGCAAAGATGCGGTTGCGGCTGTTTGCACTCCTGCCCATGATAAAGTATGCGCCGACGGCATATCTGCCGTCCTCGCTCAGTCCCGCTATTATGCCTCTGCCGACATAGGGATTTCCCTTTATCAGCGTGCCTATATTCTCTGTTTTATATACATTCATCGGTCGTTCTCCCTTATCTTCCTGCATACCGCCTCGGCAGCCTGCGGCAGAATTATCCACTCCGCCTGCTCCATCACGCGGCGCTGCAGCTGCTCGGGTGTGTCGCCGTCGTGCACCTCCACAGCGCGTTGCGCGATTATCTCGCCGCCGTCGGGTATCTCGTTTACGTAATGCACCGTCGCACCGGTTACCTTGACCCCCTTGCGCAGTGCCGCCTCGTGCACCCGCAGCCCGTAAAAGCCTTCTCCGCAGAAGGAGGGGATGAGCGAGGGGTGGACGTTTATTATGCGTCGGTCGTAACGCGCGGTGAATGCGGGTGTGAGTATGCTCATATAGCCGGCGAGGACGATAAGCCCGATGCCGTATTCCTCGAGCAACTCCGTTATTCTGCGCTCCGCCTCCGCCTGACCGCCGCATTCTTTCTTTGAAACGACGGCGGTCGGAATGCCCGCCTCGCGGGCGCGGGTGATGGCATATGCGTCGCTGCAGCTCGATATCACGAGCCGTATGCTGCCGCTGCGGATGATGCCGCCGCGCTCCGCGTTTATCAGTGCCTGTAGGTTGGTGCCGCCGCCCGATACGAGCACGGCAATGCCTACCTTGTTTTCAGTGCTGTTATCCATACAAGTTATGCCCGCAGCCGCCTCTGCAGCCGCGCCTCCTCGAATTTTATCGCCGTACCCGGCGGATGTTTGTTATTGACTGTTCCGTGTCCGGCGGCGGTCTGCAAATTCTGCCGCTCGGCAGGCGAAATACGCCGTCCGCTCAGCGGATGGTTATCTTGTCCTCGCTGCGCTCGATGTGACCTATCACATAGGCATCCTCGCCCTGCTCGCGGAGCAGCGCAAGAGCGCGGTCTGCATCCTGCTCGGCTACGACGATGCTCATTCCCACACCCATATTAAAGGTGTTGAACATATCTCTCTCGGATATGCCGCCCCTCTGCGCGATGAGGTCGAATATCGGCAGCACACGGACGCTTGAGCGGTCGATGACCGCGCCGAGACCGTCCGGAATGCTGCGCGGGATATTCTCGTAAAAGCCGCCGCCGGTGATGTGCGATATACCCTTTGCGCGTACCTGCTCGAGCAGCGCGAGAACCGGCTTTACATATATTCTTGTCGGGGTGAGCAGCGTCTCGGCTATGCTTCTGCCGCCGAGCTCGGCTGCGGGCGATGAAATATCACCGTGCTCAACGTCGAATACGCGGCGGACGAGCGAAAATCCGTTCGAGTGAACGCCGGAGGAGGGCAGAGCGATGATAACGTCGCCCTCGCACATGGTGCTGTTGTCAACGACCTTTGCACGGTCGACTATGCCGACCGAGAAGCCCGCAAGGTCGTACTCATCCTCGGGATAGAAGCCGGGCATCTCGGCGGTCTCGCCGCCTATCAGCGCAGCGCCCGACTGAACGCAGCCGTCGCATACGCCCTTAACGATATCCGCTATCTTTTCGGGAACGTTCTTTCCGCAGGCGATATAATCGAGGAAGAAGAGCGGCTTTGCGCCGCAGCATATGATGTCGTTCACGCACATTGCTACGCAGTCGATACCGACCGTGTCGTGCTTGTCCGCAAGAAAGGCGAGCTTGAGCTTGGTGCCGACTCCGTCGGTGCCGCTGACGAGCACGGGACGCTCCATTCCACGCGTATCGAGCTCGAACAGACCGCCGAAGCCGCCTATATCCGAGCCGACTCCTGCCGTCATGGTTCGCGCGATATGCGCTTTCATCAGTTCGACTGCCTTGTAGCCGGCGGTGATGTCGACCCCCGACGCTGCGTATGCCTCGGATCTTGATGCTTCCATTACTGTTTCTCCTTATCGCTGTTTCCTTTTTGCAGCTTTTCCTCAAAGCGGCTCTTCTCGGTGTGCTGCGGTAACTCGGTGGGATAGCTGCCGTCAAAGCAGGCGGTGCAGTAGCCGTCGCAGCCGTCGCCGCAGGCTATCTGACGGACGTTTTCGACGCTCAGGTAGCCGAGTGTGTCTGCGCCTATCATGGCTGCCGTCTCTTCGACGGTATGGTGGCAGGCTATCAGATTTTCTTTGGAGTCAATGTCGGTGCCGTAGTAGCAGGGGCTGACAAACGGCGGCGCGGAGACGCGCATATGTATCTCGGTCGCGCCCGCTTCGCGCAGCAGACGGACAATCCTCGCGCTTGTCGTGCCTCGGACTATCGAGTCGTCTATCAGCACTACGCGCTTGCCGCGTACGGTGCGCTCGATGGGGTTGAGCTTGATGCGTACAAGGTCGCTGCGGTTCGACTGCCCGGGGGAGATAAAGGTTCTGCCGATGTACTTGTTCTTGATAAGACCGATATCGTACGGGATGCCAGACTGCTGTGAGTAGCCGATGGCGGCATCAAGTCCCGAATCGGGCACGCCGACTACGACATCCGCCTGAACGGGATGCTGGAGCGCGAGAAATGCGCCCGCACGGCGTCTCGCCTCATGAACGCTGCACCCGTCTATCATCGAATCGGGACGCGCGAAATACACGTACTCGAATACGCAGATGCGCTTCGGCGCGGTGTCGCAGAGGTCGGTTATATGCTTTATCCCGTCCTCGCCGAAAACGATTATCTCGCCGGGGCGAACATCCGCCTCAAAGGTCGCGCCGACCGCGTCGAGCGCGCAGGTCTCCGATGCGACAACATAGCTTCCGTCGGGCAGTCTGCCGTAGCAGAGCGGGCGGAAGCCGTGAGCATCGCGCGCCGCGATGAGCTTTGTAGGTGACATTACGACGAGCGAGTACGCGCCCTTGATGCGCTCCATCGCGCGGCGCACAGCCATCTCAATTGAAGGAGCCTTTATGCGCTCCTCGGTTATGATGTAAGAAATGACCTCGGTATCGGAGGTGGTGTGGAATATCGAGCCCTTCAGCTCAAGTGCTTCTCGCAGCTCGTATGAGTTGATCAGATTTCCGTTGTGTGCGACTGCCATCCTGCCCTTGATGTGGTTGACTATGATGGGCTGTGCATTGCTGCGGTCGTTCGAGCCCGTCGTGCCGTAGCGGACGTGTCCGAGAGCGATGCTGCCCTCGCCGAGCGATGCGAGTCTGCTCTTGCCGAAAACATCGTTTACAAGCCCGAGATCCTTGTAGCTCTCGAAAATTCCGCAGTTATTCACCGCTATCCCGCAGGACTCCTGACCGCGGTGCTGCAGTGCGTACAGACCGTAGTATACGTCGCTCGCTATTCCGTCGCGGACGGTCGGCGAGTAGATGCCGAAAACTCCGCATTCTTCGTGTAAGCCTGACATTTTTACTCTCCCAAAACTCTGTGCATCATTTCCTTGTAGGCTTCCTCAACTCCGCCCATGTCGCGGCGGAAGCGATCCTTGTCGAGCTTTTCGTTCGTCTTTGCATCCCAGAAGCGGCAGGTGTCGGGCGATATCTCGTCCGCGAGCACTATCTCGCCGCTCGGCAGTCTGCCGAACTCGAGCTTGAAGTCAACGAGGCGGACGCCGAGACCGAGGAAATACTCGCAGAGTACCGAATTTACGGTGAAAGCATAGCGCTTGATTGTCTCTATCTCGCCCTTGGTCGCGAGACCGAGCGCAAGCGCGTGATAGCTGTTGATGAGCGGGTCGTGCAGCTCGTCGTTCTTATAGGAGAACTCGATGGTCGGCTCGTCGAAAACGATGCCCTCCTCAACGCCGTAGCGCTTTGCAAAGGAGCCTGCCGAAATATTACGGATTATTAACTCGAGCGGCACTATCGAGACGCGCTTTACTACCGTCTCGCGGTCGCTGAGCTCGCGGACAAGGTGGGTGGGAACGCCCTTCTTCTCGAGCAGGGTCATAAGGTAGTTGGACATGCGGTTGTTTATCGCACCCTTGCCCTCGATGGTGCCCTTCTTCAGTCCGTCGAGTGCGGTCGCGTCGTCCTTGTAGGAGACTATAACCTCGTCTGCCTTGTCGGTCGCGTATACGCGCTTTGCCTTGCCCTCATAGATAAGCTCTCTCTTTTCCATCGCTGTTTCTCCTTTTTTGTATGTGATTTATGACCTGTTTTTTTGATTTTTCGATCGTTTTGCTCCGCCGCGCGGTATCCGCCGCATGCGCTGTCGAATGCCGTCGGCATGTGTACAGCCGCAGAATTTTATCAGCCGAGCCGTGCCGAGATATCCGAATCCTTCTGAAGGACCGCCTCAGCCTCGCGCCTCCGTCTCTCACGCAGCTTTTCGGCAAGCTCCGGCTCGCCGAGTGCAAGCATCTGCGCCGAGAGCAAAGCGGCATTGACTCCCCCGTTTATCGCGACCGTTGCCACCGGGATACCGGAGGGCATCTGTACCGTCGACAGGAGAGCGTCAATGCCGTCGAGTGTATTCGATTTGCAGGGTATGCCTATCACGGGCAGAGTAGTTCCCGCTGCGAGCGAGCCTGCGAGATGTGCTGCCATTCCCGCTATCGCGATAATAACGCCGAAGCCGCGCTCCTCCGCTCTGCGGGCAAACTCTGCCGCCATAGCGGGTGTTCTGTGCGCGGAATACACGTGTACCTCGTAGGGTATGCCGAGCTCGAGCAGAACGCCTACGGCTTTTTCCGCGATAGGCAGATCGCTGTCGCTTCCCATAACGATTCCGACTTTTTTCATCCGTAATACCTCCATATAAAAACAGATAAGGGCGCAGTTAAGCCATAGAGATACTTAACTGCGCCCAGACGGTCGGCTGACGGGACTATCGCCCCGTAAATGACAGTCCCCTGTTCCCTTGCAGTACTCTGCATTAATTTCCGTCAGTCGCAGGAGACCCTTAAGCTACCCTTATTGTAGCATTCCGAGACGGCTGTGTCAAGCCGACAGAGCAAATTAATTCGTATCATTTCCGTTAAGTTATTAAATGGAAAACAATTTGCGACAAAAATCGGCACACGGCATGGCTGTAAAAATATCTCGGAATTTTTGCCGCAGGGCGATTTTTTAAGCTCCGTCTAAGGTCTGCGGTTTATAATGCGGTCGGAGAGGAGGAGATACGATGGAGGCAAAATACCGCCATGAGGTAAAGCATGTCATAGACCGCTTCGAGGCGGCAGAGCTGCGTCCGCGTCTGAGGGCGGTGATGCACAGTGACAGTCATGCCCGGAATGGGGTGTATTTTATACGCAGTTTGTATTTTGACGACGGATCGGACAGTGCGCTGAGGGAGAAGCTCGACGGTGTCAGCCGGCGGGAAAAGTTTCGCATCCGCTTTTATAACGGCGACCTGTCGTTTATCATGCTTGAAAAAAAGTGCAAGCTCGGCGGGCTGTGCGCCAAGGAGCAGGCGAGGCTGTCGCTCGAGGAGGCTCGCGCCGCCGCCGAGGGAGACCTTGATATCCTTGCGCTGTCAGCCCAGCCGCTCGTACGCGAGCTGCGGGCAAAGATGCAGTGTCGCGGACTGCGCGCAAAGACGGTTGTCGACTATATGCGGGAGCCGTTTATATATGTACCGGGAAACGTCCGAGTAACGCTTGACGGCAATATTCGTACAGCACTGCGCCGCATCGACGCTTTTTCGCCCGACCTTGTAACCGTACCGGCGGGGGAGGATGTGATCGTGCTTGAGGTAAAGTGGGATGAATATCTGCCCTCGGTGATACGCGACATAATACAGCTGCCCGCAGAGCGCAGCTGCGCGTTTTCAAAGTATGCGGCATGCCGCATATATTGCTGATGTGCCGGTGCCGTCGCAGTACTGTTGCGGTGCCGAGCCGCTTATAACAAAAGAAACAGAGGTATTAAACTATGACATTCAGTGATATCTTCAAATCGAGCTTTCTCGAGAACGTAACGAGCGTCAGCCTGCTCGATATGGCGCTTGCGCTCCTGCTGTCGTTTGCGGTGGGATTGTTTATCTTTTTTATTTATAAAAAGACCTATGCCGGCGTGATGTATTCGTCGAGCTTCGGCGTGACGCTCGTTGCGCTGACGATGATATCGACCCTTGTCATTCTCGCCGTGACCTCGAATGTGGTGCTTTCGCTCGGAATGGTCGGCGCACTCTCGATCGTCCGTTTTCGTTCCGCGATCAAGGAGCCGCTCGACATCGCATTTCTCTTCTGGTCGATAGCTGCGGGCATCGTTATTGCCGCGGGAATGATACCGCTTGCGGTATTCGGCAGCGTCATAATAGGCATTGTGCTGCTGATATTCGCGAATCGCCGCTCGCATGTTCAGCCGTATATCGTAGTGCTCCGCTGCGGTGGCGGCGATTCGGAGCGTGCCGCGCTCGAGCTGCTCGGAAAGTGCGCCAAGCGCTGCGTCGTCAAGAGCAAAACGGTGCAGAGGGGGCTTGTCGAGCTGAATGCCGAGATAAGGCTCGCCTCGGATAATACCGACTTTATAAACGAGCTTGCGGCGCTCGACGGAGTGGAGAGCGCCGTGCTCGTCAGCTACAACGGCGATTATATGGGCTGAGGCGGGCTATGTCAACGCACAGGAACATTGACAGAATATGCCTTGCCGTTATCGCTGCCGCACTGGTCATTACGGTGCTGTTTATGAACGGAGAGAATCTCGGCATCACCGTACTGCACGACGGAGATACCGAGGCGAATTCCGACTCGCAGTACTTTACGGACAATGACCTCGACGGCAGTTGGAGCACCGGCGGCGCGACAACGGCGGTGCTTGACGGCGACTGCGGAAGCGTATCGGGCAGCGGCGCGTACATGCTCGGCGGCGATCTGATTATCACCTCGGCGGGACGCTATGTCGTCAGCGGAACGCTTGATGACGGCAGCATAAGGGTCGATGCGGCTGACAACGCCAAGGTGTGGATAATGCTGAGCGGCGTGTCGCTCAGCTGCTCCGACGATGCGGCTATATACGTTGCAGGCGCTGACAAGGTGTTTCTCACCCTTGCCGATGGCAGCGAGAACACGGTCGAGAGCGGCGCGGAATACAGTGCCGAGGCTCTTGCCGATAAGCACGACGGAGCTATCTTTTCGCACGACGATCTCACCATAAACGGCAGCGGCTCGCTGACCGTTACAGCCGGCTATAAGCACGGCATAGCGGCAAACGACGATCTTGTCATAACCGGAGGCAGCATCACGGTGAGCGCCCCGACCGACGCGATACATGCGGGCGACAGGCTCTGCATGCGGGAGGCGGTGCTCACGCTTGAAGCGGGCGACGACGGCATGAGCGTAGGCAGCGAGAACGGCGAGCTGTATATCGAGTCGGGCAGCATCGGAATAAGCGCGGAGGATGACGGAATACATACCGTCGGCGGTATAACACTGCTCGCCGGGGCGCTTGATATCTATGCGGGCGACGACGGTATCCATTCGGACAGCTCGATATCGCTTGCAGACGGTGCGGTGCTGAGCATCAGCCGCTGCTACGAGGGTATCGAGGCACCGGAGATCGACATAACCGGCGGAGATATCACCGTGTACAGTACCGACGACGGCATAAACGCCTGCGGCGGTTCGTCTGCGGGCGGTTTCGGCGGTGCAGGTGATTTCGGTGGTGCCGATAATTTCGGCGGCGACGGCTCAGACCGCTTCGGAGGCAATATGCCGGGCGGCAAAACCGAAGGTGGAGACGTGTCCGACTCTGCCGCACTGCCCGCTTCTGCCGTAACGACGGATTCCGCAGAGTCTGGCGGTTCTTCCGATACTCTTGCCCCGACCGACTCCGGTGATGTCCGCAGCTCTGTCGGGCATAACGGATCGCCCGATATTTCCGATGCGTCCGAGACCTCCGATACTGTCGGCGCCGACGGATCATCCGAGACTGCCGAAACGGCTGACGATGCATTGCCATACGTGCATATCAGCGGCGGCAGGATAGTGATAATCAATTCGGAGGGCAGCGATGCCGACGGCATAGATTCAAACGGAGATATCCTGATAGACGGCGGCGAGGTCTACATCAGTCTGAGCGGCAGCGGCAACAATACCGCGCTCGATTACGGAAGCGAGAACGGCGGTGTCTGCCGTATCGACGGCGGCATCCTCGTCGCCTGCGGCAGCTCCTCTATGCTCGAGGAGGTCGACTCCTCCTCGGCGCAGGTGTCCGTAACCTATGTCATAGCTTCGCTGACGGAGGACGGCTGCACGGTCTCATTGACCGACTCTGACGGCACGACCCTGCTCACGCATGAGGTGCCGGTCGTCTTTACCGCCGTCACGGTCAGCTGCCCGGGACTCTCGGCCGGCGACAGCTGTACACTTGCGATAGGTGACAGCTCCGAGCTGCTGACGCTGAGTGAAACGGCGGGCAGCTACGGCTCCGGAGGTACGGGGACGGGCGGCTTCGGAGGCTCGCCGGGCGGTGTCTTTGATGCTCGGTCCCGCTCCGATTTTGATCCGTCCGGCGAATCGGGAGGCGGCTCGGACGGCAGACCGACACCTCCCGATGCTTCATCCTTCCCGAATGGCTCGGACTCATCGGACTCATCGGAAACGTCCGAGTCCTCGGAAATGCCCGAGCTCTCCGATTTTCCGAATTCCTCAGGCTTCTCCGATAAGAGCGGGAGCTTTACACCGCCGGAGCGCCCGGACGGAGCAGACGGCGGAATGCCGACTATGCCGAACTCGGACGGAAACGACGGAATGCCGGAGTCTCCGGGCGGCAGCGGCGATATGCCGACACCGCCTGACGGCAGTACCGAAAGCGATAATACAGAGAATGAAGATGCCGACGGTGCAGAGACCGGAACGACCGACGGCGGCTTTAGCACGGAGGCGGCGCTGCTCATCGGCAGTATTTTAATGCTTGCCGTCGGACTTGCGATAGCATTCTTCTACCGTAAGAGGGGCTGAATAATGAGGCAGACGGGCGGCGGATTGCCGTTTCCGTCTGCTTTGTCGTTCGCGAGCTGCTCGCACGGCACAAATGTCGGCGCATTTTGGGCATAGCCGACGGAGGCTCATTATCTAGGCACGGCAGAAGAATACAGCATCGGCGGAGCACCGATCCTGCACATATGAATGCAGAAGATGAAAGAATCTGTATATTTATGGTGACAACCGACGGCAAGCATGTTATAATAGTGGTGAATAAAAAAGGCATAAAACAGTGGGGAGGCGATTGATTTGCGTATCCTTGTGGTGGAGGATGAACGCTCGCTGGCGCGGGCAATAGTAAAAATACTCGAAAAGGGTTATTATTCGGCGGATTCCGTCGGCAACGGAGCCGATGCACTCGAATATCTCGACTGCGGAAATTACGATGCTGTTATTCTCGATGTTATGATGCCGGTTATGGACGGCATAACCGCGCTGAAGAAGATACGCGAGCGCGGAAACGGCATTCCTGTGCTGGTACTGACCGCAAAGTCCGAGATGGACGATAAGGTGCGCGGTCTCGACAGCGGCGCGGATTATTATCTGACCAAGCCGTTTGATGCCAAGGAGCTGCTTGCGGCGATCCGTGCCATAACCCGACCGTCGGTCGGTGCGGGCGCAAGACTGACGCTCGGCAACCTCACACTCGACCGCACGACCTACGAGCTTTCCGCTCCGGGCGGGAGCTTCCGGCTGACCGGTAAGGAGTTTCAGGTGATGGAGCTGCTCATGTCCGACCCGAGCCGCGTTCATCGGCAGGAGAGGATATTCGGCCGCGTGTGGGGACTCGACAGCGATTCCGAGATCAATGTGGTCTGGGTGTACATGTCTTATCTGAGAAAGAAGCTCGCAGCGCTCGGAGCGAATGTTACCATACGCCTGAATCGCGGCGTAGGGTATGTGATAGAGGTGGACGATCGGAATGATAAAAAGGATTAAGCTGCGCTTTCTCATCCTCGCTACCGTCTCGCTGCTTGTGCTGCTCGGCATTATCGTGGCGGGAATGAATCTGATGAACTATCGCTCGGTCGTGCGCGAGTCGGATGCCGTGCTGTCGGTGCTTGCCGGGAACGGCGGCAGCTTTCCCGAGCTGTCAGATACCGATAGCACACCGGACGGCGAGCTGTCGGCGCACGGCTCCGATGAGAAGAATGCTCCGCCCGACGGTATCAAGCCGCCGCAGGCGAGCACTGACCCGGGCAAAAGTCACGGTGTACATCTTCCGCCCGGAATGTCGCCCGAGATACCGTTTGAGTCGCGCTATTTCTCTGTCACGCTCGACTCCTCCGGCAGCATTATCTCGACAGATGTCAGCCGCATTGCATCGGTGAGCGAGGAGGACGCTGCGGGATATGTACAGCAGGTCCGTGCGGACAGAGAGCGCGGCTTTGTCGGCAGCTTTCGCTATGCGCGCAGCGCGGACGCGAACGGAGAACGCATAGTGTTTCTCGATTGCGGTAGGCGGCTCGATTCCTTTCGCAGCTTTATGTACGCGAGCATAATAATGTCGGCGGCGGGGCTTGCCGTTGTCTTTGTCATTATGTTTATTCTGTCAGGCAGGATAATCCGTCCTATTGCCGAGAGCTATGCCAAGCAGAGGCAGTTTATAACCGATGCCGGGCATGAGATAAAAACTCCGCTCACCGTTATCGCCGCAAATGTCGACCTGCTCGCCTCCGAGATAGGCGAAAACGAATGCCTTGATGATATATCCGAGCAGACGCGGCGGCTGCGCAGCCTGACAGACGAGCTTGTCACGTTGTCGCGTATGGAGGAATCCGAGCGAGTCGGCACAAGGGTGGAGTTCCCGATATCCGAGCTGGTCACGGAGGCTGCATCGCCGTTTCGCTCGGTGGCGGCGGGGCAGGGCAAGGAGCTGCGACTCGATATTCAGCCGATGCTCACGCTTTGCGGCGACGGCGAGGCGGTGCGCCGCCTTGTCGGAATTTTGCTTGAAAATGCGCTCAAGTATTCGCCTGAGGGCAGTACCGTATCGCTCGGACTTGCGCGTCAGGGCAGGCAGGCGGTGCTGACGGTTGAAAATCGTTCCGTGCTGCCGATAGACCGGTCACAGCTCGATAGGGTATTCGACCGCTTTTACCGTACCGACGCATCGCGCAATTCGGAGACCGGCGGGCACGGTATAGGGCTGTCGATAGCCAAGGCGATAGCGGTATTGCACGGCGGCAGGATACGCGCCTCGAGCGAGGACGGAAGCAGCTTTCGCATAACCGTCTCGCTGCCGATGTAACGGCGGACTTTACCTCGATTTTACAAAACGCCGCTATGAGAGCTTACATAAACGGTGTATAATAAATGTGTAAGAAAGGAAGGTGTCGCAGATGATCTACTGTGTTGAGGACGATAACGGCATTCGCGACCTGATGACATATACATTGGCGGTATCAGGCTATGAGGCAAAGGGCTTTCCCGACTCCACCGGTCTGTGGGAGGCACTGCACACGGTGCGTCCCGAGCTTATCATGCTCGATATTATGCTCCCCGGCGAGGACGGGATAACCATCCTGAAAAAGCTGCGCGAGAGCTCCGCTACCGCAGATATACCCGTAATAATGGCGACGGCAAAGGGGACCGAGTATGACAAGGTGATAGGGCTCGATCTCGGCGCTGACGATTATCTTGCAAAGCCCTTCGGCATGATGGAGATGGTCTCCCGCGTCCGTGCCGTGCTGCGCCGCAGCGCTCCGCACAGCAGCGGTGTTCTTACCGTCGGACCGATAGCACTTGATGTTGTGCGTCATCGCGTTACGGTCGGCGGCAATGAGGTAACGCTGACGCTCAAGGAGTTTGAGCTGCTGCGGCTCTTTGCGGAAAATAAGGGTGTTGTATTTACCCGCGATCAGCTGCTCGCGCACATATGGGGTGTTGACTACATCGGCGAGACGCGTACGGTGGATGTGCATATCGGAACGCTGCGCACAAAGCTCGGCGATGCCGGAGAGCTTATTGAAACGGTGCGCGGCGTCGGGTACAGAATGGAGGAGAGGTAATGACGAGCCGCATTTTCCGTTCGATAAGCTCGGTCGCGATAGCGGTATTTCTCGCTTCGCTTGTGCTGATAATGGGTGTGCTGTACGATTATTTTTCGGGTACACAGATGACACGGCTGCGCTCGGAGACCGAGCTTGTGGCAGATGCCGTTGAGATATCCGGTGCCGATTATCTCCGCTCGCTCGATGCTACCGACGACGATCTGCGAATAACGTGGATACAGCCGGACGGCAGCGTGACCTACGATAACAAGGCAGATACCAATGGAATGGAGAACCATCTCGAGCGCGAGGAGATAAAGGCTGCGCTCGAGAGCGGCGAGGGCGAGAGCTCGCGCTATTCTACAACGCTCACCGAGCGTCAGCTATACTGCGCGCGCCGCCTCGGAGACGGCTCGGTGCTCCGCCTGTCCGCATCGCATCTCAGCTGGTGGGTGCTTATTCTGTCTATGATATCGCCGATACTCACGGTATTCGGCATTGCGCTTGCGTTCTCGCTGCTGCTCGCATATCGGCTGTCCCGCCGCATCGTGCGTCCGCTCAACGAGCTTGACCTTGAGCATCCCGAGCCCGGCAGCTATTACGAGGAGCTTTCTCCGCTCGTCGACCGCATTATCGGTCAGAAGAATCAGCTGCGCATACAAAAGGCGGAGCTTGACCGAAAGACAAAGGAATTCGATACCGCGACCCGCAATATGAGCGAGGGTATAGTCCTGCTCAGCGATAGCGGCGCCGTACTCAGTATCAACGACTCGGCGCTTCGTCTGCTCGGCATCAGCAGCTATTGCATAGGCAAGGACCTGCTGCTCTTCAGCGACAGTGGGGAGCTGCGCGAGCTGATAGCGACCGCGCAGAACGGCGGACACTGTGATCGCATAATCGAACTTGACGGCGGCAGCTATCAGCTGTGCGCAAGCCCGATAATGTCGGGCAGCACGGTCTCGGGCATAGCGCTCATTATATTCGATATCACCGAAAAGGAGAGGGCGGAGCAGACGCGGCGCGAGTTTACCGCCAATGTTTCGCACGAGCTGAAAACACCGCTCCAGAACATATCCGGCTGTGCCGAGCTGCTCTCGAGCGGAATGGTGAAGCCGGAGGACGTGCCGCGCTTCTCCGAGCGCATCAGTGCGGAGTCCCGGCGGATGATAGCGCTTGTCGAGGATATAATCAAGCTCTCGCATCTCGACGAGGGCGCGGGTGATATGCAGTGGCAGAATGCCGATCTCGGCGAACTTGCCGCAGCTGCGGTGCGTACGATAGAGCCTGCGGCTGAGCGCGCGGGCGTAACGCTCGAGTCGAATATGAGCGGGCTGCAGACACGGACGGTGTATACCGTGCCTCCGCTCGTTTCTGCGGTGCTGTACAATCTGCTTGACAATGCCGTAAAGTACAATCATCCCGGCGGTACGGTCAGGCTTACGCTGCGCGACGACGGGGACGGTACGGTGCTCTCGGTCGCCGATACCGGGATCGGAATTCCTCCCGAGGCGCGCGAGAGGGTGTTTGAACGCTTCTACCGCGTGGATAAGAGCCGCTCAAAGGAGGTCGGAGGCACCGGTCTCGGTCTCTCAATAGTTAAGCACGCAGCAGCCGTTCTCGGCGCTGCCGTCTCGCTCGAGAGTACACTTGGGGAGGGGACGACCGTTACCGTGCGTCTGCCGCATCACACTCCCCCTCAGGCAGAACAGGGCTGAGCCGAGCCTTCGGATAATGCCGACCGCCGGTATAGACGGTATCTACAAGGGTTATAAAAAGAAATCGAAAAAAACGGGCTGTGCAGGTGAAATATCTTCACCCGTACAGCCCGTTTTGCTGTCCCTTTGATTGCCTTTCGCCGCTTGAAAACGGCTCGGAGAGGCAAGGGGGTAGCAGCCCGGAGTACTTATATTTTTCGATAGTAATAGCTATCGGATCGACCAATACTACATCCTTCTGTTCTGACGTTACTTATGCCGTTTACGTTTATGTATTAAGCATACTAAACCGACGAAATCAACAAATGCAGCATTTTTCAATCAATAAACACAGCTATCTCTATGATGTCGCTGCCGTCTGCAAGATCCTTGATCTCTGCGCCTTCGTCAGCCTTAGTTTCGGGTTTATTCTTTAGATCAGCTTCGATATAGTAGCAGAATTTGACAAGCGGACGTCCGTCGTATTCAAGATATTCCGTTCTTTCTATTCTGCTTGTCTTAAGAATATAACCGGCATTGTCGAGTATCTCGGCGAGCTTTTCGTTTGCGACCTTGAATGCATCGGAAACTATTGCCTTGTCAAAGGCTTCGCCTGCCGCTTTGCAATATGAGGGTGAAAGTGTAAGATTTGTTATTATTCCGTCGGCGGACAGACTGAAGCCGAATCTGCCGAAGGTAAGACCGTTGCTGTCGCAGTGCTCGGTAACGGTTATAATAGCGTTATCTGCGTTTATACGGCTGATATCGTAATTATTGTAGCCGCTTATATCATAAGAGGATTCAAACAAATTCTTAATTGCCGCTTTTATATCATCATCTTCAAACCTTTCGATGGATACCGGAATAGGCAATGAGACTCGACTGACGGCTTGAGTCTTTCTGTCAACATATATCAGATCGCCTCCCTCTCTGTTCTTGATCCTATCAAACGCCGCTTTATCAAATCCGCGCTTTGTAAGCTCATCCTTGTTGGCTTCAAAGAATGCATCCATATCCTCGACGCGGTATATGTCATAGCCGTACTCGCTGTGCTTATCTGTCACAGATCGGTCGTACTTGACCTTTACGGTCAGACCGTATACCTTCAGCTCCGATACATTCTCGAGCTCCTTGTCGGTGAAATCCTCACAATCTCCTCTCAGATAGAACTTACAGTCGGATCCGACGGTCATATTGCCGTACAGCGATTGCTCCGAGCGTGTCTGTTCTGCGGTGAATCTTGTCGGCTCGTAGTTGGCTATGAATTTCATCAGGTTGACAATGTCCTTTACGTCGACATCGCCGTCCTGATTGACATCATATCTTTGAGCGACCGTTCCAAGCGCTCCGGAGACAACCGCTCCGAGAGCGATAGCTGCACCTGCGACAGCACCGACTGCGGTGTAAATCATTTTTTTCATGGAAATTTTCACTCCTTGAAGTATTTTATTATCTGCTGACGGACGGTGTCTCCAACCAGCAAGATGGCAATATAATTTCTCTGCATACCCTATTGTCGGCGACGGCTGCTATGCTTGCAGAGTATGTATTCTGCGGAGAATAGAGGATTGACAGCCGAAAACAGCACAACAATGCGGGATGCCAACGGCAATTCTGAATGGGAAATATTTACAGGCATTGCTTGCCCCGTATGTATAGACCGCCTTGCTTCCGGGAATATGTATATCAAATCATAATGCTTGAAAAACAGGCAAAAACAAGCGCAAATTAACGGGCAGTGTATAAATCAACAAATCAGAAAAACATCAATACAACGGGAATATCGGCGATTATGCCAATCAATACCATGTGTAATCATATGCTCAAAGAATGTAGCTGCGATGACGGAAGTATTAACAAATGGTAAAATACGAGCTAAATGCATAGAAATGATTCAGCAAAAACTACAATACAATGTATTATTTGCTATAATTCGACAGATTACGACGAATAACGGTTGAGACATAGCATGCTTGTATCAACACTTTGACGGGAAAACTTTGCCGTATGATTAACAGAATGCGAGCGGACGTTCACTCAAAAACAACAATTAAGGAAATTTATTAATAATATATTAATATATCAGTGCGGCATGTGACAACCATCAAAGAATCAACAATGACGACAAGCCGTAATATAGTGTCAAAAGAAAACCTCCCGCAACGAAATCAAATTTCGTTGTAGGAGGTTAATTTGCAGCTTTGGTATAGGTCGGAATAAAATCCGGTGTCAATCGTGTCGAATTCTTATATTTCGCCGGACAGAACATCGAGATAGAGCTGCTCCATTCGCCTGCCGAAGGTCTCGGCACCGAAGCCCTCTGCATTTTCGAGCGAATGAAGCTGCATATTATGTGCAAGCTCGCGGTCGTCGAGGATGTGCATGACCCCACGTACAAATTCTGTCTCGGTCTCGTACTGATAGCCGTTTTTCCCGTTGTCTAAAACGCCGACGAGGCAATCGTCGCGGCGGCAGACGAGCGGCAGCCCGCTCGACAGTGCCTCAACGTAGGTCAGCCCCTGCGATTCGCTTGTTGATGCACAGACGAAGATATCTCCGGTCTGATAGTATTTGTAGACCTCGTAGCGGTCTATCATTCCCGCAAATACGACGTTTTTCTCCACGCCCGCCTCGCGCACATGCTTTTCAAGCTCAGAGCGGTGCGGACCGTCTCCGACTATCAGCAGCTTTACCTCGGGATCGGCGCGCAGCAGCGCCGGCATATAGGAGACTATCTCGTCGAGGTTCTTTTCCGCAGCGAGACGGCAGACCGAAACGAGTGTTTTTCCGGGAGTAAGACCGTATTTTGCGAGCAGCTCCTCTTTCTCCTCATGGCTGATGCGCCGGGAGAAGCGATCGAGCTCAATACCTGTCGGAATGACCGTTATCGGGCAGCTGACCTTGTAGCCCTGCTCGGTTTTGCGGAGCTTGTCAGACGGAACGACAAGCGCGTTTGCGGGGTTATAATAGCGGTTGCTGAGCCGACGGATAATGTATTTTCCTATCCGCTTGCTCGGGCAGAAATAGCCGATATAATCCTCATATACAGTATGGCAGGTGACGACGAACGGTATGCCGAGCTCGCGTATCACTCTCGTTGCGAGCTTGCGGGTGGAGAACTCGGTCTGAACGTGAACTATATCGGGCTTCCATGCGATTATTTTATTGATAAGAGGACCTTTTCTGCGCAGGCTCATACGTGCGTCCGGGTATACCGGAACGTGAAATGAAGAGATGAAAAAATCTCCGTTTTTCTCAAATGAGCGGTAGGTCGGCGAAAGCGCGAGTATGCGCACCTCGTGACCGAGTCTGCGCAGCTCGTCTCGCAGCAGAACGACCGAACTCGTCACACCGCTGACCTGGTATTCGTATTGATCTGTCGAGATAAGTATCTTCATAGCGTATCCGTCCGTTTTTATCGGTATAGGTATTGCTGTTTAACTAAACAGTATACCCCGCAAAGATTAACATTCCTTTTACCTGCGGTAAAATTTTGCAAAAATCGGTGTAAGATCACCGCAGACGGCATTTATATCTCGTAGTCGAAGCAGCTGCGAGCGGCGGTGAACGGACGAACATATGTGTTCGCTGCCGCAACATGCGCGGGATGAACAGAGTAGCCGCGCAGCGCCTCGGGCGTTGTAAAGGTCGTGTCGAGCATCATGTCGACATTCGACGACGGGAGCGATTCGATGTTTACCGTAACGGCGCTCAGCCCCTCTATCTTGCCGAGCAGTCCCTCGAGCGCCTGCTTTGCCTCTGCCTTGACCTTCTGTTTTTCCTCTGCGGTAAGATCCTCTCTGAGCTTCCAGAGTATTATGTGCTTTGTCATGATTTTTCTCCTTTGAGTTTTATACTTTTTTTATCGCTTAATTCATGCTTTGCAACAAACATAACGATGCTTGGATAATAATTATCTACTTGCTTTATAATTTGGCACTCTTGCTTCCGTTACACTTTGAGCAAAGAACCTGCAAATTTGACGACACCGTTTTGCCGCCTTTTGATACGGGGTTAATATGGTCAATATGTAATCCGACCTCGTCGGGCATATACTTACCGCAGATGCAACAAGTGTAGCGGTCGCGTTCCATAATTTCTTTACGTAGAGCCTTAGTCATCAATTTGCGCTGATTTTTACTGCTGTACTCTTTAAGCGTAGCTTCAAACCCTATATCCTCTAATTTCTTGTGACGATCTACAAGCCATGCCCAATCAACCGACATTTCCGAATCGGATACGGAAACCTTATATGCTGTCTTAACATAGTTTTGCTGTCTGTAGCGTGTTTGACCTCTGACGGTACGGAAACGAAAGGCATGCTCATCATCCAAAATCTGATAATATTGCTTAGTCCGTCTTTTTTTCAGTCTGCATGTCTTGAGATATTCCTTTGTATCATGCTTCCACTGTTCAATATCTTTTTCGTAATTTTTGAGATTGATCCAATTCGCACCATCACATAAATATCTATCAACATAATCAATTATATCAACATTTCGCTTACGAGAAACATCAAATGTCCGATTGAAATACGGATACTGAAATGGATTGCGCAAAATGCGATAAATGATATAACCCACAATAACACAGACACAGATGCCTATCAATGCCCATAGAGCCCATAGAAATATTATGTCTATTATGTCGTTTTGCGTTATCATTGTTCTGTTATACATCTATACATTCCTTTTGCTTTTTTACTTAATGGATTTACAGTGCATTACGATTTTTTCCTCGAAAGCTTAGCTATGCACTCCACATGCCCTGTGCATGGGAACATATCTATCGGTGTCAGCTCGCCGCAGACGGTGATGCCGCGCTCCCTCAGCATTGCGAGGTCACGTGCGAGGGTCTGCGGGTTGCAGGACATATAGACGAGCGAGCGGGCGTATGCGGCGAGCTCTGCGAGGCGGTCGATCAGCTCCGGCGAGCAGCCCGCGCGCGGCGGGTCTATGATGATAACATCGTACTGCCCCGGCTCGGCGTCGCCTGCGTCGCCGCAGATATAGCGTGCATATCTGCCGCGGATCGGGCGGTTTTCGTTTTGTGCACTACCCGAGGCGGTATTGTCGTTATACGGATCGTCGGGCTGAGTAAAGCCGGCTTTTTCGGCGTTATAGCGTGCGTTTTTGATCGCCGCGGGCACTATCTCGATTCCGGTGAGCGAGACATCGGAGAGTCCCGCCGTGACCGAAAGTCCGATAGTGCCTATGCCGCAATAGAGGTCGAGCACACGGTCGCCGGGACGCAGATCGGCGAGCTCGGCAATCTTTCGATATGCAAGCTCCGCACCGTCGTGATTGACCTGGAAAAACGACGCGGGAGAGATACGAAAATCCACACCGCAGAGACAATCGGTCACGTATTCGCTGCCGTAGATCGGTATATAGCGGCTGCCGAGAATAACATTGGTATCGGCATCGTTTAGATTGAGCAGAAATCCGCTGACCTGCGGGAAGCGCTCGCACAGTGCGTTGCCGAGCCGGTCTATTCCGGACGGCAGATAGCGCACAACAAGGCAGATGATGAGCGATTCCGAGCCCGTACTGTCCCTGCCGCATCGCATATACAGGTGCCGTGCCGCAGTCATGCCGAGCTGCTTTATCTGCTCTCTTATCCATTCGGCAATGCCGTTCATGGCGGGATGCTGGAGCAGACAGTCGGTGCACGGGATTATCTCGTGCGAGCGGGGCGCATAGTAGCCCATGACTGCTTTTTCGCCCGAAAATGATATGGGGAGCTGTAGCTTATTGCGGTAGCCGAAGCGTTCCGATGCGGAGAGGAGCGGAGCTACGGACAGATCCGAGAGCCCCGCGCGGCGCAGGGCGCTCTCCACCGTTCCGCGCTTCAGCTCAAGCTCGTGCTCGCGGGTAATGCCGACGTAGGTGCAGCCCCCGCAGCGGCGTGATACCGGACAGGGATGCGGCTCGCGGTACGGGGACGGCTTTGTCAGCTCGGTAATACGCGCCACATCGTAGCTCGCACACTCCTTTATCACCTGCACCTGCGCGATATCGCCGTCGACTCCGTGCTGTACGAACAGAACCTTCCCGCCGTCTCGCGCTATTCCGTAGCCGAGGTTGCTGATATCGGTTATTTCCACCTGCACAGTGCGCGGTGGGGTGTTCTTTTTCTTCTTTTGCTTCATTTGACCGTACTCCCGCTGATTGCTTATTCTCTTTATTATAGCAGATTACGCGTATTGCGTCAATGCCGGCAGCCGATGTATTCGGTCGTACTGTCGGAATATTCGGAGCCGGCAAATGCTCCGAGTATGCGGCGATTTTGCCGTACGCGGTTGACCCGGAGTATATTTTGTGCTACAATGTGGAAGTGTAAGATTAATAGGAAATTAAAAATGCCGCTGTGCCGCCGACAAACGGCGGTGCCGGAACGGAAATGCCGTCCGAATGAAGCGCGGCATGGGAGACGGAGACGTTATTTTGAAGAAGAAAGAAGAGCTCACGAGCGAGGAAAAGCTCGGCGCAGGACCCGGCGAAAAGCCCGAAAAAAGGAGTACCGAGAACACACGGAAAAAGACGGCGGCGGACAAGTCCGATACTGTCGAAAGTGCGGTAAAAAAGCCGAAGAGAAGATCGTCGGCGGATAAAACGGATACGGGCAAGGGCACTGCAAAGAGATCTGCGAAGAAGTCGACAGAGGGAATGCTGGAAGCGAAAGATAAGCCAAAGACTGCAAAAAACAAGTCTGCCGATAAGAAGCCCGCCGGAAAGAAGCCCGCCGGGAAGAAGCCCGCCGGGAAGAAGCCTGCCGGAAAGAAGTCCGAGGCAAAGAAGCCGGACGCAAAGAAGTCTGAGCCAAAAAAGTCCGATACTAAAAAGTCCGACGCGAAAAAGCCGCCCGAGAAAAAGACCGTCACAAAAAGGTCAGGCACGAAAAAATCAGTCTCAAAGAAGGCGGCTTCCGAAAGGATGGCTGACGAAAAAGCCGAGGCTGTCGTGCTTGTCGGGAATGCCGAGCGGAACGGCGCAGCCGAGATAGACAGCGCAGCCGTATCCGTTGGTGCCGCCGAGCCTATTAATGCAGCCGAAGCGGTCGGTAATGCCGAATCGGATGATGCTACCGCATCGGTTGCCGAAATCGCACCTCCTGCCGAAATCGCATCGGGTGATGTGCGTGACTCGGTCGGTGTCGGAGGCTCGGAGCGCGAGATCCATGCCGGCGGTGATAACGCCGCTTTCCGAGCAGAGGAATCGCTCCGCGCGGCTCTGCTCGGGCTGCTCGGCTCTCCCGATTATACTCCCATACGCCGCGGCGAGCTGTGCGAGCTTATGGCTCCCGATGACGAGAGGACAGCCGGCGCTGTGCTTGACCGTCTTATCGCCGAGGGCGAGGCGGCAGTCGGTGTGCGGGGCAGGATAATGTCTCTCTCGCGTGCAGGCTGTGTGCGCGGCAGATTCCGCGCCAATGCGCGCGGCTTCGGCTTTGTTACGCCCGAGGAGGGCTTGGGGGACGGCAGCGACATCTATATCCCGGCAGATGAGACCGCATATGCGGTTGACGGCGATACGGTTGTTGTGCGCATGCATGCAGATCGCGACCGACGCGAGCGGCGCTGTGAGGGTGAGATCATACGCATTGTCGCTCACTCCGTGACCGCCGTTACCGGAACGGTCATTCCCGTACCGCCGGAATATCCGGTCACGAGCGAGACCGGGCTGTGCGTGCGTCCGGACGACCCGTCATATAACTTTATCGTTCTTATAGATGCCGGCAACGATACCGTACCGCATGCGGGCAGCTGCGTCAGCGCGGTCATAACCGATTATCCCGATCATACGGGAACGGCGTGCGGCGTTATCGAGCGCGTTTTCGGCGAGAGCGGAACGCCGGATGCAGTCTACGCATCGGTGTTTTACGAGTACGGAGTGCCGCTCGGACCGAACGGCGCTTTTGACGGCGAACTGCTCGCGGAGGCTGAGCGTATCTCCGAGGAGGGCATACATTACGGTGCGGACGGGGTGCACGGCGGCGATATCGACGGCAGGCTCGACCTGCGCGGGGAGACCGTCTTTACGCTTGACGGCGCGGATGCCAAGGACCTTGACGATGCGATAAGCATCAGCCGCGACGGCGACGGCTATATTCTCGGGGTGCATATTGCCGATGTTTCGCATTATGTGCGCCCGGGCAGCGAGCTTGACCGTGAGGCGATGCGCCGCGGCACGAGCGTATATGTGACCGACAGAGTCGTTCCGATGCTGCCGAGACCGATATCGAACGGTATCTGCTCGCTCACGGCTGGGGTCGACCGTCTTACCGTATCGGCGATAATGCATATCGACGCGCAGGGACGCACCGTGCGCTCGGAGCTGCACCGCAGCGTTATACATTCGCGGCTGCGCGGCGTGTACGGTGAGCTGAATGATGTTATCGCACGCGGCGCAGAGTCGGAATATGCCGAGAAATACTCGGTGCTCGGCGAGAGCCTTACATGCGCGCAGGAGCTGTATTCGATACTGCTCGATGCCTCGGGACGCAGAGGCGCGCTCGATATGGAGACCGACGAGGCTCGGATAATTCTTGATGAAAACGGCGCTCCGCGGGATATCGTGCTCGTCGAGCGCGGTACGGCGGAGCGGATGATAGAGCAGTTTATGCTCGCGGCAAACGAGGCTGTGGCGCAGACGCTGCGTACCGCGGGCATGCCGTGCGTTTATCGTATCCACGAGGATCCGTCGCCCGAGAAAATGCAGGCGTTTTCGGTATTTGCACACAATCTCGGACTTGATATAACCCCGCTGCGCGGCGACCGCGTCACACCCGCCGCCTTATCTGCGGTGCTCGCGGAGGCTGAGCGGCGCGGCATAGGCTCGGTCGTTTCGGTGGTGCTGCTGCGCTCGCTTATGAAGGCGCGTTACTCGACCGAGTGCACCGGACATTTCGGGCTTGCGCTCGATAACTATTGTCACTTTACCTCGCCCATCCGCCGCTATCCCGACCTGTGCGTTCACCGCTTTATCGGAATGCTCGCGGACGGTGCGAATGCCTCCGAGATCGCCGCGGCAAAGCGCTTTGCCGAGCAGGCAGCCGAGAGCTCGAACGAGAGCGAGCTGCGTGCGGTAGGGCTTGAGCGCGCGATAGACGATCTGTATAAGGCAATGTACATGAGCGGCAGAGAGGGTGAGGAGTTTGACGGTGTCGTCAGCTCGGTCACCTCGTTCGGAATGTTTGTTTCGCTGCCGAATACGGTAGAGGGACTTGTACCTACATCCTCGCTCGACGGATTTTTTGTGTTTGACGAACGCGCGCTGACGCTCAGCGGAAACCGCACCGTTTATCGGCTCGGTACACCCGTCCGCGTGCGTCTGACACGCTCGGATATCGTTCGCAGGCGGATAGATTTTGTGCTTGTCGGCGGCGGTGAGCGCTCGGAGAGCGGCGACGGTGATAGAATCGCGCGCGGTCGCGGAGGAGCCGCACCTTCTGCCGGCAGACATGCCTCGGACGGGCGCGGCAGAAAGGGCGGACGCGGCAGAGCACGCGGCAATCGCGCATCCGCTCAGCTAAAGCGCGCCGCAAAGGCTGCGCAGAAGAGGCGCGGAGGCAGAGGCGGAAAAGGAAAGGGCGGCAAAAAGAGCAGCGGTCGGCGCAGATGAGACGGCTGCGGTCAATTTGATTTTTATTGGTATACGATATGGAAAAGAAGATATTGAGGTCAAAGCGCGTCAGGGTGCAGACCCACTCGCGGATATGCAATCTGATGTTTGAAAATTTCGTTCGCGGAAAGCTGAGCGAATATGATGAGGCGGAGCGGCTGCACCGTGCCTACGGCGCATGGATTGCGTCGGTCTGCGAGCGCGGACTCGGAACCGCCTCCGCAGCGGCATTTGAGGAGGCAGAGCCTGCGGGAATAGAGGAATTTACCGAGGGGCTGCGCGAGTCCGCGCCGGATTCGGTAGAGGAGATACGCTCGACATCAAGCGGAACGATAGCTGAGCTTGATACGGACGGCAGGCGCAGCTGTGAGCTGCGTTATGACGAGAGCGCGCTGCTCGGCACCGACTGCGAGACTGTGGTGGTATTCGATGATGAGGCGCCGGGACGGTTAACCGTTTACCGTACCGGTCCCTCCGGCTCTGCGCTCTGTTTTGATCGGTACAGCCCGCGTATGACGAGCATGTACGCAACGCCGCACGGACAGATAGCTCTCGGTATAATCACGCATCGAGTACATAACAGTCTGTATGAGCTGCTTGACGGCGGCAGCCGCGGCGAGATGGTCATAGACTATACGCTCGAGATGGGCGGCGCTGCGACCGAGTACAGCCACATGCACCTGACGGCGGTCGAGCAGAACGATTGATAAGGCAAACGTATCGCCGAAGCCTAAATACATCTAAATATATAATACATATAATAAGCACGAGTCAGATGCATAAGTAAAATTGCGGCGCTTTGCCCTCAAAAAACAGGGCGGCTGCCCGCGAAAGGAAGATGAACATGACCGAAACGAATCGCTTGCTGTTTGATTTTATTGCCGCATCACCTACCCCGTATCATGCCGTCTCACAGGCGGTACGCCGGCTCGAGGAGAGCGGCTTTATACCGTTGTCCGAGAGCGAGGAATGGCAGCCCGAGTGCGGAAAGAGCTACTATGTTACCCGCGGCGGCTCGTCGCTCATCGCTTTTACCGTGCCGCAGGAGGACTATGCGGGCTTTATGATAGCTGCATCGCACTCAGACAGCCCGACCTTTCGGCTGCGTCAACGCCCGTGCGTCGGCGCAGCCGGCATGACCCGGCTGTCGGTCGAGGGCTACGGCGGAATGCTGAAGTATTCATGGCTCGACCGTCCGCTTTCCGTCGCAGGGCGTGTGACGGTGCGTACCCCGCTCGGCGCGGGTGCCAGACTTGTAGATCTCGGCGCGCCGTGCGCCGTTATACCGAGCGTCGCCATTCATATGCGGCGCGGCGTCAGCGAGAGCGACCTCAGCCCGGCGGTCGATATGCTGCCGCTTTTCTCTGCATCATCCGATGCGGCACCCGACGCGGATATCATGTCGGATATTGCAGAGGCAGCTGGGGTGGATGAGGACGATATCCTCTCGCACGATCTTATGCTCTATGAGCCGTCCTACGGCGAGGAGTGGAACGGGCTCATCTGCGCGCCGCGGCTCGACGATCTGCAGTGCGCATATGCCTCGCTTGAGGCGTTCCTGTGCTCGGGCGAGAGCGGCAGTATAAAGGTGTACTGCCTGCTCGATAACGAGGAGGTAGGAAGCAGAACACGTCAGGGCGCGGATTCTTCATTCCTGCGCGACACACTCGACAGGGTGGTTGCGGGTCTCGGCGGCGACGGATCGGCGCTTGCGCGCGCGGCATCGGAGAGCTTTCTTGTCAGCTGCGACAACGCACATGCCGTTCACCCCGCGCATCCCGAGCTATCCGACCCGACGCATGCGCCCGTGCTCGGCGGCGGTATTGTGATAAAGTACAACGCTGCGCAGCACTACACGACCGACGGTGTGTCCTCCGCGCTTTTCCGTCTCATATGCGAGGAGGCGGGAGTCGCGGCGCAGGACTATGCCAACCGCGCGGATATGCCCGGCGGCTCGACGCTCGGAAACATCTCCGCATCTCAGTTCTCGGTATGCTCGGTCGATATCGGTATAGCGCAGCTCGCGATGCATTCCTGCCGCGAAACGGCGGGCGCGTCGGATACCGAGGCGATGATACGTGCGCTGACCGTTTTTTACGAAAAGACGCTTATCTGCGAGCGCGACGGAGAGTACAAGCTGCTTTAATTCGCTGCGCTGCATGACGGCATAAACAAAGCATGCAGAGCCACCGTCCGTGCGAAAGCTCTGTCGGCTGTATGGCGCCGTATGGCGTCGCTCGGCTGTGTCGACAGCCGAAATTTTACAGAATAAGCCGATATTTCACAGAACAAAAGGAGGATCCCCGCTTGCAGGGGATCGTGAATGAAATGGTTAAATCGGAAAAAAGTAAGATCAAGGACAAAACAAACGCCATGCGCATTATCGAGTCTAAAAAGCTCGAATACAAGCTGTTTACCTGTCCGTGCGAGGAGGCAAAGAGCGCGGACGAGATAGCAGTGATATTCGGCAAGGAGCCGGAGCGGGTGTTCAAGACGCTTGTCACGGTCGGCAAAAGCGGCGAGCACTATGTCTTTATGCTGCCCGCCTGCGATGAGCTTGATCTGAAAAAAGCGGCAAAGGCGGTAGGCGAAAAGTCTGTGGAGATGATAAAGTCAAAGGAGCTGCTCCCGCTCACCGGCTACATACACGGCGGCTGCTCGCCGGTCGGAATGAAGAAATTTTTCCGCACCACCGCGCACATCACCGCGCAGGATTACGAGACCGTCACCTTCAGCGCGGGAAGGATAGGCTGGATGATGGAGATGGCACCCGGAGACCTCGGGCGCGCGATACGGCTCGGATATGCCGACATTACCCGAGAGCATGAATAAGCCGGCGCTGCACCGTAGGACAAGCGGTACGGCGCTGCGATGATAATGCGATGATAAGAAGATAAAAAGATAATATTCGTCGGATACCGGACGCACAAAGGCGCGGTATCGGCTGAGCTGCGTGCTGCGGCTCACTGCCACTTTATAGCGGCTATAAAAAAAGATGATAACAAAAACGCGTTTTGCTCTTCATTTTTTTCAAAAGTGTGGTAAAATACAAGGGTAAGACATTGTCAGGCACCCCGGTGCCGCTTCAACCGACGGCAAGAAAGGAATCAACAGGAATGAGCGATATTTACGAAAATCCGCTGTGCACACGTTATTCCGGTCCCGAGATGAAAAAGATATTCTCCCCGGATACCAAGTTCCGTACATGGAGAAAGCTCTGGATAGCCCTTGCAGAGAGCGAGCGCGAGCTCGGGCTCGGCATAACCGAGGAGCAGATAGCGGAGCTGCGTGCACATGTCGACGATATAGATTACGAGCGTGCGCGTAAGTACGAGCATGAGGTGCGTCACGATGTTATGGCGCACGTCAAGACGTACGGTGACGCATGCCCCGGCGCGAAGGGAATAATCCATCTCGGCGCGACCTCCTGCTACGTCGGAGACAATACCGATATCATACTTATGAAGCGTGCGCTCGGTGTTGTCCGTCGTCTGCTGCTCGGCGCTATCTCCGCCGTTGCGGACTTTGCCGAGAAGTACAAGGACCTGCCGACCCTCGCATATACACATTTTCAGGCTGCTCAGCCGACAACGCTCGGCAAGCGCGCGACCCTCTGGCTGCAGGACCTTATCTCCGACCTCGAGCTGCTCGATTTCGAGTCGGGAAGACTGCGCCTGCTCGGCTGCAAGGGTACTACCGGTACGGCAGCGAGCTTCTATGAGCTGTTCGACGGCGATACCGAGAAGATAAAGCTGCTCGAGAAGAAAATTGCCGAGAAGATGGGCATGGACGGCTGCTACCCCGTATCGGGACAGACGTATTCGAGAAAGGTCGACTACAATGTTCTTTCGGTGCTCAGCTCCATCGCGCAGAGCGCGGCAAAATTCTCGAACGATATCCGTCTGCTCGCGCATCTCAAGGAGTTTGACGAGCCGTTCGAGACGGGTCAGATAGGCTCGAGCGCGATGGCATACAAGCGTAACCCGATGCGCAGCGAGCGTATTGCGTCGCTCTGCCGCTATGTGATGATAGACACGCTCAATCCCGCCATTACCGCAGCTACGCAGTGGTTCGAGCGCACGCTCGACGACTCCGCAAACAAGCGTATCTCGGTGCCCGAGGCGTTTCTTGCGATAGACGGTATCCTCTCGCTGTACATCAACGTCATCAGCGGCGGAACGCCTTATCCGAATATGATGAAGCGCCATCTCGACGAGGAGCTTCCCTACATGGCGACCGAAAACATCCTTATGTACTGCGTAAAGCGCGGCGGCGACAGACAGGAGCTGCACGAGGCTATCCGCCGTCACTCGGTTGCCGCAACAAAGCAGATAAAGCTCTGCGGCGCGCCGAATGATCTCTTCGACCGCATTCTCGCAGACCCGATATTCGGTCTTAGCCGCGAGGAGCTTGAGAAGGTCGCAGACCCCGCGCTCTTTGTCGGCTGCGCGCCTACTCAGACCGAGGAATATCTGCGCGACGTTGTAAGACCGCTGCTCGAGGCAAACCGCGACGAGCAGGGCGTTAATGTCAGCATCGAGGTCTGAGCGGCTGCATCGGCTTATCCGAATCACTTTTGCTTAAACGAATAATATATATATGAGAGGTACAAAAAATGATCACATCAATCACCGGAATCAACTGGGGTGACGAGGGCAAGGGCAGAATGGTTGACCTGCTCAGCCGCGATTACGACATCGTAGTCCGCTATCAGGGCGGAAACAATGCGGGTCATACCGTAGTTAACGAGAAGGGAAAGTTCATACTTAACCTCCTTCCCTCCGGCATCCTCCGCGACGACACCGTCAATGTGCTCGGACCCGGCATGGTCATCGACGTAGAGCACCTTTTCGGCGAGGTCAAGAAGCTCCGCGATGCGGGCATCACCATTACCCCCGATAACCTCAAGATAAGCGACCGCGCGGTTATCTGCATGCCCTATCACAAGATGCTCGACTGTCTCGAGGAGGATCGCCTCGGCGACGCTAAGTTCGGCTCTACAAGACGCGGAATCGCTCCCGTATACGCCGACCGCTTTATGAAAAAGGTATTCCGTATGGGCGAGCTGCTCCACATGGATTCGGTAAAGCGCAAGATGCCCGGCATCATAGAGTGGAAGAACCTCACCGTTCACGGCGGCTACGGCGCGCCCGAGCTAAAGAGCGAGGATATGATCGCATGGCTCGAGGAGTTCGGTCTGCCGTTCACCGACTATATCTGCAATACTACCGAATATCTCGGTGCTGCCGTCAAGGCGGGCAAGAATATCATGTTCGAGGCTCAGCTCGGCGCACTCCGCGATATCGACTTCGGCATCGTGCCTTATACAAGCTCCTCCTACACTATCTCGTCCTTTGCCCCCATCGGCGCGGGCATTCCGTTCGCTCATCTCGATAAGGCTATCGGTATAATGAAGGCTTACTCGAGCTGCGTAGGTGAGGGTCCCTTTACCTGTGAGCTGTTCGGCGACGAGGCAAAGGCTCTCCGCGACGCGGGCGGCGAGTACGGTGCTGCTACCGGCAGGCCCCGCAGAGTCGGCGGCTTTGATATCCCCGCCTCCAAGTACGGTATTCTTATGCAGGGTGCTACCGAGATCGCACTGACCAAGCTCGATGTACTCTCTTACCTCGATAAGATACCCGTCTGCGTCAAGTATGATGTTGACGGTGAGCTTACCGACGTGTTCCCCGTAGGAGATGCGCTCAATGCGGCTAAGCCCGTTTATGAGTACCTCGACGGCTGGAAGACCGATATCTCAGGCTGCCGCAGCTTTGATGAGCTGCCCGAGAATGCGCAGAAGTATGTTAAGTATATTGAGCGCATGACCGAGTGCAATATCAAGTATGTATCTGTCGGAGCGGGGCGCGACGAGTATTTCATCATGTAACTTAGGAAAGGCTAAAAAAGCGCAGACCGAAAAAGCTCTCGGGGAGGCTAAAAAAGCGCAGACCGAAAAAGCGAAAACAAGTTTCTTAATGACGGCTTTAGTATAATCTGATTTGCGGAATGATGTCGGAATCCTCGCGGATTCCTTCAAAATACGAAATAATGTTTTCGCTTTTTCTACCGCCGAAACGCGTCTCTGCCGTACGCATGTACGGCGACGAGGCGCGTTTCAACGCTTCTGCATCTTTTTTATCTCTCCCCGATTCGGGTCGGCTGAAAGCGCAGACCGAAAAAAGCTCTCTATGAGACGGCACGAAATATGTATTCAAAATCACCTGAGTATTATACAAGAGAGTAATGCATAAAAACGGCGAGTTGCAGCGGTGTGTTTTTCGCTGCGGCTCGCCGTTTATCTTTATGACAGGTCAGCCCATATCGACGCCGACGCACTTATAGAAATATTTTGACCATGCGACAGAGTTATGGCTCTGAATATTGCCGACAAAGAGAATATCGGTCAGACCGTAATTCTTATAGGTCTCGGCTATATTTTCGTCGCAGTAGCGCGGGTCTATGACTATGATATTTCCGTAGTGCTCCGCGAGGAACGGGACAAAGGCGTTTCCGTACGAGTCCTTCAGGACGAGGATCGAGCGATCCTGCGGATTGGACGGGACGTTTATCACCGTAAACGGGTTATCGCTCGCGATGAACGAGAGATAGCTGCCGTATTCGGGGATTATCAGACGGTCATAGGTCTGCGTCGTACCGTCGCGGCGGGTCACTGTCATGGTCGCGTCCTTGGTCGGATAATGTACCTCGACGGTGTCGCGGAAGCTTTTGACCCTTGCATCTCCGGTGAACGAGTACATAGAGCCTTGAAAATCGTCGTTTATCACCTCGGAGCGCATATCCGAGAGCGGGGTCGGAGTCAGTCCGACCGACTCGGCAAAGGCTCGGTATGCATAATATGCGCCGAGCTGCGTCCAGTGGTGGTCGCTCTTGAAGTACAGATATTCCTTGCGGTGAGAATAGATCTCGGAGTAGCTGTTGACGAAATTTACTCCGGAGAAGCGCGACTGCATCGTGTCGAGCACCCATTTCTGATCGGTGAAATCGGGCGTGACCTCCGGGTCGTCTACCACTATCGCAGAGACGGGGCAGGGCAGGACGCTCACGCGCGTCCCGGGGAAAAGTGAGGCATAATACTGTGCGCACTGCGAGAAATATCCTACGGCAGTTTCGCCGTAGCCGGAGATGGTATACACCGCATCTCCGTAGATGAACATTCCGCTGCCGATAAAGTCAGCTTCCGCGCCCTGATTCTCGCTGATGCCCGCCGTGCGGACGTGAACGGTACAGGAGCAGCTCGCCTCGCCGTATGTGACGGTGACGGTGCTCTCTCCCTCTGATGCAGCCGTTATTACCACGCTCTCTCCGTCAAGCACCGCGCTTGCGGCATCACCCGAGCAGTCAAGAGACAGCTCGCCCTCACCGGTAACGGTCAGGTCGAGCGTTGCTGTGCTGCCTACATACAGTGTGATATCGCTCTCGGACAGCGACACGGTTATAGCTTCGGGCGGCTCTGCAAGGTGCTTGAAATATCCTGCCTTGTCGCCGTTCCAGCGCTTTGCCGCGCGTCTGCCCAGATCCTCGAGACGCTGCTCTGCGTCCGGCGAGAGTGATTCGTCGGTCATGGCGGGCGCATCAAGCACCGACAGCCCGCCTTTCGGTCCGGTCAGTGTGCCTATCCTGCGCGATACCGACATCAACCGTTCTCTGCCGACAAAGGTATCCGAAAAATGCAGTGCGAGCTGCGAAAAATATTCTCCGCTGCGCAGTGCCTGTGCCGAATAGGTCGGCATAGGCGTGAGTGTTCGGTTCTCACTCTCGGATACGGTCGGTCGGTTCGGCTGAAAGAAATTATATGCCGATACAGCGCACAGCGCCGTTCCGAGTACGGCAAGGCAGATGCGTTCTGCGACGATTGCCCGCTGCCGCTCGACGGTTTTACGCTTCTGCGGTGCTTCGGAGGCTTTCCTGCCGCTGTATGCTCCGGAGTCAGGCTTGATGCGCGGTGCCTCGGCTGTCTGCCCGTCTCGCGTTATTTCGGCAGCCCGCAAATCGCGGGGCTGCTCGGGAGGGTGCACACCGCTGCGAGGCTGTCCGGATGCTTGTACATTATGAGACCCTTCGAGCGCTTGCGCATTATGAAAGCCTTCGGGTGCTCGGCGTCGGAGCTTATTTTCCCAATGCCGGGCGGCAATGCGCTCGGGCGTTTGTACGGCTCGGCGGCTTTTGTTCGGTTCTTTCGGTGCGGCATTTCTGCCCGAGCCGCTCGGCTTAATGCCGCTGCGGCGCGGAGAGGCTGTCTGCAGCAGAAACTCGTCGTTGTCATCATCCTCGACAAACGCCTCGTAATTTATGTTGCTTATCGGCCCGAGCGGCTTATCTTCGCGGTACCGGACGGGCTGCATATTACTTTTCTTAATTCTTTTCTTCATAATCAGAACCTGAAATACAGAAACGGATTATACGTATTGCCGACAAGGCAGGCGCTCGATGCCGCCACGGTCACTATTACGAACAGCGTGCCGGCAGCGGCTCTGAGCCATGCGGGCGGCGTGCCTAAGCGGCGGTATATCAGCCTGCGCAGCGCCGGAATCATCGGCAATGACAGCAGCAGCGCCGCGATTATAAGATAGAGATATTCGCGCAGCACAGCCTCGGTAAATACATTTGAAAAGCCGCAGACACCGATGCCGAGCAGCCGACCGAGCGATGCGAAAACATTGCTCTCGCTGCTGAATATCGCCATTCCGAATACGGTGATCAGCGCAAAATAAATATGCGCGAGAATGCCGGAGGCCGCTCGCGGCAGATGCTTTTTCAGGTGCGGCTGAATAAACATCTCGAGCGTCAGCAGAACAAAGTAGTAAAGTCCCCATAGGACATAGTTCCAGCTTGCGCCGTGCCACAGACCGGTCGCCGACCATACGCACAGCAGCGCCGTCACGGTGATGGCGGCGCGAGCCGCTTTTTTGTGCCCGTGCGCACGCAGACTGCGTGAGAGGGAGTTCATTGCTCTGCTGCGCAGAACGGGATAGAACAGATAATCTCGGAACCACGAGGAGAGCGAGATGTGCCAACGTCTCCAAAACTCGGTCGCGCTTGCGGAGACAAACGGGTAGTTGAAGTTCTCGGGAAAGTCAAAGCCGAGCATCCGCCCGAGTCCTATCGCCATATCGCTGTAACCCGAAAAATCAAAGTATATCTGCAGCGTAAAGAGCAGAGCACGCGCCCATACGGTGGTGAGCGCCGGAGCGCCGGTCAGCGCGTCGAGCGCAGCTACCGCAGCGGCGCAGTAGTTGGAGATCAGTACTTTTTTGCCGAGACCGCGCGCAAAGCGGCATACACCGCGAAACACATCGTGCGTATCCGGCTTTATCTCGTCGAGAGCGGGCGCAATATCTCCGTAGCGGACGATAGGCCCTGCGATGAGCTGCGGAAAAAAGGATATGTAGAGCAGCAGCCGCGAAAACGAGCGCTGCGGCGGATACATTCCGCGATAGACGTCGATTATATACGACAGCGCCTGAAATATGAAAAAGCTGATGCCTATCGGCAGACGTATGCCGGGCAGCGGCAGCGAGCATCCGAATACGGAATTGACGGTGCCTATGATAAAATCGGTATACTTGAAAACGCCGAGCAGGGCGATATTTATCAGCACAGTGAGCACACACAGCACCCTGCGGGCGCGGTCGCTCTTTCCTCCCTGCTCGCCTATCAGTCTGCCGAGCAGCCAGTCGGCAAGGACGGTGCCTATCATCAGCAGAACGTATATCGGCTCGCCCCATGCGTAGAAGAGCAGGGAGGCGATTATCAGAAGCGCACGGCGGAAGCCGGTACGCGGTACGGCATAGAAAAGTATCAGCAGCGGCGGAAGAAAGCCGTATATGAAAAACAGACTTGAAAACAGCATAATTCTCCGTTTGCTCCGCCACGCGTGAGCGATTCGTGCGCAGCATTGCGCAATGGCTCGGACGGGCGGGGATGTTTTGTAGCTTACACATCTACTATTGTAATAAGCGTATATAAAATAAGCGGCGGAACGATGTGCGCGGCTCTGCGGCGCAATACCCTTTGTGTCAGATCGCCGCGGCGCGAATAACGCGCCGCGATATCCCTGTATCGGCAGACTCACCGGATGCATTCCGACATTGCTCCTCAGCGTCGATTTTCGGCACCTACTTTCGACGTTGATTTGAGTGATTCGAACATAACATTCGGAACCGATACAATGCCTTGGTTTTAATATTCTAACACTTTTCGGACGAATGTCAAGCAAAACAAGCTATTGGAAATGCCGATTTTTTTGCGCATAATGTAAAAAAAACTCGAATGTGCTCGGTAATCGTTTGCGCCTGAAAATAGTTATATTTTTCGGCTATAAAAACACAAGTATTTGATGACGTTTGGTGGTAAAGTACTATATGAAGAATTATCGTGTGTAATTGTACCTATGCGAATTTGCGTCGTGGAAGAAAATTCCTCCCATGTGCTTATTTGGTTCAGCGTTACCGTTATTTCGCGGTGATCATACTTCTGCACTCGGAGGAACTTTTCACGGTGAAAAATAATGCGAATATGAAGAAAACAAGGATTATAATACGGCATATTTCAAATGCCATTCCGGCGGGCAAGCTCGCTGTTATAACCGGCGACAGCCTTGACGGAGCGAGCTTTACCTTCCGTCGGCTGCATTCCGACCGGGACTCGGTGCTTGAGGCGATAAAGTCCGGAGCATCCGGCTCCGCACTTTTCGGTACCGACGAAAACGGCGTTACGGTCGAAACGGTAAAGGTCTCTGACGGACATGTCGCTACCGTCATAACGCCGGACGGAGATTTCTCCGGATGGAGCGTTACCGCAGAGCGGGACGGCGAGGTCAGCGTACCTTACCTCTTTAATATTCCGGTCATTTCCTGGCTTCAGAATGATTCGGTCTGCGCGGGCGAGGGTATCCGCATCTTCGGTCAGTGTTTTGCCGCACCGGACCGCTTTACCGAGGTGGGTGTCTGCGAGGACGGCGTTCACGGATACGGGAGAATGCTCTCCGAGGGGCACGGTGTGTCGGTTTTCCTGCGCGACAGCGCGGGCACGGTGCATGAGCTTGCCGTTACGGAGGCTTCCTGCTACGAGATACGGGCAGCCGTCCCGGCGCTTGCCGCAGAGGGCGCGTGCACACTCTATGTCATGAACGAGTCGAGCGGCGCGATTGCAGAGCTCGAGACCGAGGTACATCCCGCAGGCTATTTTGAGTGTGCAAGGAAAAAGGATAAGCTGTTTAATGTAGTCGAGTACGGCGCGGTAGGTATCATTCAGCGATCGTTTGACTATGCTCGCGATATAACCTACGAAAATCTGTCCGACAGTGCTCCCGGCTTTCAGCGCGCGCTTGATGCTGCGGGCGCGAACGGCGGCGGTACGGTATTTGTACCGAACGGACGCTACCACTTCTACGGACCTATCTTTATCCCGCGCGGCGTTCGCCTTGCGGGCGAGGATCCGAACCGCGTATGGCTCGAGCTTCCGCTCGGCATGGGACCGATAGACGGCTGGGGCGATTGGAAGCAGGGCTCCGCGATAAACGTATTTATCGTCGGTGAGGGCGACTTTGAGATAGAGAATCTCAATATCATGAGCGTCTATTCTCCAGTTGTTATCGGAGCGCCGGTCAACGAGGGCTGCCGTGCAAAGCTCGGCGATGACAAGTTCAACCATACTCCCTGCTACGAAAATCTGCTTGATCAGACGAAGGATGCGAACAATGTCATCATCCGCAACTGCCACATCTATCAATCTCCCACATATATAGAGCACCGTAAGGCAGACCGTACCGAGCCGTTCTTTACGAGCGAATACGAGAATGCCCGCAGAGGTGCACAGCCGGTGACAAACTACGGCGCGATAGTCAATGTATGGACCGCGATTGCTATTAAGGGCACAAATATAACGGTAGAGAATAATGTGATAGAGGGCGGCGGAGACTGCCTGTGCATCATGGGCGCGCAGAACTGCCTTATTCGCAACAATATAATGGTCGGCGGAGATATGGCGGGCTGCATGTCCTTCTTCTCAACGTCGTATAATCCCGATAACAGCTGGCGCAGACAGTGCCGAAACATCATTCTCGAGGGTAACGAGTTCAGCATTCAGTCAAAGACCAGCCGCGCTATCTTTTGGATAATGGAGGAGCACGCCAACTACTACATGGCTCACAATGTGATAAAGCCGCTGTACTGGCACTGCGACTCCGAGGGCTTCTGCTTCCATATTTGGAGCAATCACATGCTTGCGCCGACAAAGAGCTTTGACGGGCGCCGGATCACCTTTGACATGGACGGCGTTTACAAGCAGTACGGCAACGCATGGGGACTTATGAAGGATGGAAAATTCATACCCGGCGTGTTCGGACGCGGCTGCATCTACATTACCGGAGGTACCGGTATCGGTACGCGCATTCCGATAGTGTCGAACGACGAGGATTCGGTCACTATGGCATACGAGCCCGACTGCGAGCTTGATGAAACAAGTGTTGTTTGCCTCTCGGATTTCAAAAAGTTTGAGAATACATATATAGTCGAAAACGAGGTCGGAGCGCTCGGCAGAGGTATCTACTATTGGGGCGGCACCTACTCGAATGTCGTGGACGGAAACGAACTCTGCGACAACGGCGGTATACTGATGGAGGATCTTTCCGGCTGCGGCGATACATGGCAGAGCGCCGGCGAGCTGTTCGGTCAAATACTGAACAACCGCGTCTATCGCGGACGCGCGTTCTACTCTAACAGCAGTACGATAGGCGTACTCGGCGGAACTACGCACGACACCTCGGTCTCGGTCATCATTCGCGGCAATGTTGCGGAGGACGATACGACCTATGTGGCGCTGCCTCGCCGTAAGTACGAGGACGGCAGCTTCAGCTATCGCGGAATCGTATTCGAGGATAACCTCAGCCGCAACAGCGAGTACGGCACCGAGCTCGGCAGCGGCGTAAGCGTCGTTATCCGCGGGGCGAAATACGACAACGTAAAGACCGAGATAGCCGATGAGGGTGCGGATCTTACCGTGCTTGACCGCTGAGCTGCGGACGACGCTCGGCAGATATGCTTTTTACGATATCGAGCCGCTGTTCGGCGGCAGAAATATAATCATCAGCGGCGGTGGAGCCGTCGCCGGTATGCGTGGCATGCCGAAAGGAGAACACAATGGAAAAGATTTTCTACATATCCGCGGGCTTTGTCGGCGGAGACGGGAGTAAGGATAGACCCTTCGGCTCCTTTATCGAGGCGAGAGATACTATCCGCACTCTTCGTGCCGCAGGTACTGTCTGTGCGGGCGATGCCGTGACCGTACTCGTTCACGGCGGCGAGTATGACTTTGCCGAGACCTTCGTGCTCGATGAGCGTGATGCCGGGCGCGAGGGCGCACCCATGACGTACAGGGCTTGCGACGGCGAAAAGGTTGTCATAAGCGGAGGCAGAACGCTCAAGACCGAGCGCTTCTATCGCCCGGATGCTGCGGATGTCGCCTGCATTGCAAAGAAGTATCCCGAGGCGGCAGAACGCATCGTCGCATACGACCTGCTCGCCGACGGAATAAAGATAGACGACGGTCTCCAGGTTTACTGGAACGGAAACCGCGCAATACTTGCACGCTATCCCAACACGGCTTACTCCTTCATGGATGAGGTCACGGGTACCGAGGTCGACGCAGAGGGCAATCCGTGCGGCTCGCAGGAGGGCACGGGCAAGGTCAGACAGTGGGATTACGAGTTCACCGATCCCGATAATGTCGTCGAGACCTGGGAGAGCGTAGAGGGTGTCAAGATAGACGGAAACTTCTACATCGACTGGGCATCCACGAGCGGCTATCTCACGGGTCGCGACCCGGAGAAGCACCGCGTGTCCATCCACTGCAACGGCGAGGCGCGCAAGGGCGGAAGATACTACTTCTCCAACATCCTTGACGAGCTCGATATCCCGGGTGAGTACTATGTCGACGCAAAGCGCGGCATCCTCTACTTTTACCCCGAGCAGGATATCACCGAGACCGAGGTCATTGTAACGCAGTGCCCCGAGTTCGTCGTCAAGGTAACATCAGACTATGTCACTCTCGAGGACTTCACCATCGAGACCGCAAAAGACAGCCTCGTCAGGATCGAGGGAACGGGCGACATCGTGCGCGGCTGCACCATCCGCCGCTGCCGTAAGTCGGGAATCCTCTTTGACGGATACAAGGCGCTCTTCTCACACAACGAGATATACAATATCGGCGGCGAGGGTATCGACATGGGCGGCGGCGATCAGGAAAAGATGCTTCCGTCCGAGTCCGAGATATCGGATAATGTTTTCCATGATTTCGGCGAGATCTTCCGCGTATACAACGGCGGAATCTTCTTCCGCGGCAGGGGAATCACCTGCCTGCACAACGAGTTTTACAATGCACCGCACCTTGCAATGTCAATGCTCAGCGGTGACCTTGTAATAGAGTACAATTATATTCACGATGTTTGCTATGAGGCGAACGACGCAGGCGCCGTATATCTCGGTGGCTGGTCGGCAAACGATGTGTGCTTCTGCCACAACCTCATAAAGCATATCGTTAATATATATAAGACAGGTGCACCGAACGGCTTCTATAACGACGACGGCGGTGCAGGAAAGATCGCGAGAGCAAACCTCTTCATTGATATCGACGGCAACGCTTTTGCGATGGGCGGCGGCAGAGACAATATCATTACCGACAATATCATGATAAACACCCGCCTTGCCTACGATGAGCGTCTCTACTACGATCAGTGGGAGATGCACAATGCGATCTATCCGACCGCGGGACTCTGGAATAACCTTATTCTTCATCCCGCATACGGCTCCAAGGAGTGGGCAATCCGCTATCCGAGAACAACATATATCAAGGCGACGAACGTCCGCGACTATCAGAGCCGCTTCGTTCCCTACGCGCTCGGTCATGCGACGGTCCGCAGTAATGTAACCGTTGCAAACTCGCCGGTGCTCCGCCGCAACGATGTTCAGCCGGATACCATCCGCCTTGCGAACTTCCGCGACAATCTGCATTTCTTCTCGATCGACGATATCGGATTTGTCGATTACGAGGGCGGAGACTACCGTCTGCGCCCCGATTCCCGAGTTTTGTATGAACTTCCGGGATTTGATGCTTGCGACTTTACCCTTTGCGGTGTAAGATAATCTGTGTAAGGAACATACCCCCGTCTGCAAGGCAGACAAAACGAAACGATAAGGCAAGGGAGCATATCGCGGCTCCCGAGCCCGAAAATACACAAAAACGAAAGGTATGGCACAAAAATGAAAAAATCAATCAAGCTTGCTTCCTTCATTGCAGCAGCAATGGCGACTGTATGCGCACTTACGGTCGCAACGGGTGCTGCCCGTGAACGCTACAAGTGGGGCGATGTCAACGGTAGCGGCGGAGATGCCGATACTGCGGATATCGTGCGTCTGATGAAGCACATGGCGGGAGCGGATGTTGTTACATTCCATCCCGATCTTAACGGCGATGGTGATGTCAACACTCAGGACCTCGTGCGCCTGATGAAGTATATCGCCGGTTATGAGGTCGAGACCCTTAAATTCGAAACTCTCGGCGAGACCGAGAATCCCGCCGGCGAGGAGTATACACCCGTAACTCCCGTGCCTGCGGCAGAGGATATCTCCGATAAGTTCGATATAAGCGAGGGACTTGTTCTTGTCAATGCAAAGAGAAAGTCCGACTACACCATCGTATGTCAGGGCGCCGCTAACCAGGTAAGCGGAACCACCATCCGCGACTTTGCTCAGGCGACCCACGAGTACGAGGCTGCGGTCGCACTTCAGGATACAATTAAGGACATGACCGGCTGCGGCATAAGGCTGGTCAACGATCTGAAGAATCCTGCCAAGAACCCGAGCACCGATGATAAGGTAATCGTAATCGGTTCTACCTCCCGTGACGAGCTTTACGGCATAGACTATACTCAGTATGTCGGTGACAGCTTCTCGGTCAAGGCATACGGAAATAACATCGTTCTTTCCGCCGCACTCAACCCGAGAACCGATGAGAATCCCTATCAGGATTACGATACCGCTGACGGTATTTGGAATGCTGTTTACTACTTCGTAAAGGAATACCTCCATTACGATCCCGCTGTGACTATGACAACGCCTAAGGCGACAAAGGGCATCAGCGTCAGCATAAACGACTATATGTATACCGACGAGACCAAGGTTCCCGCACTCAAGGAGACCTCAAACAAGGACGGCTTCGACGTTTCCGAGTACGGTAATATCGGATATAACGACCTGACACGTCATAATGCATATACCGAAAAGAGCTCTCCGACATGCTACACGAAGATATTGAAGACCAAGGCTAGTTACAATACGATATTTAAGAAGGCTAAGAATAGGGGTCAGCTGATCTTCAACTCCATCGAGTCCTGTTACTTCTGCGATTGCACGGACTGCAAGAAGGCGGCAGAGGAAGAGGGCACCGAGATGGGCGCATTCTACAAGCTCGTTCGTAAGATCGCATCAGATCTCGGCGATACAAAGCTGCGTATCCTCGCTGCAAACCACACCTATAATCCTCCCAAGACCTCGCTCGGAGACAATGTTGAGGTTCTTATCTATAACCCCAAGCTCTGCTCGGCACATTCTCTCGGCGACGCTAAGTGCCCGGTAAACTCAGAGTTTACAAAGGTCGTTGAGTCTTGGAAGTCGGTATGCGGAATGATCAGTGTTCTCGACTTCACCTCAGACTACTACTACTTCCCGATCACCTTCCCGAACCTCTATACTATGAGGGAGAACCTCGCATGGTACAAGGCTAACGGCTTCTACGGTGTTTATCTCCAGATAGACACGACTCAGGCTTGCCTCGAGTTTGCAGACCTCCGTCTCTACCTCGCAAGAGTACTGCTTGAGAATCCGTCTATGAGTGCAGAGGAGTACAGCGAGCATATCAACTCCGGTCTTGCTTACTACTACGGCGCAGAGAATGCCGAGGCGCTCCGCCAGTACATTGATCTCGCAGATGAGCTTGCTCATGACGGCTACTACTGCTTCAATATCTATTCCGAGCCGAACGACGTTCTCCCGATGGAGGAAGTTGTCGACGGCGTTGTAAGCTACGATACCGTATTCCCGAAGAAGGCATATGCGCTCTGGGAGTCCGTACATCCTTACAATGAGACACTTGCACGCAATGAATCTTACCTCGCGCGCATGCTCTCCTCCCGTTATCAGTCCTCGCCTGTTTCGCATGCAAAGACTCAGTATCAGGAGTGGATGATGTCTGTTGTCGAGATGCGTGACAGATCGTGGGTACTTAACCGTATTCTCGGTTCCAATAAGTAATTTGTAATTTTAATATCGGCGTCACTTTTCGGATGCCGATCAGCGGTATTCTGACCGCGGGATGCCTTTCTCGACCGACAGATGCCGGAATGCAGGCTGTGATTGATAGACTGTCGGACTGCGGGCAGAGCATAACTCTGCCCGTGCAGTCCCGATGCGCTCGATTCTTTCGCAGAAAACGGAATTTGTAACATATAGGTAATTGAAATGAGGCAGATAAAATATCTCCGAAGAGCGGCGACGGCGCTGCTCGGCGCGACCATGCTTTTTACATCACTGCCGATACTCGCACTCGAGGACATCGGAGAGTGGGATTTACCCGGAGAGAAGATAATATACGTATCTCCGAACGGATCCGACGATGGCGACGGAAGTGAGGCAAAGCCCTATCGTACGCTCGGTGCGGCAGACAAGGCGGTCGGAGACATTATATCCGGCGGCGCGCATGTGTCCGATATTACCGTATATCTCGGCGGCGGAGTATATCAGCCCGAGAGTACGATAGAGCTTACAAACGGCGGCAATGCCGAGACCGAGGTGGCCTATCGTGCGAAGGACGGCGAGCAGCCGATCATCTGCGGAGGAACAACGCTCTCCGCCGACAAGTTCTATAAGCCGGAGCCCGAGGCTGTGGCAAGAATAAAGAACGAGACGGCAAGAGGGGCGGTCGTTGCATACGATCTTCGCGCAGACGGTATAGACCCGTCGAAAGTAAAACGGCTTTACTGCGGCGGCGAGAGCTGCACTGTTGCGAGATATCCGAATATCTGGGACAGCGATAATCCTCCGCTCATTATCAGCGGAGCCGAGTCGGTGAGCGAGTCTCCCGTTTCCTTTACAATGGCTGCGGATGAGATCGTTTCTACATGGAGCTCGACTGCGGGGATCAAGCTCGGCGGTCACTTCCAGATCGACTGGATCCAAACGAATGCACGACTTGACGGTTATGATGCCGACTCCGGCAGGATCACCGTTACCATTCCGAGCGGAAATAAGGAATACCGCGACGGCGGAAGATATTTCTTTACCAATGTATTTGACGAGATAGACGTACCCGGCGAGTATTATATGGATGATACCGGAATACTTTATTACTATCCGATTGCCGAGCTTTCCGAGCGCGAGCTGATGGTCACGGGCAGACTCGGTACCGTTATCAGCGTGAGCGGAGACGGAATAACTCTTGACGGACTTTACGTATACGGCGCGACCAAGAAGGTCATCAGTGTCAAGGCATCCGATTGCAGGATCGAAAATTCGCGCATCGGCTGCTCTGAGGCTGACGGCATCGAAACGGACGGCTATCGAAATGTCGTATACAATAATGAAGTCTCGGCTATCGGTAAGACCGGAATACGTATGCTCGGCGGTGATCGCTCGCTTCTCATACCGTCCGACTCGACTGTCGAGAATAATATTATTCACGATTTCGGAGAAGTCGTCACGGTATACGAGGGCGCGTGCAAGTTCGACGGCATAGGATTTACGCTGACGCACAACGAGATATATAATTCGCCTCATTACGCCATATCGGGTAATGCGCGCGACCTTAATATCGAGTATAACTATATCCATAATGTTTGTCGCGAGGGCGGTGACTGCGGCGCTGTGTATATCGCATGGTGGAGCAATCAGAATATCGTCTATCAAAACAACTACATGAGGGATATATATAACGAATACGGCTTTGCCGCGCCTGCGGGCTTTTATGCCGACGACGGCGGCAGCGGTAAGGTATGCCGCTCCAATCTCTTCTACAACATAAGCGGGCTCTCGATACTTATCGGCGGCGGTAAGGACAATATCGTGACCGATAATGTAATACTCAAGGGACCCGACTCTCTTACGCATTCCTTCCAGTATGACGGAAGAACCTACTACGACGATTGGTGCGCGTACTTTGTTACACTTATCAACGGTATTCCGCCTACACGTGATATTCTCTGGGATAACATATTCTCCGAGCCGGCATTCGGCACCGAGGAATGGGCATATCATTATCCGCGTACGCACTTCTATAAGACGACTACGGTTCAGGACCGCAACGACCGCTTTGTTTCGTATGCTACCGCTTGCACGGTAGTGCGCAATAATGTGATGACGCCGGGCACCAACACCATAGTCTGTCCGCTCAATGTTGAGAAATTTGCCGTAATGCGCGAGAATATCAGCTTTAACTCGATAGAAGAGCTCGGGTTCGTTGACCCCGCAAACGGCGACTTTACCGTATCTGAGGATTCTATCATATATCAGGCTATTCCGGGCTTCAAGGCGTATGACTTCTCACAATTCGGACGCTATGAGGTCGCCGCTGCCGATGCTGACTGATCGGTATGCCTGAGGCTTGATTTCGATCATCGTCAAATTCCAATATGTTTTGATCTGATAAATATCGCGGGGATGCGCGGTTTTTCGGCAGGATTTGCCGGAGCGGCGGAACTCCGTATAAAAATGAAACACCCGGCACATTGTGTCCTGTCGGCTGTTTTCTATCGGAACGGGCACACGGTTTACACGGCAATTGATCGGAGATATAATGAAAATCAAAAATGTATTATGTCTGGTACTTTCGGCACTGACTGCCGTTTCCGTATTTTCCTTTGCGGCTTCGGCTGCCGATAACGGGGCAGCCGACGGTGAGGAGCTTATATATTATGTTTCGCCGAGCGGCTCGGATGATGCCGCCGGAACGGAGCAGGCGCCGTTTGCCACCCTTGAAAAGGCTCGTGATACTATCCGAGCATCAAGGGCGGATGGACAGCATGCGACGGTAATACTTCGCGGAGGCTCATATGCCAGATCTGAAACCTTTCGGCTTTCGGCTGAGGACGGAGATGTTACCTACCGTGCATATGATGGTGAAACACCGATAATCAGCGGTCTTGAGCTGCTTGACCCCTCGCGCTTTACCGCTCCCCGCGACGGCGATCCGCTTGTCGCGCGCATCAAGAGCGAGGAGGCAAGGGGCGCAGTCCTGACCTACGATCTTTCCGATGTTAGAGCCGACTATATCGGCCAGGCGTTTTTCTTCGGAACCGAGCGCGGTCTTAAGGCGAGATACCCTAACAGCGGATATATTCTCGGCATGCGGGGCAGCGCAAACGACGATGCCCCGAACGGCAAGACCTATTACGATACCGAAAATATCGTTTCCACGTGGGATCCGGATTCGGTAGTAGGGGTAGAAGTTTTGGGTAACTTCGAGATCGATTGGTCAACCTCTGAGGGAACCATCGCTTCGTATGACCGTGAGAAGAATATTGTAACGCTTAACACAGGCTCGTGGCCCAAGATTCCGGGACGATACTATTACAATCATGTTCTCGAGGAGCTTGACGCTGTCGGAGAGTATTATGCCGATTCCGACAGCAAGACGCTCTACTTCTATGCCCCCGACGGATACACGGAAATGAATATGGGCTTTGTTCTGTGCTCGGACAGCATTGTTATCTCGGAAGCGGACGGTGTCGAATTCGACGGCATCATCCTTGAGGGCTCGGGAAGCTGCGCACTGCGTATTGCCGCGTCGGATAATATCGTAAAGAACTGCATTGTGCGGTTCTCCGAGGCAGGCATTAAGGTCGACGGCTACCGCAATGTCATAGATAACAACGATATATATCATATCGGCGCCACGGGAATAAATGTCGGCGGCGGAGACGAGCTCCTGCTTATTCCTTCGGATTCAAGGATTACGAATAACCTTATCCACGACTTCGGAGAGACAAAGCGTGTATATAACGGGGCACTCAACACAACCGGCATCGGTTTTTATATAGCTCATAACGAGATGCATACCGGACCGCACTGTGCATTGACCGACGCCGCCAAGGATATGATATTCGAGTACAATTATATCCACGATGTCTGCTATGAATCGGGAGATGCGGGAGCAATCTATCTCGGAGGCTTCAGCTGTAACGGCGGTGTATTTCGCTATAATATTATAAAAGATATACACAACTACATGAGTACCTATTACAGACCGAACGGCTTCTATTGCGATGACGGCGGCTCCGGTAAGGTGTTCACATCGAATCTTATTATGTTTATCGACGGTGACGGCATCGCGATGGGCGGAGGCAGAGATAATACGATAACGAATAATATAGTTATTGATGCCGGCTTTGCCTACGATCAACGCGGATATTACCCGGGAACCGGTGCGAACGCAGGTATAATGCAGGTGAGTGCGTATCCCGATGGCAACTGGAAGAGCCTTGTCCCGTGGCACAGTCCCGAGTGGGGATATGTTAACCATACTCCCGCATACGGAACAAAGACATGGGCGTACAGAAACGCGTGGGTCATGTTGATGAAGACCTCGAATGTAATGGATATAAACGATAACTTTGTTCCTCAGGCATTCGGAACGCTCAAGGTTAATAACAATATCCTTGCTACGGTAAGCAATGAGGATGTTATCGGCCGCCCGGATGTGATAAGCTACGGCGACCGCAGATACAATTTTCAAAACAATCCCGTCAGACTCGGCTCGTTCCGTGAAAATATCACAACGAGTCTCAGTTATCTGAAGAGCGATGTTTTCGTCGATTACGACGGAGGAAATTACAGCGTACGCGAGGATTCGAATCTCTACGAGCAGATCCCTTCCTTTAGGGCGTGGGATACAACGCTTGTCGGACGGCTTGTCTCCGACTGAGCGAGCTCCGATAAGGCAAGAGGCGCTCCGGCGCTGCCGGACCGTCGGATATTGATTTCGCAATTTTTTCGGCATCGGCTGCTGCAGTCGGGCACAAAGCCCGTCTGCACGGTCGACAAATAACGGCATGTAATGCCACTGGTGTATACTAAATGAAAAATAACAAAAGCAAATTCAGCAGAACAATTTCAGCAGCAATGGCGGCTGTGACCGTTGCCGCTTCGCTGACGGGTATCTCGAGCTTTGCTCTTACTCCCGGTGATATAAACAATGACGGGACGGTAGACGTTAGGGACGTTGTGCGCCTGATGAAGATCATTGCGGGCATCAATGCGGAGTATGATCACGCAACGTGCGACACTAACGGTGATGGCGCGGTAGACTCGAGAGATATCGTTCGCCTGATGAAGTTTATCTCCGGTCAGGATGTAGAGCTCTTCCCGCTCGCTAATACCGCTGTATTTTATGTAAAGGCCGGCGCGACGGACGGAGACGGAACGGCGGCAATGCCCTACGGGACTATTGCAGAGGCACAGCATGCGATCGAACAGGCGTGCGAAAAGGGAGATATTCCCGAGGACTATGATATTAATCTTATCTTCCTCGGCGGTGATTACTATCAGACCTCCACGCTCGTCCTCTCCTCGGAGAAGCTCGTCGGCAGAGCCGTGCGCTATGTCGCTGCTGCCGGAACGAAGGTAAGAATTATCGGCGGCGCGGTGCTTGACAACTCCAAGCTCGGCGGTGCTGACGACCTTGCAAAGGAAGCCATTAAGGATGCCGCAGCCAAAGCAGCTGTCGTTACCTACGATCTTGCGGCAGAGGGCTATGATTATACAAATGACGCCTTCGCGATATACGAGGACGGCGCTCGCGGTATCGAGGCGAGATACCCCAATAAGTTTGCGAGTTGCGGACTTATGGTCAACTTCAAAGATACAGGAAGCTCCGGCGGTTTGTATTATTTCGCGGATAAGGACGGTATTGTCTCGTCGTGGAAAAACGCAGAGGGCGTAAAGGTCGAGGGCGGCTTTCAGATCGACTGGTCTACCGACCACGGCGTTATTCAAAAGGTAGAGAGCGGCAGGGTTTACATGACCGCCACCAACCCCCCGGGCGAAAACGGAACCTATTATTTCTCCGACGTTCTCGACGAGATGGACGTTCCCGGTGAGTATCACATAGATAAGTCTACCGGTATCCTCTATCTCTATCCGACCTCCGACGCCGCGACTACGCGCATACTCGTGCCGATATGCAGGGATGCGCTTATCAAGATCTCCGGCGACGGCATCACTCTTGACGGTATCACCGTAGAGGGCGGTCTCGGCAACGGTATCGAGATCGAGGGCAATAACTGTGCTGTCCGCAACTGTACGGTACGCTGCTTCCGCGGTGCCGGCATCAACGGAAAGGGCAATAACCTTGTTGTGTATAACAATGAGGTCACGCAGCTCGGCAAGACAGGTATATGCCTCGGCGGCGGCGACATCGCGACCATGCAGCACTCCGGCAATATCATAGACAATAACTCGGTCCATGATTATGCGCTTGTCGATACAGTGTATAATGCAGGTATCGGTGCGGACGGCTACGGATGTACCGTAACGCATAACGAGATATACAATGCGCCGCATAATGCCATCAATTATACCGCTTCGGCCATGGTCATGGAGTACAACTACATCCATGATGTGTGCCAAAATGCGAATGATGCAGGCGCGATATACGACGGCGGGTGGGGTTCGACCACAATATTCCGCAACAATATTGTCAAGGATGTTAAGAACATCTACAAGGCTGAGGTTATGGGCAGAGTTCAGAGTCTCGGTTCACCGAACGGCTATTACAGTGATGATGGCGGTTCGCAGAAAACCGTTGATTCGAATTTGTTTATCAATATCAGCGGCAATGCGCTTGCCTTCGGCGGCGGCAGAGATAATACTTTGACTAACAATATCATCGTAGACGGCAGTATCGGATACGACGATCGTGTATATTACAAGGTAAAGAATCAGGCCAATGCCGGATGGGCAACCACGCAGACGCAGTTCCCGGGAGGACCGCTGTGGAAAGATCTTCTCTCTAAAGAGGCTTACGGCAGCGAGGAGTGGGCTATGATCTATCCGCTCACTGCTGTTATCGAGAGCTCAAACGTCGTCGACTATCAGTCGAGATATATCGGAAAGAGCTTCGGCGGCGCAAACCTCCGTCAGAACGTACTCTACCCATCTACGAGATCTTTTGACATTCAGCCGAACGCGAAACGGCTGGTCGATATAAGAGACAACTACACCACATCGAGACTGTCCGATCTCGGATTTGTCGATTTCGATAACGGTGATTACAGAATCAAGAGCGATGCACCTATCTATATGGCACTGCCCGGGCTTGTTCCCTGCGATGCGGCAAATGTCGGCAGACGGTAAGGAGGCAGTAAAATGAGAAAGCACAGAATAGCTTCGCTTCTTCTCGGAGCGATAATAACCATAGGCTCTGTCTCCGTATTTTCCGGCAGCGTTGCCGGTGCGACTACGGTCGGTGATATGTCCGGCTTTCAGCTCGTATCGAACGGGTCGGTAAAATACTCGATCTCAACCGCCCTGGCCACGGCAGAGGACGGTCCGACTAAGGATTATGAGGCTGCGATAGCGCTTCAGGATACAATGTCCAACATGTGCGGCGGCGCAAGTGTAACGCTGACGTACAAGTATATGTCCTCTCGAAAAAAAGAGATAATCGTAGGCAGTAACAGTGATCAGGAAAAGCGCGGTAAAATTACCGTCGACCGTTCCGAGCTGCAGGACGACGGCTTCATTATCACAGTGTCCGACGAGCGTATCATTATTACCGGCAAGACCGGCGAGGGTACGTGGAACGGCGTGGAGTACTTTATAAAGAACTATCTCGGCTATGATGTATGGAACGATTCCGTCATGCCGACCGACGTTAAGAATATCGGAGTACCTAAGAATATAAATGTTATTGAAAAGGGAACCGATAAGACAAAAACGCCTCTGGTAACGATAGATGAGAGCGGTACCTTCGCCGAGCATCGGTACGGCGATATCGACTATGATTCGATGTTCTCACACAATGCATATGATACCATGAGAAATCAGATGTATTGCTACTCCAAGGAGGAGAACATAAAGAGTATCATCTCGAGACGTGTCCCGAGGGGTAAGATAATATACAACACTCTCCTTGATGTCTGCAATTGCGATGCATGTCAGGCAGCCGCACGCGAGGAGGGAACCGAGATGGGCGCTTACTTCCGCCTGATCCGTCGCGCGGCTCAGGAGAATCCCGACAAACGCATTACGATTCTTGCGATGAACAGGACCTTCAAGGCGCCGGTGTCGAGTCTCGGCTCGAATGTCGATGTTATCATCTGCGACCGTAAGCTCTGCTCGGCGCATTCGATAGGCGACAGCTCGTGCCCCGTCAACCGCGCGTTCGCTGAGAATCTTGCCGCATGGAAGAAGCTGTGCGGCAGCGTATCGGTCGTAGATTTCACCTCCGATTATTTCTACTTCCCGAGTACCTTCCCGAACCTCTTCGTTATGCGCGAAAATGCCGCATACTATAAGGCTCAGGGGGTAAAGAACGTCTATATGCAGTTTGATACCAAGATGGCCGACCTCGAGTTCGTCGATCTGCGCTGCTACCTTGCGGACGCATTGCTGAAGGATCCCGGAATGAGCGAGAGCCGCTATTCCGACATCATGAATAAGGCGATCGCTTATTACTACGGTGCGGAGAATGCGGATTCTATCCGCGCATATATCGACCTCTCGACCGAGGCGTCAAAGGCGAGCGGATGCTTTGATATCTACTCGCGCCCCGAAAAGGTCATTCCCGCCAAGACCGGAGTCGGAAACGGCATCGACGCATACGACTTGACCTTTGCAAAGGCGGCGTATAAGCTCTGGAATGATATCCTGCCTTATCCGTCGACTGCAGTTTGCGCGCGCAGCAGATATTCACTCGCAATATCGAGCCAGTATATGTCAAGCGCGGAGAATCATGCAAAGATGCAGTTCTACACATATGTTTCTCAGATAGCTGATCCCGCAGACCGCACCGCGGTTGCACGTGCGGTGATGGGCAAATAAACCGTTTATCCGTGCGTAGGGCTGACGGATGACACCTTGTTGCTGCTGCATTGCTCCCCGAGGCCGAGGTAGTATTGCCGCGACACCGCTGCACCTATGCTGCGATTACGGCATTTGAATGCCGGCGCAATAAGAGTGCGGACTGCCGCGGCGGTACGTGAAAGGAATTGGTATGAATAAAAAAAGCAAATACGGAAAAATGAGCAGGCTGCTGTCCGCTGTAATGGCGGCGGTAACGCTCTCCTCAGGCTTTACTGCTCTTTCGGTATCGGCGGACGACAGAGCGGTCGGAGTCGTGCTCTATGTCAGTCCGAGCGGAGACGACTCCGCAGCAGGAACTCTCGGCGCCCCTCTGCGTACTCTCGAGGGAGCTCGTGACGCGGTCAGAGAGCTGCGAAGGGACGGCGATCCCGAGGGCGGCATTACGGTGTACCTGCGTGAGGGCGTGTATTATCAGCCTCAGACGCTTGAGCTTACCGAGGAGGACAGTGCAACCGAGACCTGCCCGATAACATATGCGGCATACAACGGCGAGAGCGTTACTGTCACCGGCGGATATTCGCTCGATCCGTCTAAGTTTACCGAGACGGGCGACAACGTGAAGGCGCGCCTTGTCGATAAAAAGGCAAAGGAAAAGGTACTTGCATACGACCTCAAGGCGGAGGGCTTGGATTATTCCTATATCGCCACTAATCTCACCGGCGGAACGAGGATAGACAGCCGTCTCTACTACGACGGATTGCGCGGCTGGACCGGCAGATATCCGAACGACGACCGTGCGGCATATGCATATGTCCAGTTCGGCGAGGATTTTACCGGCGATAGCTTTATTGATCCTACCGGAAGAGTCGCCGAGTGGTCGAAGGACTCTATTGCCGGGGCACGGATGTACGGCAACTTCAACATCGACTATGAGACCTCGAACGGAAGGGTCACCGGATATGATCCGGAGACGAACCGTATCACCTTCTCCTCAGAGACCGCGACAAAAAGCAACGGAAGATTTTTCTATTATAATGTTATCGAGGAGATCGACTCCGTCGGCGAATATTATATAGACGAAGATACCGGCATGCTGTATTTCTACGCACCGGATAACTACCGCGACATAGACATCCGCTTTGCGGTCTGCCGCAACAGTGTTATCAATGCGAGGGTTGATTACTATACCTTTGACGGGCTTACCATTGAGTGCGGCGTTGACAACAACATGCTGCTCGAGGGCAACGGCAATACCGTACAGAACTGCCTTATCCGTGACTGTACCGATGCCGGCATTAGATTTGCCGGCTCCGGAACGACGATATTCAATAACGAGCTCTACCATATCGGAGGAACTGCCGTGGCGGGCAGAATGCCGAATACCGTCTATATGACGCATTCGGGCACGCTTATCGACAATAACCTCATCCATGATTATGCGGAGATCTACCGTACCTATAATGCCGGTATCGGCATCGGTGAGGTCACTCCCGGATATGACGGCGGATACGGAATGACCGTAACCCATAACGAGATCTATAACGGTCCGCATCTTGCTCTGAGCTATCTCTGCCGCGACGCGCTGTTTGAGTATAATTATATTCACAATGTCTGCTATGAGGCGGGTGATGCCGGTGCGGTCTATGACGGAACATGGCTTTCTAACGGAATGGTATTCCGCAACAATGTCATTAAGGATATCAATAACAAGTTCAACCAATATATGTGTCCTCGCGGATATTATTGCGATGATTCCGGCGGAGGAAAATCGGTATATTCAAATATTATCGTCAATGTCGACAGCGCCGGAATAGTGACGTGCGGTCAGGATAATGATATCCGTGACAATATACTGATCTATACCGGAAATAAAGACAAAAAAATGAGTATTTATACCGATTCGCGTTCATACTACAAGCTTCCGAAAAACGATACCTCCGGTTGGGCAACGAGTGCAATCTTCAATGTTTCGGGTCTGAACGGACTCTGGGCATGGCTCATGCATCCGGAATGGAATCCCGCATACGGTACCGAGCAGTGGGCTTACCGCTATCCGTGGACGATGCTGCTCAAGACGACGAATGTTTATGACCGAGAAGATAGATTTGTCTCCTATGCTTACGGCGATTCCAAGGTAAGACAAAACATGATCTATCCGTCGTCCCATAATATCTTTACTACCCCCGAATCCCGCGCGCTGATATATTTCAGAGACAATTATTTCTTTGATAATTATTCCGAATTCGGCTTTGCGGATGCAAACGGCGGCGATTATACCGTTGCGGATAATGCTCCCATCTTTGAGCTCTATCCCGGTTTTAAACCGTGCGATTTTGCAAATGTCGGCAGACGAGAGGTCGCAGCCGACAGCTGATACTGCGTTTTCATGTGTTTCCTTGGGCAGTGCCGTATCCGCATTGGCTTCAGATCATACCTGCTGTCCTATGCGGATGCACGGCGGCTTGCCGGGAGTGTAATTTCGCCTTGCGCATCATGCCGAATGCGATCGGCTGCACGATCTGCACGAATCGGTCGGCGCTATGATGACGGCGGGACGGCATTCTCTTCGTCGATCTCGCGACGCGTAAAAACGGTTTGACAGATATGTAAAAAAACGGCTTGGAAAACGGAAAAATAAATTCTTGAAAGGCAATTTGTCATGAGAAAAAGAAAGTTTGAATTAAAGCGCACCGCAGCTGCTTTTCTTGCGGTAGTTACGATGGCGCTTACCGCTACGACTGTACCGTCTGCCGCTGCGGATGCCAAGGGCGTCGAGCTCTATGTCAGTCCGAGCGGTGACGACTCTGCAGAGGGAACCGTCTCTGCGCCGCTCCGTACGCTCGAGGGTGCGCGCAACGCCGTAAGAAAGCTGCGTGAGGGCGGCGGTCTCGATGGAGGCATTACCGTATATCTGCGCGAGGGTGTGTATTATCAGCCGCAGACGTTCGAGTTTACCTCGGCCGACAGCGGAAGCGAGGACTGCCCCATCACATATGCTTCATATAACGGCGAGAGCGTGACGATTACCGGCGGTGTTACACTCGATCCGGATAAGTTCACCGCGCCGAGCGACGAGATAAAGGGGCGTCTGCAGAGCGATGACGCAAAGGCAAATGTTGTAGCTTACGATCTCGGCGCAGACGGTGTTGACACCTCGGCTATCAGAACGACGCTCGGCGGATCGGTCCGCATCGACTCCAGACTCTTTGTCGACGGCGAGCGTGCGTGGCCGGGCAGATTCCCGAACTATGTTGTCCGCGATGCGAGCTACAAATATTTTGACACTCCTTCAGGAAGAACCTTTGTCGATATCGACAACCGCGTTAAGAATTGGAAGTCTGTCGAAGGCGCTATGATGTACGGCATGTTCGGTACCGATTGGGTCGATTCCTACGCATACGTTACCGGATACAATGCATCGACAAATACCGTTACCATTTCAGGCAGCGAGAATCCGTCAAAGAGCGGAAGATATTTCTTTTATAATGTTCTTGAGGAGGTAGATACCGTCGGCGAGTACTATCTCGACAACGAGACGGGTATACTCTATCTCTACGCTCCCGAGAACTATAAGAGCGTTCCGATCCGCTTTGCTGTCTGCCGCAACTATGTTATGACAGCACAGGTAGATTATTATACCTTCGACGGTATTACGATCGAATGCGGCGTTGATTCGCTTATTTCACTTAACGGAAATCATAATACTTTCAAGAATTGCATTATCCGCAACTGCTCGGAGTCCGGTCTTGACTTTGTCGGTGACGGAAATGTCTTTTACAACAACGAGCTGAGCTACATCGGCGGCGGCGGAATCTCCGGTGAGATGAGCAATACCGCAGAGATGATACATTCTCAGACGGTCATTGACAATAACCTTATCCATGACTATGCAGAGCTTCACCGCGTGTATAATGCGGCTATCGGCATCGGTCAGGTAAAGCCCGGACATGACGGCGGCTTCGGTGTTACCGTATCTCACAACGAGATCTATAACGGTCCGCACCTTGCGCTGAGCTATCTCTGCCGCGACGCGCTGTTCGAGTATAACTATATTCACGATGTCTGCTACGAGGCGGGCGACGCGGGCGCGGTCTACGACGGAACATGGATCTCCAACGGCATGGTATTCCGCAATAATATCATCAAGGATATTCATTCCTCCTATTCGCGTGATTCGAGGATCGAGTCCTTCCTTAACCCGCTCGGCTACTACTGCGATGACTCCGGCGCCGGCAAGCATGTATATTCCAATCTGTTTATCAATATAGACGGTGCGGCTATCGCGACAAGCGGTCAGGATAACAATATCCATGACAATATAATCATCAGCGCAAATAAGAATGCCGGCGGTTCTGCGTCTATCTCCGCAGACTCCAGAAACTATTATAAGTTCCCGAACGACAGCATAAACGGCCGGGAAAATATCACCGTATACAATCCTGCAAGTCCGAACGGTCTTTGGGTATGGTTCTACAATACCGCCTTTAACCCGTCCTTCGGCACCGAAAAGTGGGCGTTCAGCTATCCGTGGACTATGCTCGTAAAGACGACAAACGTATACGATATACACGATCTGTTCGTTCCTTACGCATACGGAGACTCCAAGGTAAGACAGAATGCGCTCTATCCCTCGACTGCAGGTATCGGTGCAACAAAGGAATTTTCGAACCACGTCGAGACGAGAGATAATGTGGCATTCGGTGTTATCTCCGATTTCGGCTTTGCGGATTACGAGGGCGGCAATTACGCCGTTTCGGACGATGCCAATATTTATACCGCGCTTCCGGGCTTCAAGCCCTGTGATGCTGCGAATGTCGGCAGACGCGCGGCAGGCTGAACAGCGCTGCATTATCCGGATCGTTAAGAGAGTCGGCTGCCGTGCGGCGACGGTTGCCGCACGGCTGTCTCGCTCTATGTGTATACGGCATAATCTGTATCTACGCGCAGCGGCAGAGCCGGCAGCGGCTGAGCCGTTTCCGCATGCCTCGGGCGCTTTGCGGATGTAACCGGATTGTGTGCAAATTATCCGTTTAATATAATGTCGGCATAATGTAATTTTTCGTTTTTTGTTCAGACCTTGGTCCAAAACGGCAAAAAACACAAAAATTTTTTGAAGAAATTTTGCGTAACCTATTGCAAAAAACACAAAAAAATTGCATAATATATATGGGCTTGTTTACTGTGTCATTCGGAGCATGTCTCTCGGGCTCATTCGTACATAATACTTTTCTAAAAGGAGAAGATCACCATGAAGAAATTTGTTCTGTTTGCCATGGCGGCAGCTCTCTGTCTCTCCATGCTTATCGTACCGGTAAGTGCGGGAGCAAACCGCGATGCCGCTCTGAAGTGGACACCTGTGATCGACGGTAAGATCGACGAGGCGTACCTTCAGTCCATCTCGATAGATCACGAGTTTCCGTCTGTAAGAAGCAGCGAAAATTACTGGGGCAGCGGTAAGTTTGCATTTACCGATGCCGCAGAGGGCGTTGTAGGCTATAACACCGCATACGGTTGGGATGCCGCAGCAACCTCCTACATCCTCTGGGATGACACAAGCGTCTATGTCGCAGTTCGCGTTACCGATGACGATGTTACCGGTGTTTCCGATGCGAAGTACGCAGAGGCGGTTGCCGACCTCGGCGACTACGGCCTTTGGCTCACCGACCAGATCACCTGCTACCTTACCTATAAGGGCATGACCTCCACCATCCGTGTAGAGGCTCTCGGCAGATACGGCGCAGAGTGGGATGGCGACGGCTACGAAGGATGGGTAGATTGGGCTCGTTGGCACAGCCAGGATCCTAACCGCGAGGACGGTCTCTATGCAGTTTCCTATACAAGCTACGGCTATATCGTAGAGATGAAGCTCCCGCTTAACGCGAGTGTTGCTCCCAAGCTCCTCAAGGACGGCGGTAAGTTTGACTACGGTCTTTCTATCTGCGATATCCCGCTCAACTTTGAGTACGGTCTCCATCAGGGCAAGCTTGCAGAGGGCATTGAGGAATACAGCTTCAACGTGAATGATTTTATGATGATGAATGATGTCGGAACCTACGGCGGAGGCAAGTATAAGATCAAGCTATCCGAGCAGACTCCCGATACCTCTAAGTTTATAACTCCGGATGGCGCAGGCACAAATGAATCTACCGGAACCAAGCCTGCAGGCGCAAGCACCGCTGCCGGCGGAGCAGGCGCCGCTGCCGGCGGAGCTGCAGCTACCGGCGATACGGGAATAATCGTTGCCGCTGCTACACTTCTCGCTGCAGGCGCATTCATTGCGATCAAGAAGCACAGATAATTTTCGCCTTAATAAAATGCGATGCGGAGTGAGCAAATCTTGCGCGAGCCGCAGATCTCTCTCACGCACGGGCGAATGCCCGGAACTCAGATAACATAATATGATATTAAGCACGGTCGGGCTCGACGCATTCGGCTCGACCGGGGCTTGAGGTATGCATACGGCATGCCGGGCCCGCGCTTAAAATACACAAAGGAGCAAAGAAAATGAAAAAGACAATCAGTGTGATTATGGCTGCTGCAATGCTGGCTTCATCGGCAGTTGCATTCAGCTCTTTCGCAGATGGCGCAGAGGGTACCGGCGGAGAGGAGAAGACCTACTCCGATTACGTGCTTAACTGCGGCGATGAAAAGCCTGTTATCGACGGCGAGATCGATGATGGATATTATCAGTCTTACCGTATCAAGCACGAGTTTAATCGTACTTATACCAAGGAAGAAAGAAAGCTCTGGCCGAGCGGAAGATATGAGGGCAGCACCTTTGAGGAAACGGCAAAGCTCGTAGAGGATTATTTCAACGGTACGCCCGCAGAGGCTACCTCTTACTTCCTTTGGTCCGGCAACTATCTGTATGTTGCTATCGAGGTCAAGGACAGCTCTATCGGAATGATTACCGATGAAAAGTATGAGATGGCTCTTGCTAAGGGTATCGAAGATGCCGGACTTTGGCTCATTGATGATGTAATGCCTTACTTCACATGGCCCGGTGATGGTATGAACTCTACCTTTAGGGCTATTGTCGATGCAGGCGCACATTGCGGCTATGTTGACGGTGATGTTTGGGTAGGCTGGAACAGATGGAGCCGTGATGAGAAGGGCGCAGCAAAGACCAACGGTCACTACGCTAACGAGGAGGACGGACTTTGGGCTGTTCATATTACCGATGAGGGTTATAATGTAGAGATGGCATTCCCGGTCGATCCCTCTATCGTTAATACCATTTTCTGTGACTATGACGATAACAATAATAATCCTATAGGTATGCTCAAGTATAGCCTTTCGCTCTGCGATGTACCTGAGGACTTCAAGTATGGACTTGATCAGGGCGAGCTTGCTAACGGCAAGGAAGTCGAAGGCTTCCAGTCTAATGACTTTATCGTCCTCAATGATTTCGGTGAATGGAACGCTCCGAAGAACATAATTAAGTTCTCTACCGAGCAGATAAAGGCTGAGGATCCGGTTATCATCGGTGACGTAAACAACGACGGTTCTGTTGACACAGCCGATCTTGTTCGTCTTATGAAGTATATCGCAGCAGACGGCGAGGGCATCGAGGCTATCAATACCGATATCAACGGCGACGGCGAGACCAATTCTGCAGACCTTATCCGTCTCATGAAGATCATCGCCGCAGGTGATGTGGCATAAACCTCGTACACCGAGTCGGTGTCTGAGACTGCCGGCGCAGATGCATAAATAAAACTATATCGTAAGCCTCTCTACGTCGGAATTTACGACAATTGATAGGATTCCGATATGAGGTATGATACTGTTATGATTAAAAGAACGATTTCGGCAGTACTTGTAATAGTGCTTGCCATAGCCGCCATGACGATGTCCGCGGTGGCTGCAGACGCTCCGACCATTTCGGTCGGAGCAGCCTCAGGCAACCCGGGCGATACCGTTACGGTAACGCTGTCGATTGAAAATAATCCCGGAGTTTGTGCAATGATACTGACTCCCACATACGATACTGCCGCACTCCGCCTTGACGGCGCAAAGCTCTCCGATGATTTCGACGGAATGCTTGAGTGCGTCAATAAGATCGTATGGATACATTCCGGCGGCGATTCGCAGAATAACGGAACATTTTTGACGCTCTCTTTTACTGTCCTTGACAGTGCAAGAGCCGGTGACTCAAAGATCTCGCTTACATACTCGAACGGCGATATCTGCAACTGGGATGAAAAGTATGTGGATTTTGAGATCGTGTCCGGAAAGATAGAGATCCTATCCGACGGAACCGGTACGGTCGCGTCTACCGCTTCTCCCGATTCCGAGACGAACGGTGACGGCAGCGCCGCTACCGATAAATCCGCTCCCGCGACCGATAAGGCCGCAGTCACAGATTCGGATACAGCTTCGGATTCCGATGCTGTATCAAAGCCCGCCGGCAAGACAGATAATACGGCTCTCATTGTATTGGTAGTCGCTGTTGCGCTTGCTGCGGTCGTTCTGGTATGTATTGTTGTTCGGTCAAAGAAAAAGGGAAAGACCGGTGAAGATACTGCCGTATCGAAGCCTAAGGAAAATCCCGATTTCGTTTCCGATAGCGCTCCCAAGCAGGAATCGCTTCCGGAAGAGAATGCCGAGTCCGACGCTGACGCGTCAAACAAGGATGAGAAATCGGATTCCTGATCTCATCGCCGAACACACGTAACGAGTGTTTTTGTCATTTGTATTTATTTGATGCTTGACAAACCGTTACAAAGAGGGTATTATATACTCAGTCGGTATGTTTACCGACCCCAAATCTTGAATAGTACGGCATATGCTGTATTATTATATCTAATAGCTGGTTTCCCCGGGGGTTTTTCTTCCGGATACCGGGCAGAGGCAGTTCGCGCATGTTGCTGCTTCGGTGCACGAAACCAAAGCCATCCGATTTAAATCTCCTGCTTTGCAGGAAACTATGGAGGACAAAAATGAAGAAGTTTCTTTCTATTGCAATGGTAGCAGTTATGCTCGTAGCTCTCTGCTCTACCGTATTCGCAGCTGACGGAGCCACTATGACCGTCGGAACCGTTGATGGTTACAGAGGTGAGAAGGTTGTCGTTCCGGTAGTTGTTTCTAACAACCCCGGTATCGCAGCTGCTACCGTTACTATCACTTATGATACCAATAACCTCAAGCTCAACAAGGTTGAGACCGGTGCTGATTTCCCCGGTCTTATTGAGAGAAGCGCTAAGATCGTTTGGGTTACTTCTGCAACCGACGATGACGGCAACAAGATTGACGTAACTGCTAACAGCGCTATCTTCAATCTTACCTTTACCGTACTTGACACTGCTGCAGACGGCAACTACCCGATCGAGCTCACTATCGCTGAGCGCGGCGGCGCTACCAACCTCGCAGAGCAAAACGTAACCTTTACCGCTGTTAACGGCGCAATCAAGGTTGCTGAGAAGCCCGCTACCACTACTCCCGCACCTGCAACTACAACCGCAGCTCCCGCTCCTGCTACTACAGCGGCAGCAGCTACCACAACTGCAGGCAACAGCGGCAAGAAGGATTCTCCTAAGACCGCTGACGCTGGTGTTGCAGTTGCAGCAGTTGCTCTCGCAGCAGCAGCTTGCTTCGTAGCTACTAAGAAGAGAAAGTAATTTCGCGCGAATATACTTTCACTTTTTAAATTCCGGTCGCTGCTCCGTGCCTACGGGCACGGAGCGGTTACCGAGTTCAGTAATAGGACAAAAAATCATGAAAAAAATTGTTTGCGCAGTGATGGCTGCTTTGCTCGCAGCACTTACCTTTGCGGCGATTCCTGCCGGCGCAATGTCTACCACAAATGACGCTATACTCAAGTATACACCTACCATCGACGGAAAGCTCGATGCGGCGTACCTTGAGTCGTACTACTCAACGCATAATTTTGACGGAGAGAGAACGAGCGATAATTTCTGGGGTAGCGGTCGATATGAGTTTACCGATGAGGCTAAGACCGTCACGGCTTACGGCTTCGATTGCAAGGCTACGTCATACTTCCTTTGGGATGATGACAGCCTTTATATCGCTATCCGTGTGACCGATGATGATTACGGTGTCGTTGATGATGCTCATTATGCCATGGCTTGTGAGGACACAGGCGGATGGGGACCGTGGCTTCAGGATGGCTGCATGGTCAATCTTTCCTATAAGGGAATGAACTTCCGTATTCTTGCCGACCGTGCCGGAAGATATATTTCGGTATTCAGAGAGGCAAACTACGGTGAGGCTGTATGGTGCGATCTGTATAGCTGGTTTGAGCATGATAAGAACGCTCAGGATGGGCTGTTCTGCACATCTCAGACTAAAGACGGATACCTGGTCGAAATGAAGGTGCCGGTCTCTGCAAATTACCGTGATAAGGTACTCAAGGATGGCGGCAGCTTTAAGTACAGCATTACCTGCATCGACAGCCCTGCCGATGCGAAGTACGGACTTGATCAAGGGCTTTTGGCTGAAGGCATTGAAAAGGAAGGCTATAATCTTGATGACTTTATGGTCATGAGTGAAGGTCGCAACAATATCGACGGTTCGCCGAGCATTAAGGCTAAGCTGTCGAGCGCAACGCCCACTGCTAAGAGTGACACTGTCGTTGATGATAGCGGCAACGTTATTAAGAACGACGGCACGAAGGGCACTACCGGCGTAAGCGGAGCCGCCAATAACAATGGCTCAGCTCAGACCGGTGATGCCGGAATTGTTGTCGGAGCAGCAACCCTTCTTGCGGCTGCTTGCTTCATAGCAATCAAAAAACATAGATAATTAATTATCATAAAGAACCTTTACATCAGCGCGTCCGCCGTTTGGCGGTGATGTAAAGGTTTTTTGTTTTTTCTGACATTAACAATAGAATATAAAAGAATGGACGGCACGGCTGCACTTTTTTGTTGCAGCGTGCTTTGTAGCTATTAAAAGCATAGGTAAAAAGCACGCATAAAAAAGCATACGGAAAGCCTTTGCGTCATGACCGTAATGGTCGTGATACAAAGGCTTTCTTGCTTGATTTGGTTTTATTATTTGTTTTGCTGCTGCAAGCTCTCGGTCGACTCAGACATCGGCGCGCTTGCCGTAGCGTGTCTCGAGCGCGTGGCGGAGCACCGGGTAGAGGCGCTCGGACATCAGGCGGTAGCCGATATCGTTCGGATGGAGCATATCGCTCGTGCAGGCAAATCTTCCGTCCTCGCCGTAGGTCTTGCTGCCGTCGATGAAATAGACATTCTTGTCTCCGTCGGCGATCGCATTGCGGTAGGTGCGGCGGATAATGTCGCGGCGCTCGAGCATTTCGTACTGATGCCACGGGTCTGCCTTGCTTATCATAATAATAGGAAGATCGGGATGTGCCTCGCGGACGGTGCGGAAGAAGGGCTCGTGTGTGCGTCGGAGATCGTCGGCACACTCGGCATTGTGGTCATAATCGTAGACAAAGACCGACATATTCTGCTTTGTTATGAATTCAGCCATCTTCGGCTCGCCGAAAGCAGAGCCGGAAAAGCCGAAATTGACGAAGTCGGCATCGACCCAGCGCGCGGTGTATGCGACGAAGTTACATGAGGGGTGGGTTGCAGTGCAGCCCTCGGTTATTGACGAGCCGTAGTAGAACACGGGTGTCTGATAGGTGTAGGGCGTAGGCGGGAGCAGCTCCGCATCGTCGTCGATGGCAAGCTCAAGATCCTCGATTGCCTCGTTTCTCGGGAAGTATATCGTGTAGTCCTCCATCGTTCCGGGGAGCTCGATGGTGCGTTCGCCGACGAGCGTTCCGAAAGCCGGTGGTACGACAAGACCGATATATTCCGCATCTCTTACGCCGCGGCCGCGTATAACGTCGCATGCGGCTGAGCCGACAATGGTGAAGTTAGTATCACTGGTGCAGGATTGCAGGGTAGAGCGAAGATACAGCTTCTTTGAATTTGTGCGGAAGCGCACTCTGCCTCCGGTTGCGCGGATGCCCATCATATCGATCCAGTCGCTGACCTTGCCCCACAGCTCCTCCGGCATCTTCCAGAGGTGCCCCTTGTGGTAGTCGGACAGCAGTCCGTTTATTTCGATGGGTGCTTCATAGATTGAGATCTGTCTCATTTTTTCTCTTCCTTTCGGATAAATATCTGCGGATAATATCGTATATAAGCTCGATAGCGGCTCTGCCGTATCGGCTGTGATGTTGAAGCTTATTGATGAATGATGCGGACGATGCCGACCGTAAAATATAGAATGGCAGACCGAAAGCCTGCGAAGTACGAGTCAAGAGTCTGCAGTGAGGTGTCGGAGGATTAAAGCGTGCGGCAATCAAGCTCAAGAAAATAGCGTGAGCCGGCTGCGGTATTAAGATGCACGGTACCGTCCGAGACCGATGCTTCTGCTCGAAGTGATGCGCTTGTTGCACTGCATGCCCGGAGTCCCTGTGCGCTCAGCACGCATTCTCCGTCGATGTGTGAGTCTACGGTCACACGGCGAACTGCGCCGTCTATCCATTCAAGGTCGACGGTGTATCCGGCGCAGCGTAATCCGCTTGCCTTGCCGGTGCTCCACTCCTCCGGCAGTGCCGGCAGCAGATTGATAACTCCGTCGTGCTCTGTAAGGATCGACTCGGAGAGTGCCGAGATGTCGCATAGCCGACAGCCGGACGGCTGCAGCCCTGCGGGCAGCTTCAGTCCGTTCCACAGCTTTTGTGTCGGGAGTGGAAGCACGCCCGCCGATGATATGAGCAGATTTCTGCCGAGATTGAAGTAAAGCATAGGTACGAGCGAGCGATATCTGCCGGCGCGGTAGCCCGAGAGCAGTGCATCGAGTGTCAGCGCTGAGGATTCTCTGCGCTCTGTCTCAGAGGCCGCAATGTTTATATCGCATACTCCGAATAGCTCTGAATATGCCTTTTTGTGTTCTGTGAACGCCGCCTCGTAGCTCCCGCACTGAAAGGCGGGAAATATACTGTCGGTCCGAGCGGCATCCGAGACGGAGACGGCGAGATATGCTGTCAGTGTTTTTGCTCCGCTGACGGTGAGTGAGTCCACGTCAGCCTGTATCTTTCCGTCGGTCGACTCTATATGCAGTGCCGTGACAAAACGGCAGCCGCTCGCGATGCCCTCCGCCGACAGTGTACCGGCTGCGGAATCAGCACGGTAGACGGCATCGGGATCTGCCGGTATTTCGGACAGCCGCAGCTGCCACGTTATCGGTTTTGATGCCGAGAGTCGGATGCAGAGATTACCGAGTTCTCCGTGAGACGCGAAGAACTCGCGCTTAACAATGAGGCTTCCGATAGCTCTTCCGGATTTGACGGCGGCGTTTCTCAGATCAAGCTCACGTGCAAATTCTCCGCCGGATATCGGAGAGCCGAAAGCATCAAGCTCGGTGAGCGACAGCACACCTGCAGGCATTGCAATGCCGGCTTCGAGAGGTGCGGTGTCACTGTCGGTCGGCAAACCGTCTGCCGCTGCAGCGTATGGAGTGCCGCTTTCGGGCATTCCTCCGAGCAGCATGTGTGCACGGCTCAGCAGCATGCGGGAGCGCAGCGGCTCCTCGGGTGCACGCTCTGCGCATACGGCGCTGTACAGCTGTGCGTGAGAGAGCATTACCCGTTCCGTTTCGCGTTCGGTCCCGCAGATATTTGCGGCGATTCTGCCGTTGCCGACGGTCAGACCGTCGTATGAGTCGGTCGCCGGTCGGTTGTATTTCATAACGAGAGTGCTTTCACACTCCGTGAGTCCGAGTGATTCCTTTTCCTTCATCGGGTTAAACCTCCGTAGGGCAGGGTGCCGAGCAGGCGGCACGGGTCTTACCCATGGCGCGTGTCGGCGTGACAACCGCTGTGTGTCGAATTGATACCGTCGAATTATACCATGACTTAACCGCATTGTCAAGGAAATACAGAACAATTTTCCATCATATTTATTATATAGTGAGTTTTGCACGATATATGGCGATTTTTGCTTGCCGTGAGACGGAGCTGCGCTGCGCCGATGACCGCATATTTGCGATAAAATCGATGTTTGTGCGGGCAAAACCGGGGAGTGCAAATCGTGCGGTATAGAAACGGGTGAAAATTGTTATATTATTGTTCTATAAAAGTTATAGAAAATTACATTTTTAAGTGATATTATAAGTGTGACGTAGTGTAATGTCGGGCTTTAACGACAGGCCCTTCTGCGGTACGAATAACGGTCAGAATGAGAGAACTAAGATGAAGAAAAAAAGACTCCTATCCCTTATCATCGCCGCCCTTACCGTATCTGTGACACTTGCCTCGTGTGTTGGGCAGACAGGCGAAGACGAGACGACAGCCGGCGCTGAAACGACCGTCGGTGATGAGACCCCGGATGAACTTGTACGTCAGCTCTACGGCGAGCGCGATTACGGCGGGCGCAAGCTCCGTATTCTCGCGGTCGGCGCAGGCGCGCAGTGGTACAATCTTATCGGCAGCGAAGCCAACGAGGTCTGGTTTGAAGATGCCGGCTCGGATCTGCTTCAAAAGTCGGTATACGAGCGCAACAAAAGCTCCGAGCAGCTCCTGAATATGGAGATAGTCCCGATGTGGTGTAACTCGTCACAGGAGGTTCGCGAAAAGGTAGTCTCCGCCGCGCTTGCGAACATAGATGATTTCGACGTTTCATTTGCATCGCTCCCCGAGCAGATGACTGCTGCGGCGAACGGCGCTCTGCTCAATTTGAACGACTACGATTCCTTTGACGGCACGCATAGCTGGTGGAACGAAAAGTTCGTTAAGAATATCACACTTTTCGGCACGGATATCTACGTTATCGCGGGAGCGATAAACATATGGGATGACTGCTCTATCGAGGCGCTTATATTCAACAAGGACTATATCGAGCGCCACGGCTGTGACGATCCTTATCAAATGGTCTTTGACGGAGAGTGGACTATCGACAATCAGCGCGTGCTGATGAAGCAGTGCACCGCGGATGTCAACGGCGATCAGGATATGGACGATGCCGACAACTGGGGTGCAAGCGGAATAGGAATTATTCTGTATTCCGGATTATACGGGCTCGACACCGGAATAACCCGGATGAACGAGGACGGCTTTCCCGAGCTGACCTGCACGACGGAAGAGCATATTACCAAGGTGCAGTCGTATTTTAATACCGTAATGAACAGCGACGCTCTGTATCAGCAGGGCATTAACGGCGAAAAGACGTATTATGATATGTTTACGGACGGGCAATCGGCGCTTATGATGGCGAATCTTACGAGTCTGTTCGGACTGCGCAATATGGAGGATGAGTACGGAATCCTTCCTCTCGCCAAGTACAATGCCGAGCAGCTCGATTATACAGGCAAAAACAACAGCGATTTTTATACCTGCTATGCCGTACCGAAGAGCTGCACCGACCCGGATTTTGCGCTTACCGCACTCGAGGTCATGAGCGGATATTCGGTAGATACGCTCGATTATAACCTGCATGAAATTCTCTTTGCATCAAAGCTGACTCGCGACCGCGAGTCGAGACAGGTTCTTAAGATATTGCAGAATACCATTTCGTTCGACTGGGCATATGTCGGCGACTGGAGAGGAAATCTTGTCTCCATCTACGATCTCAAGGCGGGGTGGCCGTTTACGCTCGCTTCGCGACTCGAGTCGGAGGTCGACTCGGCTCAGGCTCGGCTCGATAACATGATAGAGGGCTTTGCCGGTCGCTCGGGCGGCTGATTTTCCCGTGAGCATCGTGCTCGACCTCGGCGGCTGCTCGGCGGTCGGACATGAGCACCATATTTGAAAATTTCCTCCCTAAAAGGAGAAATTAATATATACCAATCTGGCATGCCGCACAGCGGCGTACCGAAAACTAACAGGAGGAAAAGATGAAGAAATTTATCAGACTTGCGTCACTCGCTATGGCGGGACTCGCAGTTGCCGCCTGCCTCGCATCCTGCGGGGATGACAGCGGCAATAAGGGTACGGAGACAACAACGCCTTCCGGCGCAAGCGACAGCAACAGCACCGTTGATAAGGTTAAGGATCTCTACGGCAGCCTTGACTACAGCGGTCGGAAGTTCCGCATTCTCGCCCTCGAAGCAGGCGAGCAGTGGTATAACTTTATCAGCGATACCGCAAACGAGGTATGGTTTGAGGACGCCGGCTCTGACGTTCTTCAGAAGGCAATCTACGAGCGTAACGATCAGACTCAGAAGCTCCTCGGCATAGAGATCGAGCCCGTATGGGGCGGCGGTTCCGAGAATATCTATAAGCGTCTTGTTCAGGATACCGCAGCGGGCGTTGACGACTACGATGTGGCGTTCCTTTCGCTTGCAAACGCACTTACCGCAGCTCAGGGCGGTACCACAATGAACTTCAACAATACCGAGACCTTCGATCCTACCCACAAATGGTGGGACGAGAAGTTCATCAAGGAGTGCACTCTCTATAATGAGGATCTGTACGCTGTTGCAGGAGCCCTCAACATCTGGGACGACTGCTCCAACAACTGCTATATCTTCAACAAGGATCTCCTTGAGAAGTACGACGTTGACAGCCCCTACGACTCTGTATTCGACGGCACTTGGACGCTCGATACCCTCGTTGAGGATATCAAGAAGCTGACCGTTGATGTAAACGGTGACCAGGATTTCGACGAGAACGACAACTGGGGTATCGGTACCTACGGCAACGGTGTAAGGTTTGCACTTTGTGGCTTTGACGGCGGTATCGCCAAGATGGCAGAGGAAGGCTATCCCGAGATAGTCTGCAACAATGAGACGACCATTCAAAAGTGCAAGGATTGGTTTGACAAGGTAACTAACTCCGACTGTCTCTACAATCAGGGAGTAAACGGCACCACATCTTACGAGGATCTGTTTGAGCAGGGGCAGCTCGGCTTTGGTATGACCAACCTCGCTCATCCCTTCAAGCTTCGTAATATGAGCGATGAATACGGTATTCTTCCCGAGCCTAAGTACAATACCGAGCAGCAGGATTATACCTCAACCGTTAATACTGCATTCTTTACTGCGTATGTTCTTCCTAAGAACTGCCAGGATCCTAACATGGCAGCTGCATGCCTCGAGGTTATGAGCGGCTTCTCCGTTGATACTCTCGACGACAGCCTCCACACCATTCTTTTCGGCTCTAAGCTCACCCGTGACCAGGAGTCGAGAAAGATTCTGACCATAATAAGCGAAACTATCTCCTTCGACTGGTCCGGAATCGGCGACTGGAACAACGGCCTTGCTGCATGCTTCGGGATGAGACAGGGCTCGTCCTTCACTCTCGCATCCAGCCTTGCTTCAACCGTTGACAGTGCACAGACCGGTCTTGACAGCATGCTCGAGTCGTTCTCCACACTTCAGTAATTTTTGATGCTTGCGGATCTGTATCCGGGCCGCCGTGATGTAAGCTGCGCTTCCCGGATGATGTGAGCGGCGAGGATCGCGACGCTGCGTATTGTGCAGTGCCCCTACGCCCGATCGTATTGATTCGATAATATCGGAATAATAAAATCAAGCTCTCAGCACACGCGACATCCCCGAGCCGGGGGGTCGGTCCGTGATATCGGACGGTATTGCGGGTGGGCGGCTGCGCGCCGCCCGTGTGCTGAATGCTTTCGCAGGTTTTTCGGTGTGCGAGCCTTCGCGCCGGAGAATCTGCGAAAACATACCGGCACAGGCCGGGAGTTTTTCAGCCGTAACCGTTTTCGGCAATTCCGCTTTACGCTGCAATGCCCGCGCTGCGCCATATTCTATCGGCTCGGCAGACCATGCGGCGAAGCGGTCTCATCGCGCTCTTTTTCGCAGCTGTGCTGCGTCGGCGGGTGAAGAAACAAACAGCGCATATTACCGCAGCCGTCTGCTGCGGATAATCAAGTACATACCCGCAGCTGCGAGCAGGCGGCGTGTGTGAAAGGATGAAACACTAATGGAGCACTATCTCGTAAAAGAAAAGAAGCCTCTCCTGCGCTTTGTCGTAACAACAGGAGATCAGAGAAACCCAAGCAATGCCTTTGAGGCTGCTACCGCACTTACCGAGGTCATTCGCGTCATGTCCGGAGCAGAGACGCCTATTATAGCACCCGCCGATACTGCGGAGGGCGAGCAGACCTTTGTTATCGCAGTGACCGGCGACGGCACCGATCCGGAGCTCAAGCTCTCCGGCGACGCATTTTCCGTCAGCGTAAAGGACGGCAGTATTCGTATGAGCGCGGGCAATGCGGTGGGACTGTGGAATGCGGTCGGCTATTTTGCATCCGCTGTTCTCGGCTATGATGCCCATACCGGTGAGGAGCCGGAAAAGAAGGATACGCTTCCGTTGCCGGAGAACCTTACATATGAGTTTGCAGGCTCTCCCGCGCCTCAGCCTATCCCCGAGGTGGCTGATACCGGAGCTTTCAAGGTGAAGGTCGCAGGCAGCACATATTATGAGGAAATGCTCTCGCATAACTGCTATCTCTACCCGGAAAATGTTGTTCCCTGCCTGCTCTGGACCGAGACCTACAAGACCCTGCTTGCACGCGCGGTAGCCACCAAGCGTCTTGTATGGAATACCTCCGGAGAGTGCAAGTGCGAACCCTGCCGTCATCAAGCGGAGGAGACCGGTGAGCATGCATACGGCTTCTGTCACTGTCCGTCATGCAGCGCTGTTGCCGAGAAGGAGGGAACTCCCGCAGGCGCATATTTCCACCTTGTCCGTGATGCCGCAGAGCATCTTGCAAAGATAGAGCCCGACGCATATCTCACAATCGTTGCGACCGGCATTACCCTCGACCCGCCGAAGAAGCCGCTTGGAGTTAATGTTCGCGTTATCGTAACCGATAAGCTGCTCTGCTCGTCTCATCCCGTCTCGCCCGATTCCTGCGAGAAGAATTCGGAATTTGCAAAGAAGCTCGCAGACTGGAAGAATAAGTGCGGCAGCGTTTGGGTGCTTGACTTTACTACCGACTACTTCTACTTCCCGTCGCTCTTCCCGAATCTCGATATCGCCCGCAAGAATATCGCATACTATAAGCAGATAGGTGTTGACGGTGTATTTATGCAGTTCGATGAGATGCAGTCCGAGCTTGAGTTCGGCTCTTATCGCAAAGCAATGCTTGACCGCCTGCTTGCCGATCCCGATATGAGCGATGAGAAATACGAGGAGCTTAAGCGCGCTGCGCTCATCAATATATACGGTGTTGATGCCGCAGACGGTGTACGCGAGTATATGGATGCGATCATCGAGCGCGCACGCGACGGCAGATGCTGGAATGTCCGCACACAGCCTCGCGATCTGCTGCCTCTCAAGCGAGAGGACGGCAGCTATGACCTTGATTTTGCACGCCGCCTTTACCGTATGTGGGAGAAGCTGCATGCACATCCCGAGGCGCTCGCAAAGAATAAGCTCTATATCGCGCGCATGCTCTACACCATGTATCAGGCAAATCAGCTCTCGTATTCCAAGGCTCAGCTCAATGAGTGGATGATGGATGCCATCGACATGAACGATCGCGGCAGAGCTATCGAGTATATCATTGCCGACTGATACGGCGCGGCGGTGCTTGCTCCCGGACGCAGTACCGACGCAACTATTCAAACATAAGGGGACCCCGCAGGGGGGAATATATAATGGAAAACAAAGAGACAACCATACTTTTTCAGGGAGACTCCATCTCCGACGGCGCAAGGTATAAGGATCCGCTCGCGCGAAAAGACCTCAACCATCAGATAGGTCATACCTTTATCTACACCATCGCCTCGACCTTCGGATATAAATATGCGGATAAGCATATCCGCTTTGTCAACCGTGCGTGCTCGGGTGATAATCTCGAGCTTATCTACGATCGCGCTGATGAGGATGTGTATCCCGAAAATCCCGATGTATTCAGCATTCTTGCCGGCTGCAACGACTACTACCTGTGGAAGGACGATCCCGACCACATGGAGGAGTTTGACGAGACCTATCGTAATATGTTCGACGAACTGCGCGAGCATAATCCCGATATCAAGCTCGTTATGTGTGAGCCGTTTGTAGCGCCCGTCACTCTTCCCGAGGATGAGTATAAGGCTCGCCGCACGATGATTGAGCAGGAGATAGAGCTCATGCACCGTATCGCAGAGGATTACAATGCAGTATATGTTCCGCTGCTGCGCCCGTTTGATGAGGCGACCAAGGTCCGTGAGGCATCCTATTGGATCTGGGACGGCATTCATCCTACCGAGGCGGGTCACGGACTTATCGCTCATGAGTGGGTAAAGGCGGTGCTCCCGTCGGGAATTCTCGGCTTCACCGAGTGATGCCTGCGGCAGAGTAAACGGATTGCGCATTTGCTTTCTGCTTTAAGCTGACCATGTCAGATTTTAGTTTGACCGTGCTTGAGATTGCTCAAAAATTTAGCATTTGATGCATACTGAAAATTCGGTGCGTGTTTGCCTCCCCTGTGCAAGGGGAGGGGGACCGCCGTAGGCGGTGGAAGGGCTGTTGGAAATCGAAAGTATGCAGCCAAGCTGCGAGTTCGTGACGATTTTTCTGCCATATCATAACTGATAGATATTGCAAGTTACTGTATGGCAGAAAAATTGTCACGAACCAAGTTTGATTAAAGATTTTCAAGTCACCAACAGCCCCTCCGCTTCGCTGCGCTCAGCACCTCCCCTTGCACAGGGGAGGCTTTCAATTGCTGAGCTTTTATTCATACCGTTAACTTAAATTTGATTTAAGTTCCCATTAAGTGTACTCAGTCGAAAGCAGTCTGTTTAGTTTTTGTTCGATATAGTAAACCGTGCTTGTCATGCTATTCGGTATGACGAGCACGGTTTTTGCTGCTATGTTGCATGGTAACCTATATGGCATCAAAAATGTTTGATCACAGATGCTGAATTTGCTGTTGTGTCATATTATAGATGTTACTTTGCGCTTGCTTGGCGGGTATAAAACGATATATAGGCGGCACAAAGCATGTCGTGCCATCCGATTTTTATGGTATGCGTGAGGGGCTGCGGGTCGGAATATAAATGACGGGTCAACGCTCGGGCGGTAAAGGGCGCGTTGTGCATTTTTCTGTCGTCTGCCGCGCACGGCGTAACAAAAAAATTACTAAAAAAGAGCTAAAAGTAATTGTATTTTTGCCCGTGATGTGATAGTATATTATGAATAGAAAAATACAGTGCGAAAGTGTTTGTATTTTTCGATGTGCGGTCTCGCGCATGCCGCGGTGACCCGTAAAATGATACTTATTCCGACTGCCGCGATGCGGCCTTCGGTTTCGGGAAGGGGACAGATGCATGAGCTCGATAGACAACTTTATAAAAGAACTCGGCGGAAATTTTATCAGCCTTGTAAAGTCGATAGGAGTCCTTGACGTTTTTGATATCATTCTTGTGGCGGTGCTTATCTATTATGCCTTTAATTTTCTGCGCAATCGCCGCGCGGGAAAGCTCGTTTTCGGTGTTGTGATCTTGTTTGCATTGCAGCTTCTCAGCGATCTGCTCGGGCTTGTCGCGACGCAGTTTATCCTTCAGAATGTGCTTCAGCTCGGGCTTATCGCGCTGCTGATACTCTTTCAGCCCGAGCTGCGCTCTGCGCTCGAAAAGATGGGCGGAAGCGGGGCGCTGCGGTCGTTCATAGGCATTACCGGAGAGCGTGAGGATAAAGCGACTGCAGCGATCGCCGCTGTCGCCTCGGCTGCCGCGGATATGTCGCGCAATAAGACCGGCGCGCTGATGGTGTTTGAACGCAGTACAAAGCTCGGCGATATCGCATCGACAGGCGTTATTATCGACGCAAGTCCCTCGACATTCCTGATACGTAATATCTTTTTCGAGCCTGCACCGCTCCATGACGGCGCGCTGATAATAAGCGAAGGCAGACTGCACGCAGCGGGCTGCTTTCTCCCGCTCTCGAATAATCCTACGATCATAAAGGACCTCGGAACGCGGCACCGCGCTGCGATAGGAATGAGCGAAAACAGCGATGCGGCTGTCGTGGTTGTCTCCGAGGAGACGGGTATAATATCGCTCGCGCTCGAGGGAAAGCTGTATCGCAATCTTGACGAAATGACCCTCAAGGGCATGCTTGCCGAGCTGCTCGGCACACACAGCGCAAAGCAGACGGTAATCGAAAAGCTGCGCAGCAGAAGAAAGGAGAACTGACCTATGTCATCGGAAAAGAAACCCGAAAATATGCAGACTCCTTTGACCGGGCTGCCGTCCGAGGCGGCGCAGAATGCCGCGGCTGATTCGATAAATAATACGGCGAGCTCGGTTGCCGCAACTGTCGGAGATACCGTTACATCGGGAGCGGAGGAGAATGCATCGGCAAATGCCGTCGAGGAGCCTGATGCGACCGCATCGGACATCGCGGCTGAAAGGTTGATGGATAATTCATCTGTAAAAGCGGTTGAGAAAACCGAAACGGCGGGCGCGAGATGCGCGGAAAAAACTGCTGCAAAGACCACAGACATGAAGAATTCCGGCGAGGCTCGGCGATCCCGCGGCGGACGCGAAAAGGGCGAGGACAGCGGCAGACGCTTTCGGATCTTCGCACGAATAGCTTCGGTGCTTATTGCGTTCGGTATCTGGGCATATGCCGCAGAGAACGATACCGTCCGCAGCGAGGTTTCGCTCAAGGGCATTCCGATTACGGTGAGCGGCGAGCAGTCGAGCACACTTTCGGTAATCAGCGGCTATAATAACACGCTCGATGTCGTTCTCTCGGGAAACAAATCCATCATCCGAACGCTCAGCAGCTCGGATGTGACGGCAAGCGTCGATATTTCCGATTACACCTCGGCAGGCAAATATACCGTTCCGATTTCTCTCGACCTGCCTGACGGCACGAGTGTTGTTTCGCAGAGCCTGACCGACATTTCGGTTTATCTCGATATTTCTACTTCCGTGACCGTTCCGGTCAATGTAAAGTACACAAACTATATGATAGAGGAGGGGTACGAGCTCGGAGAGGCTGTGCCGAGCGAGTCCTCGGTCACCGTTACCGGGCCGAAATCGGTGGTTGAGAGGATAAGCTATGCACTTGCGGAGCTTGACCTCGGAAAGGTAGAAAAGACGGTCAAAATGTCGTCTAAGCTCTCGCTTGTTGACTCCTCGGGGGAGACGGTGACAAATCCGTACGTCAAGCTGCAGACGAGCGAGGTGACGGTCACGGTGGCGCTGTATACCGAAAAAACAGTGCCGCTCTCGGTCGATACCAAGTACGGCTATCTCACCTCGAAAAACTCTGTGATAACCGTTACTCCCTCGTCCGTAAAGGTCAAGGGCGAGCCTTCGACGCTTGACTCGCTCGATAAAATAACTATTGCAACTCTCGACGAAAAGCACCTGAGCGGCGATAACATGACGCAGAAGATCGTTCTGCCGGACGGAGTGTATATGACCGACGGCACCGAAACCGCGACGATAAGCGTAAGGCATGTCGGAACGTCGCTGCGTACTATGACGGTTGACAATATAACCGTGGAAAATCCGAGTAATCTTTCCTATGAGCTTGTGACCGAATCTGTTGAGGTCAAGCTGAGAGGGCCGACCGAAACGCTCGCGGAGCTGACATCGGATTCGGTCAAGGCGACGCTTGAACTGAGCTTTGATAAGAGCGTGTCCGGCAGCTCGTCGGTGCCGCTGAAGATAACCGTATCCGGGGCGGATGGGGTCTATGAGATAGGCGATTATTCTGCCATAGTAAAAATCAATCCCTGATCGGCGAGGCTAAAAAAGCGCAGACCGAAAAAGCGAAAACGAGCTTCTTAATGACGGCTTTAGTATAATCTGATTTGCGGAATGCTGTCGGAATCCTCGCGGATTCCTTCAAAGGATGAAATAATGTTTTCGCTTTTTCTACCGCCGAAAATCGCCTCTGCCGTACACAAGTACGGCGACGTGACGATTTTCGACGATTCTGCATCTTTTTTATCTCCCGCCTTTGCGGGGATGCTAAAATCGTCCGGACCGAAAAAGCGAAAACAGAGTTAAATTGTCGGAGCTTTAGTATAATCATTATTTTGATTATGGGGTCGGAATCCTGACGGATTC